>Ga0208865_1000422_pt1 | contig 13171 bp, 18 predicted proteins | sample CryBogCBE02Aug09_FD_184565 | JGI IMG/M metagenome (GOLD analysis project Ga0208865, IMG submission 184565) | Freshwater microbial communities from Crystal Bog, Wisconsin, USA - CBE02Aug09 (SPAdes) (version 2) | ecosystem: Environmental > Aquatic > Freshwater > Lake | place: Crystal Bog... | reverse complement strand
CTTTTTGTCCGCAGCAACCTTCATCGGCATTTCTTCTTCTTCCTCATCATCGTCCTTGCGATGACCGGCCAGAGAATCCATGCGCTTTTCCATCGAATCAATTCGACCGCAAAGAGCATCGATGCCCTTTAGCAGTTTATCCAAATTGCCGCCGCTTTCGGTTGCGTCGTCGCGGCCTTCTTTCTCAATTTCAGGCATGTTATTTGACCCCTCAGAGTTTTCAACGGTTGTGGGTATTTCGACTCCGGCAGGGTCTCTGCCTTTGTCCCAGACGCCTTCCTCGCAAATTGCGAGATGGTCAAGCAAACTCGGCTTGCCCTCGACCAATAGAGCAGAGCCATCTTCCAGCGTTGCCTGCACATTCCCATCGGTTGCCCGAAAGACCACAGCCGGCGACGTTGAAAGCTGTTTCGATTCCATCGCCTTTGCGGCGGTTTCATCGTAAATTTTCGCAATGCCCCAAACTTCCTCGCCTTTGATGTAAGGCAAGACGATGGTGCCAATAACCCGATTCAAAAATTCCTTGGTATCGAGTTTGCCGGCTTGGGGATGTTCCCAGATGACCGGCAAACCATTGCATCGATCCAAGAAATGTTGATTCAAATACAACTCGGGGTTGCGAAAAACAAATTCTTCCAACTTGTGGCGGTATGCCACGCCAGTGCCGGTGATCCGCATGGCAAATAGCGTGACATTTTCAAACCGTTGCGGGCTGACCAATTCGCCATTGCGAATAGCCTGGGCAACGTCGGTTTCATCCATGTTCATGCGCGCCAAAGAAACACGAACGCCAGGATGCAGCGGTTCCGGCGGAGTGCTGATTTTGCACCAAGCAAAAGCGGTATGCTCGCCATTTAAACGTGGATCAAACCGTTCACCAACTCGCTGGATAAAAGTTGTGTAATCAACCGGATCGCCAATAGGCGGAACTGGATTGATATTTTCAGATGGAATCGGCGCTTGATTGTCGGAAATCCGACGAGTCCAAACGTAACGCTCGCCTTCCGGCAAAAAGCCTAATTCTTCAACGCATTCGCGTTTGGCAGCCTGTTCAGTTGTTTCGTCATCTTCCTGATGCCCGCCAGGGAAGCACCAAGCGCCCGGCCAATCACCGCCAGGGCCGCGCTTTAACAGCAGCGTTTCGCCTTCATCAGTCACAAACATAATGCCGGCAGCGCGAATCATCAGATTGCTAGTTTCCGGTCAAAAAACGGTGAAGCACTAAAAAATCCGACTTAATAGATTTTGATATTGCATGATAGCATTTTTTTTATTGCCTGCACAAGCACGCAATAAAACAATATAACATTAACGCAATTTGCGTTTGTTGATTTTTTCAATTCTATTAACCAGCATGCCAATTTTTTCGATTTGGTTTTTGGTCAAATTTGAAATTTCGTGTTTTTCTGGTGCTGAATTTAATGTTTCATCAATGCGCTGTTCAATGCCTTTGATGCGATCAATTTCCTGCGGCAAAGTTTCTTTCAACGCAGGTGAAACCGTATGCGCCATTGCATTCCTGCGGCCAAGAATTCGATCAATTCGATTAATGATATCATCTGCGGATTGCATCGATTTTTTCCTTTGCTTCTTGCAGTGCCGTTTTGCCTTTGGCGGTGATCATATTTTCGGGAAGGTCCCGCAAATTATAAATAAATCGGTAAAAACACCGGCAAAAAATTTCTTCACCGGGTGTGGTGATATCATCCGAATATCCATCTGATCCGGCTTTCATTAAGCCTTGTTTTAGCGCCCAATTATCGCGCACGGCATAAACGTGCATATCGCGTTCTTTGTGGTCGCGCCGATAATCATAATTGACTTGCCGCCAGTGCGAATGCCATTCGCCTGCCAATGCCCCGCCATCGCGCGCCAGGATATCCGATAGCGACGATATTAATTTATGACTTTGATCGATAATCACCCGGCGTTCTTCAAATGGCAATTGCTTAAGAGATTTTTTGATGTTGTCTTTGGTTTCGTTTTTATCCACCGCATCCGATCCGCCAGCCGGAATGGATGTGGCCCAGCCACTGAATCGTTGCAGGGTTTTTTGAATGGAGGCTTCTCGATTGAGTTTAATTAGCTGGGCTGATGCCATAATCCGTCGATCCAATTCGGATCGCAAAGCCGGCTTGACCTTTTCCAGAGTAAACCGCGACACACCAGGATGCTGTTTGAGAATGCCACCACGTTCAATTAACCGCGTGTATAACCCCTGCATGGCGCTGTTAAGCGTGGCTTGAATGACTTGCGGCGAGGTCATGTCCCGCGCTGCCGCTTCCGCAATTTCAGCCATCCAAAAATCTACACGCTGCTGGCTGTCATAACCGTGTTCGGAAATATCCCGCACCGCCAAGGTGACGACTTCATAAAAATTCAGAGTTTTGCCATCGCGTTTCATTGGCCGATTCGCTCTATTTCAGCATCCAAGGTTTCTATTTTTTCAGCCAATCCGACGAAAGCCAATAAATCATTTCGCAGATCGGCAAGAGTTGTCATTGCCGTCGCGCGCATTGCGCGCAAGCGGTCGGCATCGATTCTCCGGCTTGAAATGCGGTGCAATTCTATCATTTCATCATCATTAGCCCACCGGGCGGGCGATGGGGAGAGAACACCACCCGCCCGGCAGTAACGCGATGACGCAGCACCATCATCGCGCATTTCAGAAATGTTCGGGCTTGGGTTCTGCCGTTGCCTGTTGCGGCTGCGGCGGTTCATAATCGCGCAATGCCTCATAATCCAGAACAAGCGGTTGCGGAAACAACAATTTGTTTTCGCTTGATGTTTCAATTGCCCATTCAATCACGCGAGCGCGATTTGCCGGGTCCATTTGCGGCAGCAAAATTTCCATCATGGACATGACGGCTTTTTGCCGCACATCTTCAATTTTTGAATCAGAATCCGGGTCTTTCAACAAAGAAGGCCATACGGCATGGAAACTATTTTTCCAGCGATAAAATGCATCGTTATATGAAACATCCTTATAATCCGGGAAATCATTTTGAATGATTTCATAGAATTCAGGATTCCATGCGCGACGCATTACAATATCATCAAAAAATTCATAGACGGGATTTAACCATTCCCGAATGCTGTCGATGTATCGGGCAATATTTTTGGCGTCTTCAGTGCCTTCGCCAAAGCCAGCCACCAGCGTTTCATTGTCCAGCAATTTGGCCGGCATATCGGCGGCAGTGGCAATGTTTTTGATAATATTGGTGCGGGAATAAGTTCCCGCGCCATCAACATTCTGCATGTCTAGAGATGTGATATCTTCTTCCAAATCAATGGACATGACGTTGTTGGTTTGTGCTTCTTTGAGCAGTTGGCGTTTAACGCCCGCCAAACGCTGCATGGCGCTGTCAATGATGGAGCCTGGGGCTTTTAGCTTGGCAATGAGCAAGCCCAGCTTGCGCGCCACCATGTCGTCCGCAATCATGGTGTTGACGTAAGACTTTAGCGGGAACAATGCCCGTTGATAAACCGACCGGCCAACGTAGCCAAAGGCGGAAGTGGTGTATTCGATATAAATGGGACGTTCGTTCATCAACACCACGGCACGGCTGCGATGATACGCAACGCCGGCAGATGTGATGATGCTGTGTTTTTGAAAATCTGGTGCGTTCGGGTCTTGGTTTAATACCAGAGAGCCAGCAGTATTCAATGGATCGAGGATGTTAAAAAATATCGAAAGGTCTGCCAATTTTTCTGGCGGAATTTCTTTGTCTGGCGGAACATCCTCTGCACCCAAAATAATAGATCCAACGCCATAAATTCGCGCTACGCCGGCCATTTGAGCAATGTATGTGTCCGCGTTGATTTTTTTCCATTCGGCTTCAAATGCCTGCCGAACGCGATCTTCCGGCGCATTTGTGATGCTGATTTGCCGCTTTTGGCTTTGCGCCATTTCAATTGGCGCATCAGCCATTTTTCGGCCAAGAGGATGATAGGCGTAAATTGTTTTGCAGGTTTGATACGATGCATCGCTGCCCGGCATGATTTCGTCGCACAGCAACAATTGCTGTAATGACGTGCCAACGCCCGTGCCGGTGATGTTAATCGTAGACATGTTTAATTGTCCGCCATTTGCTGCGACAAGCTAAAGTGATTTGCTAGATGACATTGCACGGATGCGCTTGCGTTTTCAACCAAGATCATCCCGGTTTCATTTAGCGCCTGTTCCAGAATGTCAGATGGAACGCGAAAGCCACGCTGAAACAAAGCGAGGGTTAGTTTAGCTACGGGAGGCATTAACCATATCCTTTGTTGTTGCCCAGCGAAATTGCCACGGCATACGTGAATGTATCAAAAGCATCGTCAGAGCGGGTTGCTGCTTGCTTATCGCCAATGCGGAAACTAACCACTTGAGACCACAAATGGTTGCGCGTTTGGCCTTTGAAATTGGTTGTTTTTTCGTGCGCATAACGGGAAAATTTAACTTTCCCCTGGTAAACAAAACCGGAAACATTGATGGCGCGGCCATCTTTGCCGGCTGAAGTCAATTTGGATGGCAACGCCTGGGCCGGCAAACCGCGATTTGCGCACTGTTGCAACAGGATGCTGCCCGACTGGGCATCCTCAATAAAAGCCCCGCCGGAACCCATCCGAGCCTTGCACTGGGTTGCCAATTCTTCGCAACGGCGAAAAACATTCGGAATCCAGTTTTCTAACATCGCGCCATCAATCGAAACCAAATCCCAATCCAAACAAATCAGCGGGGTGCCAACCATCGAATTATAAGCCCAGTAACTGACGGCGGTTGCGTCGTGATTTGTGCCTTGCTTAACTGCTGTATCAATGACCGCATAAACCATATCGCAATGCGCGGGATAATCGACCGGCTGACCATCCGAACCAAGCAGAAATTCCGGTGCGAAAAAACAAGCGCCGCTGAAATCCACGAATTCAGCCATATATTCCTGCTGATAAACCAGAGGATGATTTTGCTCTTTTAGCAATTCCAATTCGTCTTTTGGAAGATAAGGATTGCTGTGCGTCGGCGCATGAAATTGCGTAAAACCATGCTCTGGCTCATTGCAAATTTGCCAAAAAAAATTGTCGGATTCGATGCCGTTGGGAGTGCTGGCAGCGATAGCTGATCCGCGATAATCCAACAAAGCCGGTTTGATGGCAGTTTGCCAAACTCGCAACATATTGGGTTTGGTGAATCCAGCTTCGTCAATTAGGGCTTTGTGATATTTCCGGCTACGTCCCGCCCGTTCGTTTTCCAGGGTCCAAAAATCAATTCTTCCTCCTGATCTAGTATGAATAACGCCTTCAATTTTTGACGCTGATCGTTTTACTGGTTCTAAAATGTCAAGCATTTCATTATAAGTTTCTGCCAGGATTTTATAATTTGGCGCAAAAAATCCGATGGATTCTCCACGCGCTGCCCCGTCGCATGCAATGGCTGCCATCAAAACCGTTTTTCCAAATCGCCGGCCACAACGCAAAGCCTTGAAACGTCCTGTAGCTTTGTATGCTGTGACTTGGCCGGCATGCAGCGTCGGTAAATATACGGTCGCCATTATTTTTCAACAGGCGGCAATCCGCCTTCAATTTTGATGGTGTTGTTGCCATCCAGATTTTGTTTATCTCGCTCTTGCCAGCCCATGCGAGATTTTGCCCAAAAAATCGCAGCAGCGACATTGTTGCCGCTGGTTGCCATTTTGAATAGGCTTTGAGCGACCTTGGCATTGGCTTCGATCGCAGCAGTATCCAATTCGTCGCGGAAATGCTTTTCTAGCGTGTGAACGCTGCCAACTCCAATCACCCGGCAAATATCTTTTTGAGATATGCCGAATGCGGCTAACGATTTAACCGTCTTGCGTTGATCCGGCGTAAATTTAAGCGGCGGTCTGCCCACGGTTTTTGCTCATTTCATTAAATGTTTTACCTTCATGCTCTAATATAGCATCTTGCCCCAGTAAATTCCTGCCAGCGTTTTACTGCCACATCTATGTATGCCGGATTTAGTTCAATCGCATGGCATGCTCGTCCGGTCATTTCCGCTGCGATAATGGTGGTGCCTGAGCCACTAAACGGTTCGTAAACGGCTTGTCCGGCGCTGCTGTTGTTTTCAATCGGACGCTTCATGCATTCAATAGGTTTTTGAGTGCTGTGGCCGGTTTCCGATTTTTTGGGTTTATCAATTTGCCATAAAGTTGTTTGTTTGCGTCCACCATCATAATGCCCCGGCTTGCCTTTGCGCACGGCATACCAACAAGGTTCATGTTGCCAATGATAATCACCTCTCGACATAACCATTTGAGATTTTGCCCATATAATTTGCGATCTGATCAAAAGTCCATTTTTTATTAAACTATCCGCCACAACACCTGCGAATACACCGGCATGCCAAATATACGCGACATCACCAGGAAACAACGCCCAAGCCTCAGACCAATCGGCTTTGTCATCATTAAGAACTTTTCCCGTTGCGGCAGATGTTATATTTAATCCGGCTTTTTCTCGCCAGCTTGCATCATACTCGACCCCATACGGCGGATCAGTCACCATCAAGTGCGGTGTGACGCCATTCAACGCTTTTGACACGGTGTCGGCTTCCGTGCTGCTGCCGCAAACCAGCCGGTGGCGACCTAGTATCCAAACGTCACCCAGCACTGAAACTGGAACCGCAGGCACTTCAGGCACATCATCGGGATCGGTTAATCCTTCCGTGCCATCATTCAGCAATTCGCCAATTTCATCCAAACCAAATCCGGTCAATTCCAGATCAAAGCCTTCATCTTTTAGCGATAGCAATTCCAGTTTGAGCAAATCCGCATCCCAACCTGCATCCAGCGCCATGCGGTTATCAGCGAGGATGTATGCGCGCCTTTGAGCGTCGGTTAGATGCCCCAGTTCGATTACTGGCACCATTGCCAGTTTTAATTTTTGAGATGCCAGCACTCGACCATGACCGGCGATGATGCCGTTGTTGGCGTCGATCAAGATTGGATTCGTAAATCCGAATTCTTTGATCGATGCGGCAATTTTCGACACCTGGGCAGGGGAATGTGTGCGCGCATTGTTGGCGTATGGAATGAGATCGGCCAAAGGCACGATTTTATGCGGAGGAAATTTCACGAGGCACCTGCAAAATTATTAGTTTAATCTCGCATTAACGGTCGTCCGATGTCAATTTCACCTTTTTTTCAAAAAAAACGCCCATTGCTCGATAAACGCTATTGCATATTTGGTGGGAATATAGGATTGTTCACTTGCCGGCGGGGATGGCCCTGCCAATCAACGGAGTTTTAGCCGATGACCAAAACTGTGATTTTTTTGACTAAGCATCTGGGCGAAAACTCCGACACGTCACAGGACATCGTCGACGTGTGGCGCGGCCCCAACAGCGTCGACTTGTCGGAGCAGGTGATGTGCTGTCTCAATTCGGGCGATGACCGCCTGGTCCCGACCTGGCGTTATGGGTTCCGTCTTGTTGATCTGCCGGACTGGCTGTCGGCGGAGGAGTATCAACGGCACGACGTCGAATGGTCCTACGCCTGGGCGCGCGGCGTCGACGTCGATTGGCCGGAGACGTGGCAGCGGGCGCTCATGCGCATGCCGGATCGCGGCGAACGGATCGCGTTGATCGACTTGCTGCGGGTCAAGGCGTTCCGGTCGGAATTTCGCCGGTCGCTGCGATTTCAGGTCGAGGCGTGGCTGGATACGCCGGTTGAAGAACGCCGGTTCGAAACCCCGTTGTCCCCGCGTCAGTTGTCGTCGATCACGACGGACGAGCACGTCCGTCGGGCGCGGCAACGCGTTTCGATGGCAGGCCGTGCTTGGCATGGCGCTGCATGGGATCAGGCGCCTGTCGCGCCTGTTCTGGATGTTCAATCGGTTTTTGAGTGATTGCATGTTGCCGCGACCAATAACTAAAGGAGCAACCACATATGACCGACTATGCACTACGTTGCGAAATCTCAGCCGCCCGCGACGGTCAACCCCACTGGCACATCGCCGGCGACCCGGACGCAGGCCGGGCTTGCGTTGAGCACGACGGCAAACGCTGGACGTATCGCGTCGATCGCGGCGAACGCCGGGCATTCCGGGCATGGCTGGCCGAGGCATTTTCGGGTTTTGGCACACAAGCCAGTGTCGCAGGACGTTTTCCGCATTACGAAATCAAAACACGGAGTTAAAATAATGGCTTCAAAATCCACTTCGGACTTTCGAGCCGCAATCTCGCACCAAGACACAGAATGGCTGAATAAACGTTTGGTTGATTGGCGCATAACAAAAACAATCACCATTCAAACATCTACCATGCGAGCGCGCATCATTGCTATGCTTCGCGTTGAATTATTGCATCGTCAAATTTTGGATTTAAAATCATGATGAAGCAAAATGACCAAGAAGCCGAATTGGAATTGGCTCGATGCTTTTTTTCTCCCAATGATGGCATTAGGGTGGATCGGTGCAGGCATGAATCTGTAACTGAAACAGTGCTTTGGATTTTTAGTAAAAATATCCGAATGCCTCAAATTGGCACCGTCAAACGATTGGACGGTGGTGCAGAATATCGCGCGAAATGTCAGCACGAATGGGAAGCCACCAGGATGAAAAATGGTGAACCCGTCGCGCGACGATGCGAAAAAACGCTGGAAAGCGCATTGCGATGGGTTGCGTCATATGATGCGGCAATTCGATAAAAAAACATCAAAATAAGTTTAATCCCGGATTTCCCGGATGAAATCGTTTTTCCTTGTACTCCTACGCCGAATCAGTCATAAATATCAGATAGTTACGATTGAATCGGAAGCGCGAGGATGGAACACCCAACGGGTGAGGCGGATGACGGGTCCCTGCGGGTTGATTTCGACCGCCGCCTGAAGCTGGAATTTCACGGGACCCGCATCACCTCCGACGCCGGATTGCTCGCATACCGTGAGTTGGACGACGCGCTTGGGCTGACCGACATCGCGGGGGCGGCGCTGTCGGAATGCCGCCGCGGCAGGAACACCCGCCACCTGCTGACCGGCCTGTTCCGCCAATCAGTGTTCGGCCGCCTCGCCGGGTATGAGGACGTGAACGACGCCGAACGTCTCGCCCATGATCCTGCGATGCGCGCCGTGGTGGATCGCACCGGCCTGGATCGTCAGGCCGCCTCGACCAGCCAGATGGGCCGTTTCGAGACCGCGTGGCTCACCAGCGAGGCCAACCTCGCGTCATTGGCCGATCTGTCCGGCGCCTGGATCGACCAGGTGCATGCGCGCCGCCCGCAAACGACCATCGTGCTCGACATGGACAGCAGCGTCAGTGAGACGCATGGCGCTCAGGAAGGCAGTGCCTACAATGGGCACTTTGGTTGCACCTGTTACCACCCGCTGTTCGTGTTCAACCAGTTCGGCGATCTGGAACGGTGTAGTCTTCGCTCCGGCAACGCCCACAGCGCCGCCGACTGGCGCGACGTGCTGGAACCGGTGGTGACGCGTTACCGGGGCAAGATGAAGCGCAGGTATTTCCGCGGCGATGCTGGCTATGCCAACCCCGGCATCTATGAGTTCCTCGAAGCCGAGGGCTACAAATACACGATCAGGCTGCCGGCCAACGCGGTCCTGCAAGAGCGCATCGGGTGGTTGCGCAAGCGTCCGGTGGGACGGCCGCCGTATGATGTCCGCCGTTATTACGCCAGCTTCAGCTACCAGGCGGCGTCATGGACCAAGGCCCGCCGGGTGGTGGCGAAGGTCGAGTGGCACCCCGGCGAATTGTATCCGCGCGTCGGCTTCATTGTGACCAACATGACCCGGCCGCCGGAGCGAGTGACGCTGTTCTATAACCAGCGCGGCACGGCGGAGCAGCACATCAAAGAAGGCAAGAACGCGGTCACCTGGACCCGCCTGTCCTGCCGCCGCTTCGCCTCGAACGCGGTGCGGCTGCAACTTCACGCTCTGGCCTACAACCTCGCCAATTTCCTACGCACCCTGACCTTGCCCGAGGCAGTCAGCCATTGGTCGATGACCACCTTGCGGGACCGACTGGTCAAGATCGGCGCCAAGATCGTCAGGCACGGGCGATCGATCACGTTCCAGATGGCCGAAGTGATGGTCTCGCGCGGGTTGTTTCAGGAGATACTCGACGCAATCGCGGCATTGCGTCCGTCGCCGCCAGCGCGATGTTGAGGCGCGATGCATGACCGGTCGACCGCGCCGTCAACAGCAGAGGTGCGCCCCAATGTCGGCCGGAAGCGCGGGATTCGCGCCGAAACAGCGAATAAATCGCTGGTTACGTCGCGAACAGCGCGCTCACCGGGCCGCCGGAATTGCAAGCCGCCAGGGACCGGGGTTATCGTTCACCCAAGATGTCCGGATGGGCCGGGCATATGGGAAATGTCGGATGAGATCGTACAGAGCAATCCTTGCGAAACCGCGGCGATCCGAAAAACTGACAATCGACGCGAGCGCTACCTCACCTTGGAAGAAGTCGCACGTCTTGGCGCTGCCTTGACCGAGCTTGAATCGGAGGGCGCAAACGTCAAAGCAATCAATATCGCCCGCCTTTGGGCGCTCACGGGCTGCCGCCGATCGGAGATCGCCGGATTGCGATGGTCGGAGGTGGATCTTGATGAGGGGATTTTGGTTCTCGACGATAGCAAGACTGGGAAATCGGTTCGTCCTCTCGGCGGTGCCGCCATCAAATTGCTGAAAGGCATCGGCAAAACTACAGGGTCGGATTTCGTCTTTCCGGCAGAGCGCGGAGATGGCCACTTCCAGGGCATCAAGAACGCTTGGAGTAAGGCCATTGCGAAGGCAAAGTTGCCGGGCGTTACGCCTCACACTCTGCGTCACACGATCGGATCGACCGCAACGTCCGCCGGCGAAGCGCTGGCGCTCACTGGCGCGATCTTGGGACACGCGAATCCGCGCTCAACCGCAATCTACGCGCATGTGCAGATCGATCCTTCCCGCGAGGCGGCGGAGCGGGTTAGCGGGAAAATTGCTGAGGCACTTGCCGGAATGTCGACCGAAAACCTCCCGAAGTCAGAGGCGGAAGAGATCGAGGGAATCGTTCGTGCTTTCGTGGATCGCCTTGCCCGCGAAGGTTTCAAGCCGAGCGAAGTTGGCGCACTTGTAAGCCAGGTCGCGCCGAATCGAAGCGGCGCCACGGGCGGCATGCCGGGCACGTGAAATTGTCAATGGGGGATTCCGCAAAGCCCAAAGGACTGCTAGGCTGGCAGTGTCCGCGTGAATCGCTTCTGCCCATCGCTATTCGCGACAAGCGGAGCCGACTGGCGTTGGCAAGCATGGCGCCATTTTTTGAGGTGAGCCAGCCACACTGGGCGGCGTCGGGGAGCGAGTGCAACTGCTATGGCGCGTAGTGACCTCCTAGTATCTCTCATCCGCGCCGGCGCCACCGGCGATCGGGAGATGCTGCGCTCCACGGCCGAAGCGATGGTTGCGGATGAACGGGCCAAGAAGCATTTCATCGTAGCCGATCGCATGCAGCGTGCTTTGTCAGCCGTCCCAATTACCCCACCGGCCCTCACTGCGACATCTCCGCATCTGGCTACCGCAAATGGGCGCGAGGCGATTCTGGAGATTACGCCCCGCCTGCAATTGGACGATCTATTGTTGCCTCTCCCCGCGCAAGAAAGCGGCCGCCAACTTGTAGAGGAACACCGTAGGGCCGACGTTCTTCGAGCAAGTGGCTATGAGCCGCGTCACCGCGTGCTCCTTTCAGGCCCCCCCGGCAACGGCAAGACGTCCTTCGCGGAGGCGATCGCGGAAGGACTGGGGCTTCCTTTTTATGTGGTTCGATATGACGCTCTGATCGGTAGCTATCTGGGCGAGACAAATGCGCGTTTGCGTAAGCTGTTCGACTATGTGCGAACGACGCCGAGCGTGCTGTTCTTCGACGAGTTCGACGCCATCGGCAAAGAGCGCGGCGACACCCACGAGACCGGCGAAATCAAGCGCGTGGTTTCGTTTCTGTTGATGCAACTCGATCAATTGCCTAGCTATGTCATCGTGGTCGCCGCAACCAATCATGGCGAGTTGCTCGATCGCGCGGTCTGGCGACGTTTTCAGATGCGGCTTTCCATGCCGGCGCCGAAGAAAAATGAAATCGCGGTCTTTTTGGACCGGATCGTGTCGGGTTGGCCCGACGCGCCGAAGATGGCCCTTAGTCGGCTCGCCGGCCGTCTAGGGGTTGTTAGCTACGCTGAAGCGCTCGATTTCTGTCAGAACGTTAGGCGGCGCCAGATATTAGGCTTGGGGGAGGTGTCGATTGATGACGCACTGCGCGTGGAACTCGACTTGTGGACCTCGCGCGTTACGCCAGAGATCATAAATGCCGAGCGATCCGACGAAACCTCTTCTGAGGCTGATCCCCACAGCTGATCAGCCCCGTCCGGTAGGTCGTGCCCGCCCTGTTCCATCCCCAGCGGCATTCCCACGGGATCGTCAGGCGGCTGCAATCGGGCCAAAGTTTACGCGCTTGGCGGAAGTCCTCGCGCGTGGAGCCAACGCGCTGGCGTTGCGCGCCGACCCGGCTGGCCTAGCGCCGGAACGCCTGTTGGTTTTTGAAGTTTAATGCCTATTGCATCTTTCTGAGGTATGTGCGATTCTATTTTTGCCGGCGGGGAATGGCCCTGCCGAAGATAAGGAGTGGGTTTCATGTTGAATGTCAAAATTTCCGGCGTTGAAACTGGTCCGCAATATGCGATTATTTATTGCCTTAAAAACCTTCAAATGAAAATGTTCCAAACCAATTATTCCAGCAAATCGGAAGCGGAGGCTGCTTATTTCCAACTGATCAACGGCAAAGAGATTTTGAGCATCACCCTGGAAAATCCCCAAGGCGAAGTTATTGCGGAATTTGACGCATAAATCAAAAATAAATGTTTGACGCAAGATGAAATGCCGTTAAACTGCACACATACCGAGCGGGGAATTCGCCCCGCTCTTTTCGGGAGGCTCGCCTATGTCCGCCATTATTAACGTTCCTGCTCGTGCCGGCCAGCTTGCTCAACCCAAGCGGTTGTTCGGAGATTATAGCCGATACGCCATTGCGCCGGTTTATACTCGGTTTGATGCGGTTGAATGGTTTGTTTGGGATGCCGAGGTGCCGGAACCTCGTACTGGTTTGGCTTCTGTGATTCGCCAGGAAGCTACGGAAGAATCAGCCCTTTATGGGCTGATTTAATTTAACGCGAAAGGAA
>Ga0208865_1000403_pt1 | contig 13569 bp, 9 predicted proteins | sample CryBogCBE02Aug09_FD_184565 | JGI IMG/M metagenome (GOLD analysis project Ga0208865, IMG submission 184565) | Freshwater microbial communities from Crystal Bog, Wisconsin, USA - CBE02Aug09 (SPAdes) (version 2) | ecosystem: Environmental > Aquatic > Freshwater > Lake | place: Crystal Bog... | reverse complement strand
GTCGGGCACCACGATGACACCGCGCTCGGCGAGCACAGCCGCACCCTCGCCCGTGGTCGGGCCATTTGCGGCCTCAATGATCAATGACGCGGCGATGCGGTGGGCGACGTCGGCGGTGATCACGCCACCGAGGGCGGCGGGAATCGCGATGTCGCTCGGGATGGCCCAGACGGCCTCTCGATCAATCGTCTCCGCGTCGGGGAAGTCCACCACGGATCCAGTGGCCGCGAAGTGCGCGGCCAGAGCAACGGGGTCGACACCGTTGGGGGCGTGAATTGCGCCGTGCACGTCGGCGACACCGACGACCTTCATGCCACGGTCGGTCAGCATCTGGATGAGCGGGGCCCCGACCTTGCCGTAGCCCTGCACGACGACGCGCTCGTTGGACAGCGGGCGACCCAGTCGCTCGAGGAGCGCCACGGTGCAGATGGTCACACCCAGCGAGGTGGCGCCGGCGTGGCCGAGGGTGCCACCGATGGCAATGGGCTTGCCGGTGACGACGCCCATGGTGGCGTGGCCACGCAGCATCGACACGGTGTCCATGATCCAACTCATGACCTGCGCGTCAGTGTTGACGTCGGGGGCGGGAATGTCGGTGTCGGGCCCAATCATCGGGGCGATGGAGAAGGCGTAGCGACGGGTGAGGCGCTCGAGCTCGCCATGGGAGAACGTGGTCGGATCGACCTTGATGCCACCCTTGGCGCCGCCGTAGGGGATGTTGACCACGGCGCACTTGATGGACATGTCGGCCGACAGTGCAGCAATCTCGTCGACGTTCACGCTCTGGTGAAATCGAATACCGCCCTTACCCGGACCGCGTGAGGTGTCGTGGAGAATCCGCCACCCGGTGAACATGTCGATGGTGCCGTCATCCATGCGCACGGGAATCGCGACTTCGTGAATGCGCTCTGGGGTGATGATGCGCTTGATCATGCCCTGATCGAGGCCGAGAAGGTCACCGGCCTTTTGAATTAGGGAGGCGACGTGAAGCCAGGGATTGAAAGCAACCGGTTCGGTGCCGTCGGGAGAGATGAGCATAAGTGCCCGCCTTTGGTTCGGTAGAAGACCTCGTTGTCTTCCGTTACTCAATGTACGCCACCGCGCTTGCTCACGCTGGAATTTCGGTGACGAATTGGTGACTGTTACTCGGCGGCAGTCACGTCGCGGCCGCCGGAGTTGACCCATGATTCGTACATGGCGGCGTAGGCCCCGCCGGCGGCGAGGAGGTCTGCCGGTGACCCCATTTCCACGATGCCGCCATGGTCAACCACGACGATGCGGTCAGCCCGCTGAGCGGTGGTGAGGCGGTGGGCAATCAGAATTGCGGTTCGCCCTTCAAGGAGGCGGTCCAGGGCCCGCTCGACGATGATCTCACTCTGGAGGTCGAGTGAACTGGTGGCCTCATCGAGAATCAACACGCGAGGTCGGGCGAGGAAGGCGCGGGCCAGGGCGAGCAACTGTCGCTCGCCGGCCGACAACGTCTGGCCGCGCTCGTGCACCACGGTGTCGAGACCTTGATCGAGTCGATCGATGAGATCGCGCAGGCCCACCACGTCAATGGCTTCGTCAAGCTCAGCGTCGGTGGCATCAGGTCGGCTGAAGCGGAGGTTAGTGCGAATGGAACCGGCAAAGAGGAACGGTTCCTGCGGCACGACGCCCAGCTGCGAGCGCAGCGAGCGCAAGGTCACGGTGCGGACGTCAACGCCGTCGACGAGAACACGACCACTGGTCGGGTCGTAGAAGCGGTTCGCGAGTTTGGCCAACGTTGACTTTCCGGCGCCGGTGGGGCCCACGAAGGCGACGGACTCGCCGGGGGCGATATCGAGGCTGACGTCGGTAAGCACGGGGCGGCCCTCGAGGTACCCGAAGGTGACGTGGTCGAAGGTGATGCGACCCTCAATCGTGGGCAGGACTGTCGCGTCCGGGCGTTCGTCGACGGTGGGTGGCGTTTCGATTAGTTCGCGCAAGCGAATAACGGAGCTGCGGCCTTGTTGGAGCGCGTTGTACTGCTGGACCAGCAGCTGAATCGGCTGGAAGAAGCGGTTGAGGTAGAGGAAGAATGCCACCAGCGCACCAATGGACAGTTGGTGGCGGACGACCATTTGACCGCCAATGCCGAGCAGCAAGCCCTGGCCGAGGATGCCGATCATGACGGTCGCGGGACCGTAGACGGCGTTGACGCGGCCAGTGACCATGTTGGCGTCTCGGTAGGCGCCAACGACGTGACGGTGGTTGCGGATGTTGCGCTGCTGACGATTAGTTGCGGTGACCACGCGAATGCCGTGGAGGGATTCGGAGAGGTCAGCCAGTACGTAGGCAATGCGGTCACGCACCAGCAAGTAGCCCTTCTCAGAGGCGTGGTGGAACCACAACGTGAAGGCGAAGAGCATCGGCACTATCAGCGCCACCGTCCAGAGGGCCAGGGTGACATTGGTCGCAAACAGGATGACCGTGATCACGATCATCGTCAAGCCCTGGCTGGCGAAGGAGGTGATGCCGTCTTGGATGAGCTGTTGCAGATTCTCAATGTCGCTGGTCATGCGACTCATCAGCACGCCGGCCTTTTCGTCGGTGAAGAAGTCGAGGCTCATGCGCTGGAAATGGGTGAAGACGCGAATGCGCAGGTCGTGCATGACGCGCGACGCCAGGGTGCCGCTCACGTTGGTCTGCAGTTGCTGCGTCAGAGCACTGATGACGGCGACCACCAAATAGATGGCGGCGCAGATAATCACCACGCGCGTGCTGCGGTGACCGGGGGTCATGCCGTGGTTGATGGCGTATTCGGTAAGTGCCGGGCCGACCTGCAACAAGAAGGTTGTCAGGATTACCAGGAGTGAGCCAAACACGACGTAGCCCGGGTGGTCGCGCAGCATCCGCGGCAGCGTCAAGCGGGTTCGTTCCTTGGCCGACGGTAGCTGCTGGAACGTGAGGGCCGACTTTTCGTGGACCGGCTCGGTCGCGAGCAACTTGTTGGCCTCAGCCTGCAGTTCGCTAGGGATGCCACCGAAGGGCAACCCGGTACGAGCACCGCCACCAAACATGCCTCCACCGCCGGGGCCACCACCCCAACCGCCGCCGCCCCACGCCATTACTGGTCCTCCCGGACGGACTGGGCGAGGATCTCGCCGTAGAGGGGAGAGGTGCTCAAAAGTTCCTCGTGGGTGCCGTCGGCGACCACGCGGCCCTCGTCGAGCACGACGACGCGTTGCGCCAGTGTGATGGTCGATACGCGGTGGGCAATAACGATGGTGGTGCGAGTGCTCATGAGTGAACGCAGCGCTTCGTAGATGCCGGCCTCGATGTGGACGTCGATGGCGCTGGTGGCGTCGTCGAGGATCAGAATCGGTGGATTGAGCAGCAGGGTGCGCGCAATGGCGATGCGCTGACGTTGGCCGCCCGACAGGGTGTAGCCGCGTTCGCCAATCACTGTCTGGTAGCCCTCGGGGAGTTTCTCGATGAACTCGTGAGCGTTGGCGGCGCGGGCCGCCGCCTCAATCTCGGCCGCGGTGGCGTCGGGGCGCCCGTAGGCGATGTTGTCACCGATGGAAACAGAAAAAAGGAAAGGTTCGTCGGTAACAACACCGATGTTTGCGCGCAAACTCTGCAAGGTGTACGTCCGTACATCGGTCCCGTCGATACAGACCGCGCCGTCGCTCACGTCGTAGAACCGGTTGATCAGTCGCGCCACCGTGGACTTGCCGGAACCGGTTCGTCCGACGATGGCCACGGTCTCACCGGGGGCCACGTGCAGATCGAAGTCAGTCAGAATCGGCGTGTCGCGGTAGGCGAAGGCGACGTGGTTGAAATCGAGCGCGCCGCGGACATTCGTGAGGTCGAAGGCACCCGGTCGGTCCACAATCTCGGGGTGCTCGTCAAGAATTTCGAAGATGCGCTCGGCACTCGCCTTGGCGCGCTGGCCCATCATGACTAACTGGCCGAGCATCATGAAGGGGGCCTGCAGCATCAGCAGGTAGGCGTTGAAGGCGAGAATCGCGCCAACCGCCAGGTGGCCCTGCACGACCATGACGCCACCAAAGCCCAGCACAAGGGCCAGGCCCAGCTGGGGAAGGTTCTGCACCCACGGCGACCAGAGGCCGCGAATCTTGGCGTCCTTGACGTAGGCCCAGGCCACCCGCTCGGCGGCATCGGCCAACCGGTTGATTTCTGCCTCTTCCTGGGCGAATGACTTCACGACGCGCACACCGTTGACGTTCTCGTCGACGATGGTCGCGACGTCGGCCAGGCGGGCCTGAGTGATCCACGAGATGGGGAACAGGACGCGTCGCATCTTGATGCCGACTACGTAGAGAATCGGCATGACCACCATGGCGATGCAAGCGAGAATCGGATCGATGGCCAGCATGAAGCCGAAGGCCAGCACGCCACTGGCGCATTGCACCAAGATGAGCGGGGCGAAGGTGGAGTACATCTGGACCGAACGAATGTCGGAGTTCGCGCGGCTGATCAACTGACCGGACTGGACCCGGTCAAAGAAGCTGAAGCTCAGCCACGTTAGGTGCTGGTAAATCAGTGAACGAAGGTCGGCTTCGACCTCGTAGGCCGTCCGCTGCAGGTAGTAGCGCGAAGCCATACCCGCGGCTCCGGCAATAAGACCGATGATCAGAATTTCAATCACCGCGCCGTGGAGGCTGGTGCGGTGCGTCTCGATGGCGTTCTTAAAGGCCTGGTTCAGCAAGTTTGGAACGAGGGCCTGAAACAAAAGGCTCAGAAACGACAGCGAGACCGAAGCGGTGAAGGTGAAGCGGTGCGACTTGATGATAGGTAAGACGCGTCGCCACCAGGACAGTGACGTGTCGCGACTGATTTCGGCGCGTGGCCCAGGGTACGACGAGGTCACACCACCGAGAGGATTCGCGGTCTCATCGACGGCGACGGGGCCGAAGTGTCGAGTACCAGTCACCGTTCAATGGTAGTGGTCGAATCTCCTGATGCCGTAGGGCGTAATGTCGTTGTCGTGACGCAGCCAATAATTGTTTCTCACCCCATCGTGGCCGACAAGGTTCGACAACTTCGTGACACGACGACTTCGAACGCCGACTTCTTGCGCTTGGCGCACGAAATTTCTCGCTTCCTCGCCTATGAAGCACTTCGCACCGTTGCGGTGCAGTCGGTCACGGTTGACACACCGGTTGTGGAGGGCGCTCCCGCCGTGCGCCTCGACACCTCGTTTGTGATTGTGCCGATTCTGCGGGCGGGCCTCGGCATGTCAACCGCCGTTCAGGAAGTAGTGCCCGAGCACCGGCTGTGCCTCGTCGGACTGCGTAGGAATGAAGAGACGTTGGCCGCTGAGGTCTACCACGACGGTTTGCCCATGGCCCTCGAGGGGGCGCCGGTTATCGTCTGCGACCCCATGCTGGCCACGGGTGGCTCCCTACTCCAAGTCATTGCCATGGCCAAGGCCCGCGGCGCGGGCCAGATTACGGCCTTGTGCTTGCTGGCGGCCCAGCCGGGTGTTGATCGATTGCAGGCCGAGCACCCCGACGTGCAGCTCGTTGTTGCGGCGGTAGATCCCGCGTTAACTGACGTCGGCTACATTACGCCGGGTCTGGGCGACGCCGGTGACCGCCTGTTCGGCCCACCAGTTCATAACAAGCACTAAGGCGAGACGCCTGTAATAAGTTTGGGGTGCGGTTCCCTCAGACGAAAGGTTTCGCCCATCATGCAGAGTGCTACCCCGCCAGTTGGCGAACGCCTCCTGATTCCCCGTTGGACCATTGCGGTGGCCTTTGCGGTGGTGGCCATCGTTCTGATTATTGCAATGGGTGGCCCCGCGGCCCTGCTGTCGTCGCACTGGCCCTTCTACGGAGACCAGCCTGGTCAAGACTGGTGGCTCGCGGGCTTCCGATCACAACTGCTCCACGGCTCGGCGTTTGGCTGGAACAGCCAAACGAACAACGGCTTCCTCTTCGGATATTTCTACTTCCCGCTGCCGCCACTGTTTGTGACGGCGTTGGCCACGGTGGTGAGCGTCGCCGCCGCCGCCAAAGTAATGGTCTTGTTGTCGGTGCTGAGTATCCCCTTTGGCATGTGGCAACTCGTGAAGGGGCTCGGTTACAGCCGGTTCCTGCAAACCGCCACGGTGCTGTCGTCACTCATGGTCCTGTTGAGTAATCACCCCATCACTATTGGCGGCACCCTCTATGACGCGCTGCTCGGAGAGTTCTCGATCACGCTCGCGATTGGGTGCGCGCTGTGCTGCCTCGGGGCAATGGCTCGACTCCGTCGAGGGGTGGGGTCGTGGTGGCCGGTGGCGCTGTGGGGCGCGGCGACAGCACTGGCACACGTGCAAGGCGTCGTTGCCCTCGCCCTGGTGACTCTGGCATTCGCGGCCTGGGACATCCGCGATCGAGCAGCGGTGCGCCCATTGCTTCTGGCGGCGATCGCCGCCGCGGGGCTCAGTGCATGGTGGTGGTTGCCCGCCATCACGGTGCAGGGGCAAGCGCTCGGTGACGTAAACCCCGTTGAGCACAACCTGGCCGCCTTCGTATGGAATGGCGGCACGGGTACCGTGTGGGTGCTTGGCGTGCTCGGTCTGGGGTACGCGACGTGGCGTCGGTTCGACGGCGCTAAGCAGATGCTCTCAGCCATTGCGGTACTGGGCGTGGCGCTTTTGTTGCCGCTGCAGATTGCCGATACCGGTCGACTGCTGCCCATCATGTTTCCCCTTGCGGGCATTGGCGTGGCCTTAGGTCTTGTCGCCCTGACTGAGGTGCTGGCCACACGCGTCACCGTGACACTGGCCACCGTGGGTGGCCTTGTGCTGACGGCGATTCTGAGCGGTGGCCTGCCGCTGCTCACCGGACAAAACGCGACCATTCTGACTTCCTTCGACCACCAGACCGACGCCGGTATGAACAACCTGCCCGGCTACGCCGGGGCGCGGGCACTCGCCACCGCTCTGGAAGCCCTGCCCACTGGACGGGTCATGGTCGAGACGCCCACGAACTATCAGACAGTCTTTGGCGAGCGACTGTGGACGCCACTGCTGAGCCTGTGGACCAACGGACACGACGCCACACCGCTCAGCTTGTTTATCAATGCGACACCGACGTCAATCGCTCTCGAGTACGCCTACGAGAACCTCACGTCCGTGTATGCCCCAGTGGTCGGGTGGCAGCCACACCCGGCGAGCCCGTATCCCTCGTCGGGGATCAACGAACTGCGCGCACTGGGCGTGAACTACTACGTGGCGACTTCGCCGGCGCTGGCGTCCATTTTGAATAAGGTCCCTGGTGTTCGGCTGGTGCGCACCATCGTTGCACCGCTGCCTGCCACGACAACGGCATCAGCGAGCACCGCGACGCAGGGCACCTTCTGGCTCTACGCAATCAGCAATGCGTCACTCGTTGCAGGTGTGCCCGCCACGATGCCCATGGGTGCACTGCCAACCAAGGCCTACGCACTCTCCATGACGTCTTACCTTGACACCATTGGTGCCACGACCCAGACCGTGTCTGTCCCCGTGGTGAATGGCCCCACTTACAGCGGACCCGTCGCCACGGTGAGCAACGTGGCCGCATCAAACACCACAATTTCGTTCCACGTGGCGACGATCGGCGAGCCCGTACTTATTCGGGAAACCTACTCACCGCAGTGGCACGTAACGGGCGCGGCCGCCGTGCTTCGAGCGGAACCCAACGAGATGCTGGTGGTCCCCACGAGTCACGATGTCACACTTCGCTTTGCGAATCCCGTCACGGTGCCGGTCGGCGCGGTAGTGAGTCTGCTCACTTGGGGAGCAATTGCGGCGGTGTTGATTCGCCGCCGCAGGAGTGCTGTCGCCGAGGCCTAGAGGCCGATGTCCTCGTGCCACAGGGTGGGGTGGTCGTGGATGAAGGTTGCCAGAAGTTCCGTGCAAGCGGGATCGTTGAGCACGATTACCTCGACACCGAGCTCCTCGAGCCATTCGTGCCCGCCGTGGAAATTGGTGGCCTCGCCAATGACGACGGCGCCGATGTTGAACTGACGGACCAGGCCGCTGCAGTACCAGCAGGGTGAGAGCGTGGTGACCATCACGGTGTCGCCGTAGTGACGACGACGTCCGGCGGCACGGAAGGCGTCCGTTTCCGCGTGGACCGAAGCGTCGTCTTGCTGCACACGGCGATTGTGACCGGCCCCCAGGAGTTCACCATCGCGCGTGAAGAGTGCCGCTCCAATAGGAATGCCGCCTTCGGCGAGCCCAATGCGGGCCTCGTCGAGAGCAGTGGCCAACATGGTGGTGGCGAGTTCTGTCGAGAGCGGTGCGCGTGTGGTCATGGTGTAATTATGCTTCAATCCTGTGACTACACCCACTTACACCGTTGCCATTGGTTCGCAGACCGTCGATCTGCCGGTCGTCGCATTGAGCGATTCGCTCTCGCTCGCGCTGCTCATCACCGTGGACATGGGTGTGAATTTCATGCGCACGGCCGGTGACGAACTCGCCGAACTCTTGCGCCCCTACGATGTCGACATCATCGCGACCGTCGCCACCATGGGTATTCCGGTGGCGACCGAAGTGACCAGGGCGCTGGGCTTGGACCAGTACGTGATCTTGCACAAGACGCCGAAGATCCACTTGGCCGACGCCGTGGCCGAACCAGTTCGGTCAATCACCACGAACGCCGATCAGCGCCTGCTCTTTGACCGCGCCCGCATCCCCGCCGTCGCCGGCAAGCGTGTGGCGATTGTTGATGACGTGGTCTCCACCGGCGCCTCGACCGGCGCGGCGCTGCGTCTGCTGCGCAGCATCGGCGCCGACGTCGTGGCGATTGGCACCCTGGTGACCGAGGCCTCGGTCTGGGAGACCTCACTTGGTGATGACGCACAGCGCGTTCTGGCGCTCGGCAAGATTCCGGTCTTTCACCCGGGTGACGATGGCCAGCTCGTGGAGGACTGGCAGGGCTAATTCGTTTTTAAGCAAAAAACACCCCGGGCCTTGCGGCCCGGGGTGTTTTTTTGTTACTACTTCACATCCACCTGTGGCGAACGAGGGAGAAAGGAACGAGCAATGATGCAAATCAAGCTAGCTGCAACTACCAGTGCAGGAAGTGAATCAAAGTTGTCATTTCTCGAAGAAAAGTACCCGTTCAGAATTACTGCCCAGACCAGAAGCAAAAGTCCAATGCCAAAGCTCGCATCGCGGAAGCGATCGGACCGATGGAGTGCTGTTGACAAACCGAGCAGCCCGAGAATCAGGCCTAGAACAAACGTTGCGATTCCAAATCCAACAGAAACGCTGGCTGGATTGATGTACCGAATGGATTCAAAAGCAAGAAAAAAGCCTGCGATTGAAGTTCCGATGCCGCTCGTGATGATGTTTGCGACTGGGGTTGGCTTCGACGTTACACGGTTCGTCTGATTCTCAACAAAGCGATTGGCAAAATTGAGCACAAAGTAAATCAGTCCAGCCGAGAGAATGCCGAAGAAAATCGAAAGGTCGGCGCCGCCAAACCAACCCGCCGGGCCACAGTTTGCCTTGGCGCTGCCATCACAGTAGAAAGACCCAAAGTGATTTGAGAATGGCGTCATCCAGTGAAGAGGGAAGTTGACGGGTGGGGGTGCCTTGGAGAAACCAATGGCTGACGCTACGACACCGGCCCCAAACGCGACAATTCCGTTCCAGTTGAATCCATTGGTCCCCCAGTAACGACTCTCGCTACCTTCCACCTGAAGATCTTCCGCTGAATAGCGGTACTTACGAAGCACCCAGTCCATGATGAACACACCAAACCATGGTGAAATCCAGACGATGATGACACCGACGAAGTCCTTCATGTAGATCGAGAACGTTGAGCCAAAGGTCGCCCAAATCGTCAGGGCTCCCGCAATGACTGAGTCCATCAAAACGGCCTGGTACCGCTTCAGCTTTAGACCCATCGCTTGAACGGAAACCCCTGAGGAGTAAAGGTCAAGTGAATTGATTCCAAACAACTGAACAATCGCGAAAATCAAGAAAACCACTACAAATGCCGAAGGCATGTGCTTTTGGTGGTAGAGCGCCTCGAATGGATTGGCGCTATTCCAAGTCGCGGAGTTGCCCAGGAAACTAAATGCCAAGGCACCCAAGGTCATCATTACGATTTCAGGAAGAGCGGTGCCGAGAAAAATCCAACCAACGACCGCACTCTTCTTAGCTTCGCGCGGGAGATAGCGCGTGTAGTCGTTACCGCATTCGGTCCAACCAAGACCAGAAAGCGCAATCGTGAATGCCAACCCAGCGGTGTACGGCTCCCAGCCATGGGCAAAGACAAAGACGCTACCTGTGTTTGAGTGGCTGCTTTCAATGAAAGCAAAGATTGCGAAAATAACCGCAAACGGGATGATCAGGGCTCGAAGAACCTTCACCATTGTTGCGTGGCCAAGATAGGGCATGATGGCCTGAATAGACGTTGCAACGATAATTGCGATGACCTTTTCTGTGGAATTGATGTGCCAACCCGCATATTGCGTAAGCACAATGAAGGCGCCAACAATGAGGATTAGACCTTCAGTCTCGAATCCCAACTGCGTAATCCAGTTGAAGAATGCCGTGATTCGTGATCCACGTGCACCAAAAGGGGCGCGAGAAATAGCGAAAGCAGTCGTGCCAGTCTCCTGACCCTGCAGTGAAGCAACGCCGAGAAGAAGGTAGGACAAATTACCAATGAGGATGATGCTCAGCGCGGTCAAGAAACTGAATCCGAAGCCCATAAGCAGGGCGCCGTAGACGAAGTACTCGACGTTAATTGCTGACCCGGCCCACATCGCACCGATGTTGCGCGGGGTGGCCCAACGCTCACTTTCGGGGATGAAGTCGATGCCGTGGGTTTCTACCTTGAACGCTTGATCGTTCACGGAACCCTCTGAATGATGATTCGTTGCCACTGTGTGGGCCTCCCTTGTACTTGGTGTTTTCACCGGTCTCGACGCCGTGAGGTGCTCGTGAGACTCAACTAGTCTGCCCGATAACCGGTTGGAGAACGTGCCTTTGCCACCCTCGACACCCCACGTCATGGGGGCTTATGCAGCAATACCTAGGGTTACGCTTCGGTAGGCAGCGAGGCGCGACCGACGTACCCTTCGGTGCGCCGCCATGACCAGATGGCGAAACCGGACAACACCAGCGCACAGCCCGACATGAGCGTGAAGGGAAGGGCCGGGTCGATAGTGAAGAGGAAGCCGGCCGAGACCGCCGAAAGAGCCAAGGTGGCCGTCTGGGCAGTCGCACTGAGACCTTGTCGGCGACTGAATTCGCGATCGTGGGCGCCCTGGGACAACAGGGAACTAATCGATGGCGCCGTGAGAGCGGCCCCGATTGACTCGCAGCTCCCGATGAACATCATGACGGTGTTGTTGTGGCAGTGAGGGTAAATAGACAAGAAGACCGCACCGTTGATGATGCCGAGGCTGGCCGCCCACGTGCGATTCCAGTGATCGGCAATCCATCCACCGACCCGACTCAGCGCAACCCAGGGAATGCAGAACAAGGTCCAGCTCAAACGAATCTGAAGCTCGCTGGCGTGGTGGGCGTGCATCAACATGGACCAGCAGGTCTCGTAGACACCAATGGCGAGGCCAGTTGAAGCCGAGGCCAACAGCGCCCCGCGAAGACGATTGCTCCACTGGATGGGCGGCAGTGGTGCGGGGTCCGGATCGAGGTCGCCGAGTGAGAGTCGACTGGCCACAATGGCCGCGACAAAACTCACGACACCCGCGAGGAAGAAGGCCCAACCAAGCGTCTGGACGGTGGCCACAACCCCGACCATGGGGCCAATGGCGATACCCAACAGTTGGGCGGCGAAAATGCGCGACATGGCCTGCCCGCGCTCGTGTTCGGCAAACAGAGCCGCGACGGCCGACATTGACGCAACTTCGATGGCACCCGCCGAGGCGCCCTGCACCACCCGCGTGATGGTGAACCACCACGCGTGGATTGGGAGGACATAGGTCATTGACGCGATGCCGTAGAGGACGAGGCCGCTGATTAAGACGGGGCGGCGCCCGTAGCGGTCGGCGAGTCGACCGAGAAAGAACTGCGTGACGAGACCCGCGCCGAAGAACGAAGCGACGATGAAACCAATAACGTGCGGCGAACCGCCGCGATGCTCGAGGAACAAGGGCAGCAAGGGCAGTCCCAGGGTGGCGCCCATCCACTGCAGGAGTCCAATAATGGTCAGTCGCCGGAGCGTTTGCTGGGAAGTCGTCCGGGGCACCTTGCCACGTTACCGGTCGGCGTGACTTTTTAGATGGTGTGGCACTCGAAGAGAACGAGGAGTCCGAGCACGACGTACAGCCACGGCATCAATCGCTGGCTGACGCGTTCGCTGACGCGGCGAATTGCCGGGTGGTGGGCGAGTGACCAGGCGACGAAGAGAAAGAGGCACTGCCAGGCCGCAAAGGTGCCAATCACCGCGAGAGCGTAGTGATTGTGGGCGCGAAAGAGAGGTATCCACAAGGCGAGATTGTCCCCACCAAGGGCCACCGCAATCACGAGTGCCGTGATGCCGCCATGCATTCGTGGGGGTTCGATCGATCGGTTTTGGTGTCGCCACCGTTGCACTGCGGCTGCCCACGGCGCTACGGCGAGGAGACCGAAAGCCCACACGGGAATTGACCGGCCGAGCACACTCGCGAAGAGGGCAAGGGCAACGAGCAGGGTCACCCCAGCGCTCTGCCATCCGCAGAGTACTCGCCGCTCCATCGGTGGGGCGACGGCCAGCTGCGTCGCGAACGCCAGCAGATTGTCGAGCATGGAACCGACGTAGGCACTCGTGGCGAGACTGATCACGATGATCCATGCGTGCACGGACCAACCGTAGTGGCTGGGCTAACTAGGCTTGAGTGGATGATTCCCACGGTCACACCCCCCACCTCGGATGATCTCGCTGCGGCCCGCGCCATTGTGGCCGAGTACCTCACGCCCACGCCGACGGTGACGATTCGTATTCGGGGTCGTCGGGTGTACGCAAAATTGGAGTCGCTGCAGACGACGGGTGCGTTCAAGATTCGTGGCGGTCTCGCCGCGGTGGCCGCGGCCCGTCGCGACGACCCCACCGGCGCTGTTATTACGTCGTCCGCGGGCAATCACGGTTTGGGCATTGCTCACGCCGCACGACTGCTCGACGTCCGTGCGACCGTCGTCGTGCCCGCCAACGCCTCGCCGGCCAAAATCAAGAAGCTCCGGACCTACGACATCGAGCTGATTCAGTGGGGCTCCTCCTACGATGACGCCCAGGCCCACGCCCACGAACTGGCGCTGAGTCGTGGCATTCGCTACATCTCTCCCTTTAACGACACCCACGTCATTGCCGGGCAGGCCACGATTTTCGACGAAATGATTGAACAAGCACCCGACCTTGGGCATCTCGTCGTGCCCGTCGGCGGCGGCGGATTGATTACCGGCATGCTGTACGCGCGCGACCTGCACGGTCGCCGAGACGTGGCGTTTACCGCCGTCCAGCCGGAAAACTCGGCCGCCATGTATCACGTCCTTCGTGGCACACTCATGTCCGACGTCGTTCACCAGCCGACGATCGCGGACGGACTCGCGGGTGGCGGTGATGAAGGCGCAGTTACCAACGACGTCAT
>Ga0208865_1000380_pt1 | contig 13980 bp, 17 predicted proteins | sample CryBogCBE02Aug09_FD_184565 | JGI IMG/M metagenome (GOLD analysis project Ga0208865, IMG submission 184565) | Freshwater microbial communities from Crystal Bog, Wisconsin, USA - CBE02Aug09 (SPAdes) (version 2) | ecosystem: Environmental > Aquatic > Freshwater > Lake | place: Crystal Bog... | reverse complement strand
CACCGCCGACGACCTGTGAACCACCGCCACCGCCACCGCCGACGACGAGTGACGATACAGTTAGACCGCCCGATACAACAACATTGAAAGTTCCACTGCTCGTGAAGGTATGGGTTCTATATCCGTTTGCGGTGGTAATCGTGCCTCCTGTGGCGAGGGTCGGGAAACCGATGGTCGCCATCTCCACATCGCTGATGGCGTTATACAACGACCAGTCGGCGATGTTCTGGATGTCACTGGCGTTGGCGATAAGGTTGCCGTTGTAGTAGAGATTGTTGCCCGAGTTCGTGATGGCGTTTCCCGCTCCGTCCATGATGATTTTGTTGCTCGTGGCGGGGTATGTACTCCAGAGCGCTGCGTCGCCCACAGGTAGGCCGTTCTGGTAGAGTTGTCCGTTGATGTTGGATAGGTTCACATTACCCGTCCCTGATGTGGGCGACAGGGTAATCGATTGGGCTGGGTTCTGCAAGAACAGAGGGGTCGTCGCGTTGGCGAAGACCTCGTGGTTGTTTGTAGACATTAGTAGTAGGTTAGATATTCTACACGAGTATAGGCGTCAGCGAGTATCTCTGTGCTGCGTCGGTTGGACTGAAAGTATGACCTGAAAGAGAGAAGATTGCGGGATTGCTGGTGGCGTTGGACTGCGTGAAGTTTGTAGTCCCCGAGAGTGTGAATACGGAATAAGCGGGAACAACGATGTAATCGGAGGAGATGAAGTTGTCGGGAGTGAAATCGCTTGGGAACACGGCGGTCATACGGACAGACACGCCTGGAAGCATTGTAGTAGAAAGTTGCCTGTATGCTCCAAAGTTGCCCGTGTAGAACAGGACGGCAGAACCACACGCTTGGGCGAAGTTGATGGTCTTGCAGTTTCCAATAGCGAACCCCGCACCGCCAGACCCAACAGACGACCCATTTATCAATCCCACATTCAAGACGGATACTCCTGCCGTAGACGTGTTGCTGCCGATTTGAAGACCTGGACTTCCCGCAGCATCAAGGGTGTTCGCAGTAATCGCACCCGCAGTGTTGATGTTGTTTGAGTTCATATTGAGTGTCGCAGAGTTCATATACACATTGTTATTGAGGTTGATGCCCGTTCCCGACAGGTATAATGAACCACCCGTGAACTGGATTAACGACCCAGTTCCTCCAACATTGAAGTATTGTGCTGACCCACCACTGATAGTCATTTGATACGGCGAGGTGTTGTATGAGATATTTGCTCCATTGGAGAGGTTGATGTTCGTTGCCTGTGTGAGGTCAATGGTGTTTGTGGCGAGTTTGACCTTTGAACCACTCGCCGTTGTCGTGAGGGTAATGTCCGTTCCCGACACGACGGAACTGCCCGTGCCTGTGGAACTATAAAGTGCCGATGCTCCATCACTGCTCCTCGCCTCCACCCTCGCTCCCGACACGGCGTTCGACATCTGGATTGTTGAACCATTCATTCCCACCACTGCATCTGTCGTTGAACCGATGCTATACTGCGTGATGGCGATGTCGCTGATGTTGTAGTATCGCACTACACCTGGCGTGGGGAAGGTGGTGTTGTTGATTTGAATGTAGAAGCGGTCATCGCCCGATGCCGTGAAGGTAAAAGCAGGTGTGCTAATCCACGAGGTAGATGTGTAGGGTGAAAGGTCAATGCTCTTTACATCATTCAGGTATAACGCACCAAAAGTATAAAGACCCGCATTCTTCCACTGGATACTGATTTGTGTGCCTGGAACGGCATTGATGACGGGAAACTCCAAGTAGAAACTTCCCACTGCATTCACGCCCGAAGTCGTCGCACCCCAGATTGCCTTGCCCGATGACGGCGGTGTGCCTGTGATTGTGATGCCGACGGGCGATGTGGAGGGACTGGTATAGGTCACTCCGCCGTTATACACACCCGCAAGGTCGCTACTCAAAACGAACCCTTCCACATTGGAGGTCGTGAAATATCCTGGCGGAGATGTGATACTCTCGGCGGAGAAGTTGTAGGTCGTGGTGTTGGGCGTGGTCGTGCCTGTGGCGAAGGTGATGTTCGTGGGTGCGTGGGTTGATGCCTTCGTGTCGTTGGTGTTGGTGACGATTAGACCCGTTCCGTCCTGTGCGACCGCGTGCTGACCCAGAAGAACCTGCGTTCCCGTAAAGGTGATTGTGGAGGCAGGAGTGCTGGGAACACCAATGGAGGTGGTCGTGAGTTGCAGAGAGGTGGAGGACTGCGGAGAGGAGATGGTGATGGGAACATTCGCCCCGATGTTGCCCGAGTATCCAAAGAGTTGCGGAACATTGTTCGTCAGCAGTTCCCACCCACCGCCATTGGAGAAGAGAAGTTCGCCAAATGCTTGGGTCTCCGTGCCTCCTGCAGGTGCGTAGTAAATACCGCCTCCGCCCGTAGGGAGGCAGGTAATAATGGTCTGTCGAGTAGAAGGGAGAGGTGTGCTTCCAAGCACAAGCGGGGCAACGTTGGTTGCCGATGTTCCTGCTTGGAGAAAGAGAGGTGTGGTTGGGTTCGCCCAAACCTCGTGATTTAGTGTCGCCATTACTAACCCTACACGATTTTAGTTCTGTATATACCTCCGTTCAGTGTGTCGAGCACGATAAAGTGGTGATCGGCCGTTGCTTCCCTGTACCAGCGGATCTTCTCAATCATCTTCAAGTTCTTGGGCATGTAGGAGTTGAGGTAATGCCTGATGACCTTCTCCACTCGGTCGTCAGTGTTGAGTTTGAAGAACAGCATGAAGTTGATGTTGTTGCGTCCAGCCGAGTTCAATATAGTAATATCTTGCACACAGATACAGGCCGACATACCCTTGTTTCGGCCGATGCAGAGCATACGGAGGATCTGCTTATCAAACTTCACACCTGTGACTACATCGTCCAGCACGGCAAGGAACTTGTATTCGTTGCCCGTGTGCTCATTGATGTATTCCATGTCCTTCAAGATTTTGGGGAAGTACTCGGGCGACTGGGTCAGGTGCTTCATCGTCTTGTAGATCTGCGCTTGGGGAGAGTTGGTGCAGAGGACACCGATATGCTCCTTAAAGTAGTGTTGAAGAATGTAGGACAGGGCGAAGGACTTGCCCGACTTGGTTGAGCCAATCATGGCGATGCTGTTTCCACTCCCGTCCGTTGAGAGTTCCAACTTGAACGGCTGGTCGGGAATATTCACTTCAATCTCCATTAGGCATTACGCTCTGTTTTTTTACTTGGGATTACACAATGCCGACAAACGCCGCCTCTCTGCCGTATGCCCCGATGCATCCCCGTGCCTTGAAGGCGATGAAACCCGAAGATCGGCCGAAGACAGACCCGCCGAAGATAGACAGGTCTGCTCCTTCGCTAAAGGTGATGCGTGAGAAGATTGTAGAGAAGAAACCTGCAGACAAGGAGGTGAAGAAGTATTTCGAGGAAGTGATTGAGCGACTGAATGCCGAGAAGGATAAGGATGAGGACGGCGAGCATTGAACTCACGACCACGCTGTTTTATGCGGTCAAGGGCGAGAGGGCAAACCCTCAACCACAACATCAATGGAATACTTTACTCACACATTAAATCGGCGTTGATAGGCACGCAGGTTGGAGTGGATGTCCGTGCTGTCTCCCCACAGAATATAGTAGGACAAGAACCCTGCCCGCTTGGGGTCGTGTGTCTCCAAATCCTTCTTGTGCCGTGTCCTGTATCGCTCCCGCTGTTCCTTGTCGTGGGTCTTGGTGTAGTCGTCCATACCCACTGCGCCGAACGCTGTTTTATGTCCGTCCTTGAACTCGGCGATCCACTTGTGCTTGCCGTCGTTCGCTCTCACTAACCGCATTAATATAGAGACGAGATTTCGTCCCAATATTAAGATGCCGAGTAAATGGTGGGGTGTGCATAATGATGAGGACGAGGTGGCGTACCAGATGGATAGGCCTGAACCCCGCTACGAACCTGCGAGGGCTGGTTTAAAACACCAACTCGCACGACGACTGCGAGAAGACCGCAGAGGCGTTGTAGATGTAGGAGAGGTGGAGTTTCCAGTCGTTCGTGGTCGTATCGACCGCCGCATACAGAGGCGGGATGGCGAACTGGATATTCACAATGCCGTTGGTGACCGCAAGACCCTCCACCAGCGTGAAGTCGCTCGTGTCGGCCACATCGTAGGTCTGGGCGAACGGCAGAGTGCACCACTGGTACTGCGTTCCCGTCGTGCTGAAGGCACTGGCGGCGTAGGACACATCCACACTATCCACATACGGCGATGACTTGCCGTTGATCAAGTTCCAGAGCAGGGAGATGCCCGCATCAAAACGAGCATACACATCACCCGCATAGGTGCACTGAACCGACACGGGCGCAACCCACTTCAGGGGGTTCTTCGCGCCAACGACAATGCCCGTCGGGGACGCACCCGACACCGAGAGACCCGTACCCGCACCCCAACTATCACGAGTGAGCCAGCACTCAATAGACTTGACCGACCCCGCACGGAAACCAGTGGCCGTGATGGTCTGGACGGAGGCCGTGTTGGCGACGCCGACGACCTGCTCCTGCTGGACGAACTCAACGGGATAGACATACTGGTGGGTCGCCATGTTCTCACGCACGGCGAGGCTGTCGTCCCGAGAGGCCATGAGAACCTGCTGAACCTGGAACTGACCCGACGCCAGTGCGGCGAGGTTTCCAATCGTGCCGCCCTGCGAGGTCACCACCGAGGACAGCGGGTTCAGTTCCAATGTGATTTGCACGTTCGAACCCAAAATATCGCTGGGGAGCGGGGCAGGCATACCCTCGCTGGTCGCCTTCGTGAAGGGCAGGTCGAGGAAGACATACGCATAGTTCTGCGTCGTGCCCTCAAAACCCGCACCCGTGATGTAAGATCCGCCGAGCGTCAGGAGGTCGTCCTTGCTCTGCTGGTTGGTCATGCGCTTGAGGGCGTGCTGGAGCATCTGTGCACCCGTCACGAAGAACTGCGTAGACCCGCCAATGCGGTAAGAAATCTGCTTGATGCGTATCGCAGAATACCCCGAGTTTCCCCGTATTTTTCTTACCACTCGCCATTAGGGAGTAGACCATACCTTCTGCGTTCATCGGTGTTGATTAGACACCTCCCGCACTCGCTTGGTGGTCGTTGGGACAATCACCTTCTCCTTATCATAACGGAGGTCAGGTGAGGTCTGCGGATTATCCAATCCATCTTGCTTTTACCATTGGGAAGGGACATTACCCCTGTTCCCCACTCGCATTTCGGCGGTGGGTGGTGAAGATGGCTATAAGGAACTTCCCGCATATCAGCGATGAGCCGTGCCTTGTTAAGCAACGACAGCCCCCATGTTGTTAAGGGCATAACCCCATCCACGCGGGACGGCAAGACCCGTGCCACCACCCGACGACAGGGACGGCAACTGGAGGGTCACGCAGACGCCCTGCAGACCGAAGTTGGCGGGGATCAGGAAGGTGTTCGTTCCCGCCGACAGGGAGTTGAAGCCCTGAACATACTTGGTCGTCTGCTTCGTGGGGATGCACTGCTTCTTCGTGGTCTCGGGATTGGCGTAGTAAATATCCTCGCACTTGCCCTGAACGAGTTCCATCTGTACACTTTCGGCGTGAGACATCTTTGTTTATACTTCAATCGCAACACTTTTCCTCTGCCGATTGGTATAAATGGTATATTCATCCTCGCATATGCCTCTCAAGGAGCGGAAACCGATGGCGAAGAAGGAGACAGAGACGGGCAAGGCGATGCTGTTTGCGGATTACACTGCCCCGCAGGTGTTCGCCATCCGTATGGGGACGCCTGCCTACCAGCAGATACATCCCTACAACAAGGATATGTCGGCGGGGATGCCCGCGTCGCACTACAAGTCGCTCGTTCAACCGACGATGAGCAAGTGCAACAAGAGCATGTCGTCGCATCTCGGGATGCCCGCCACGCAGATTGGTGGCAAACTCGGCAACATCCAGTAATCACACCTCGCTCACCAGTAGCGTCATCGTCCAATCGCCCATATCCGCATCATAGAACTTCAAGGCCGACTGCGAACCCGTGACGCCGTCGCCAGTAGACAGCAAGTATCCCTGACTATCATAAACCTGAAACACCAGGTTGCCGATAGGCTGGTCTGCGTTCCACTTGATTTGCTTGGGGAACGGAAAGGCACGATGGAGGAGGATTGGAGCAGACCCCAAGTTCGCCATGTTGCCCGTGAAGGCGTCGGGCGTGAGGAACAGGCGGCACAGAATATCACGGGTCGTGCCTGTATCCGCGTCCTTGAGGGACTGGTTGTAGGTCAGGTTGTAGCAGACAATATCCACGAACGGAGTGGAGAGCATAGACGCATTCGGGCTTCCCGTCTGCGCCTGTGCGGGTTGCTGGTTCGTATTCCACGCCATCATCTCGTAAAGGCCGACACGATTGGGCTGAGAGGCATCCGTGTAGCGAACCCAGTAGAAGGTGTCGGTACTGCCCGACGAGGCAAGGAAGGCGTTGTAAGGTGCGCCTGTCGTGGTAGATGCGCCGAGTGCTGCGTTGTAGAGGCACGAGAAACTGCCGTCGCCCGTCGCATTCACTACTGCGTTCTGTACCTGATAGGCAAGGTTGCCCGCGTATGCAGGTGAAGACGTGATGTTGTTGTAAATATCATACCAGCCCTCTGGGATTGTAAGCAAATATCGAATGCCGACCAGTCCCGACACAGCGAGGGAGGTGAAGGCAGGAAGTCCGTTCGGGTTGTTGCAGACCAGCGTTGTGCCTGATGCGGACGAGATGGTGTAGAAGCCGTTCAGGTTGAGAATACCCGCCGATGTGGAAACCGAAGACATACCGCCAACTGCGATGGTCTGTCCCGATGAGTACCCAGTGGTGGAGGCCATCGTGAAGGAGACGCCACCGCCTCCGTTGCCGACGGCGTTGGTGATGGCCGACCGACCGCCAGGAGACCACACAATATACATCTTGTTGTTGCGAGAGGTCAGGGTCGGGATAGTCCAACGGAACTGGATCTCATTCACGGCCAGACGAGTGAAGTAGCCGTCCAGGAGGTTCTGCTGGGTTGTGATGGAGAAATCAAAGGGAGACGAAAGAGTGTTCGACTGAACGGGATTGTTCTGCGACCCAACGAGTTCGCTGGGTTCGCCCAGAGGCAGGTTGTAGCGATCAATGGACGAGATGCCGAGCAGAGCCGTAGAGGGATTACGGATGTTCGTTCCCTCCTGTTGCTGTCCCATAGATAGACCCGTCTGCCTGTGAATGCTGATTGCCGACAGCGACTTGGAGGAAGACATTTGTAGTATCCTTCCTATTTGTTTCTGTGGGATTAGACACGGCGCAAAACTTTCTCTGTGAATACAAATGGCCGACACTGAACTTCCCAAACGTGAAGAGGTGAATGGTGATAGTCCCACTGACCGCATGATGCAGATGGTTCTGTCCCTTCGTGCCGAGTTATACGATCTCTACGCCAAACATCAGGCGCTTCTGGACGAGAACGCCCGTCTCAAGGCGACGCAGGTTCTCACAATCAAACTGAAAGAAACCGCTACGGAAAACAAGGATGCCGTACCGACTGCAACAGCACGGGAAGACGAACATGTACTATGTCGTGAGCGAGAAGACGGGGCGGAGACACTCAACCGTCCCACTACCGAAGAGCATGGCCGAGAGACAGATGAGGGCGCTGTATCGAGCGATGCGGATGCGAGAGTGAGGGCACAGACGCCGAAGTTCCCTGACTTCCTTGAACCGCCACCGCACCTCGCACCTGCACTGGTGTCGTCGTCGGTATGCTCTCCCAATGCCGAGAGTGAGTGTCCGTAAATAATCTGCGTGAAAGGTCGTCGCATCCGCCACTGCCGTCGGTTTCCGCTTTCGTGAGGATAAAACGAATGTAAAAATGTGCGGGGAATAGGTAAGCACAATGCGTACCCTTCTCGCCACCTACTCTGTTCGCTACTACTGGGACATTCCCAGTTTCGTCGGTCTGCTTCCTGTTGATAGTCCCCTTCGCAATGAGGAGGTAGAAGGTGCGTGGTTTATCAAGCACGCCATTCTCCATTATCTCTGGGCGGGTGAGTGGCGAGAGATTGAGGGCAAGGAAGATGGGTTTGTGAATACGACGCCCGACGATGCCGAGTTCGCAGATGACTAATACATCAACTTGACCTTACCGAGAATGTGAGCGATCACATCCACATTGAACGCATTCCCCAAACACCTGTATCGATTGGTCGTCGCCACGCCCTCTGTATAGTTGTCGGGAAGTCCCTGCAATCGCTCACACTCAATCGGCGTGAGTTTGCGGATACAACCCTCGTTCTCATACAATCCTGTTTTTGCTCCGAGCCCACCACCATTCGCCGAGAGAGTACACGACTTACCATCCGTATCATAGACCCGATTGGCCTGTCCGTCGCTCTCCCCGATGTGGCCGACCTTGATAAGAGTGGGCAGTGCTCCACCGACGCCCGATCCCTTGAGTTGCGCAGGTGCTTTGCCTTCGGGGTCGTAGATGCGATTGGTCTGTCGCTCCTTGTTTCCCATATGCCCGACCTTCACCATTGTCCTCACCTTCTTCTCGATGGCGTGATCTACCGATGAACCCTTGTGGTAGTTCGCATCAATACACGCTGACTTACCACCCTTCACGACCATGCGCTCATCCACCTCTGCATCGGGTTGTAGAATGTCCTTCAACAGGATGCCTCGGTCTTCGGGCAGGTCAAAGGGTATGTTCGTCCAGAACAGGCGCTTACGGGACTGGGCAGAGACCAGCGACGCATTGAACATGACGGGTTCAACGCCCATCTCCTTCGTGATGATGTCCCTGTCCTTCTTCGGCATGGAGGCCACATTCTCCAAGATGAACCACTGCGGGTTGCACTCCTTCTTGATGCGGACATACTCCCAGAACAGAGACGACCTGTCGCCCTCTAATCCCTGTCTGTCCTTCTTCGCGATGGAGAGGTCTTGACAAGGGCTTCCACCGATCAGCAGATCCACTTGACCCTCCACTTCCAAGTCCTTCACATTCCCTACGCGGATGATGTCGGGGTAGTTTTTTTGGCTGACCTTGATGGCGTTCTTGTCTATCTCGCTGGACATGTAGGCATTCACTTCAATCCCCGCTCGGTCAAGGGCAACCCTCGCACAACTGATCCCATCGAACAGCGACAGCACATTCATTCGTCCTTATTCCACGCGGATAGAATAAATGAGCGACGCAATCAGCAGTGAGGTCAGGTGGTCTCCTGACTTGGAGGCCTACTTCAAACAGGTGGGCGAGAGGTCGCAGTGTCTCGGCATCATTCATTCTCATGCGGAGCGCATGTTCAGTGGCCGAAAGACCAAGTTAGAACTCCCCGTCATTGTCCTGTCGGCAGTCACGGGGTTTCTATCGGTTGGGTCAGCACAGATCTTTCAAGGCTGGGCATTCACGCCCGTTGTCTTGGGCGTCTCGTCCTTGTTCGTGTCGGTGCTGAACACGACTGGCTCGTACTTCGGGTGGGCAAAGAGGCAGGAGGGGCATCGCATTGCGTCCATCCAGTATGCGAAGGAGTACAGGTTTCTGCAGATTGAGTTGTCCCTGCCCCGTGAGGAGCGCATGACTGCGCACGATCTACTCAAGAAGGTGAAGGATGACTACGATCGATTGGCCGAAGTCAGTCCACCTTTGCCCGAAGAGAGCATTGCCTTCTTCAAGGCCAACTACAAGGAGGGTGGGGTCTCCAAGCCCGAAGAGGCGAACGGCCTGACCGCCATCCATGTGTTCGTTGAACCGAGCGTGGTGATGACGCCTACGCCCGTTGCTCCTCCGCCTTCTTCGGGTAGTTAGGACGCTCGGCGTTCTTTACCAGCCGTAGGTACTTTGTTATATTGACCGAGAATATGCAGTTGGGACTAGTGCTGTCTATGTCCCATCTTGGCTTGAACCCGCACATCATCAACGCCACTATGCCTTCACCATTGGAGACATAGCGGTTGTCGTCCTCTGTCCATGCGTTTCGCTCTAGCACATGCTTGAACCCGTACGACCCGATCAGTTTCCGTGCTCGGGGGTGGTTATAGACGAGGTTGGCCTCAATGAAGGCGCACATCTTCCTGAACCGCTCCACCTGTGAGTCACTGATCTCCACATCCTCAACGCCCCTCCACCCGTCCCGCTTCTTCGGTACATAGGTGCGGGTCTCTCGGTCAAACTCACGCAGGTTGCAACCGAACCCGCAGATGCGAGGGTTCTCGGCGAGGAGGGTGCGGAGGCGGGTGGCGAAGTCGTCAGTCATCTTATACTCTCTTATATAGAGGGTCTGTTTAAATCACTCTATATAATGCCGACCCGACCGACCGCTAGGTAAGGAGCGTAGGTTGGACGCCGACCGCTTATTTCTTATCATCATAGGTAAGGTGTGTTCTTCACACCTGAAATCACAGGTAAGGTGGTCGGTCGGTCGGTCGGGTCGGTCGGCTATATAACTTTCCACAACACCTAAAAAAGTGCGGAGACACCACCTCTCGACAGAGGTGCTCCTAGCCTGTATTTTTTAGCCCCGCCGACGCCGACTGGCCGACCGCTATATAGAGGGATTACTCCACGCCCTCCTTCTGTCGCACCCGCACCCCACTGCGCATCGTGGTCGTCTTGCGGTTGTGCTTCTTCTCGAACGATTTGAGACCGAGAGCGTCCAACTCCCGCAGGAGGCCACCCCGTCCGCCGATGAACCCGCTCTTCTCCATGTGCGCCTTGATGTCGTCGTACGGCACATAGTCCCCACCGAGACCCGTCTTGCCCGTGATCTCAAACTCCTCCTCAAAGACCTCTTGGAAGTTGAACTGCGGGACAAGGTTGGCCGTCGCCTCCCTCTCACTTGCAGAGAGTTCAAGGTCAGCGTACCCATTCGCCCTCCACTCGTCGTACGTATCCACCATCACCCAGAAGAACGCCTTCCCACTCTCAATCCTCGTAAGGTAGTCCATGTGCTTGGTGTCCCGCTTCCGCTCGTGAGGTTTGGTAGGATTATCTACGAAGGACTTGCCCCACGACACCGATCGCACACGCTCCTTCATCGCATCGTCAGGCGGTTCAAAGTCAGGGAAGGCCTGTGCGAACATGAACATGATCGCCCGATTGATCCTGCTCACCGCATTCTGGTTCAACAACCGCATCTTGATGGGGTCGCTCCCGCCCGAAGTGATGGACTTGAACTTGTTGCTGTCTATCTTGACGCCCTTGTCCAGCCTGATCTCACTGCTGAACGCAAACCGCTTATCAATGAAGGCCATCATAAAGGTGTTCTCCCGCTCGGGCTCACCCTGATAGTGCTTGGCGAGAAGCGAGTTGCCCTCAAAGGTCTCAACCCAGTCGCCAAATGCGGTCTTGGTAATCACATAGGCGCACCCCTTCCCCGAGTTCGTGAAGCCATTGCCCAGTACCGCCTTCTTCCACTGATGGTCGCCGATAGACCCACGCATGAGCGAATGGCGGAGGGTGTCGCTCTCACTCTGCGTGTTGAAGGGCTGGTTCTCATTGCCGACACCAAAGACCATCTCCCTGACCTTTGTGATCTCGGCCTCATCACGCTCGGGGAACGGATAGGGCATCACATAGCGGAACACAACCTCTCGATCAAACTGCTTGGAGAACACGCCCGTCTTGAAATCGTAGATGCCGTCAGGGAACAGCAACTTCCCGATGTCGCTGGTGATACGACTGCGGAAGTACCCATTCTGCTCGGGAAGAACAGACGGCAACTTCTCAATGAGAGTGTTGGTCTTGGAGACACTACCCGAGAAGTTATAGACCTTCACGCCCATTGCACCCATCTGCTTGAAGACAAGTTTGTTGCCCTGCCTCGTGATGGCCGTCTTGAGATCGGGAAGGCGACTGCTCCAAGTGCCGTTGTCCTTGTTGAAGATCCACACCTCACCCTCGTCCTTCACAATGTTCTTCCCCATCAACTTGGCGAACTGCTCTGCTCCCCACGCATCGCAAATATCAATGCTACTATCCACGAGGTCATCCTGCTTCTTGATGATGTAGTTGTGGTTGAAGCGCTTGGCCACGAGACGAATGGTATGTCCCGTCTTCTCCAAGACCATCGCCTCTGCCCCACGCAGATGCTCTGCAGGGAACTCGGTCTCGCCATCCTTCTTCTCGACAGCACACCCGTCGTGGATGAGCACCGACACATACCGACCGACTGACGCCATGTAGTCGTTAATCTCGTTCAGGCACTTGCGCTCCTCCGTCTGTACCAACAGAGACAGCAGGGAGAACTTGGCGTTGGACTTCTTCGCATACTTGCGCAGAGCGGGGAACTTGCCCCAGCACAAGTCCGCAATCGTCTCCACCTCCGCCTTGACCTTCGCAATGTGCGACACGTCCTTCGGGTCTTCGTTGGCCGTCTTGTAGAACTCGTTGTGGAGCGACACATCTCCACCATACATGGCCATCAGGTACAGCGTCTTGGCGTTGCGACGGGACACGCCCAGCCTAGCCAGTTCCTCATCACGATTGTTGATGTAGTGCTGGATGGCGGTCGTCGGCAGATTGCCCCAGTCCCTCGCCAACTTCACGATCAGGTAGTAGTGGGCGTTCTCCATGTCGCAGTCCCAGTTGTGGCGATCGAGGAGCGGGTTGCGGATGTCGTGTGGAAACCCCTGCAGACCCTCCATGTCCCGCACATAGAGGCGACCCATCTTGGAGACCTCTTGGGACTTCGCATACTGATAGATGACCTCCTTGTAGGACGAGGACTTGCGCCCGTCGTGGTAGGCCTTCAGGAAGCGGAGGTACTTGACTGGGAAGTCCTTGTCGTGCCTGATCACCTCCATCACATCAGCGTCATACTTCTCTGTCTTCTTCACGACGCACTCCGTAGGGGAGAACATAGTGAGAGTGGCTTCGGTCGTCATTACTTCTATATAACATTATATCTTTAAACCCCTGACGCATTCGTTTTCAACGCCTCAACAGGAACAACTTTCTTGGGACGACCCACGGGGCGAGGGTTCGGGTGCTTACGACGCCAGTAGTCCCTCTGCGCCTTCTTCATGGCTTCGTAGTGTCGCTCGGCTGGGGTCTGTTCGGGGGTGGGGGCGACGGCCGTTGCAGGTTGCTCCATTGCTCTATATACGGGATTATGTTTAAGTTATTCCTACGAACAAGTGTCTCCCATAGGTAATGGATCAGGGCGGTAAGCAACAGAGCTATTACCAACGGGAGCGAGAGAAACGCAAGGCCTACCAGCGCAAGTACCGAGAAGTCCATTTGGAAGAGGTCAGGAAAAAAGATCGAGAGCGCCGACGCAGAACCCCGAAGACTGACCCAATCCGCATAGAGAAAAATGTGCGGGTTTCCTTTGACTGACCCGTTTTTATTATAATATCCTGTGCTACTCAGCCGTCTCCAAGTCCAGTCGCTCCTCCATGATTGGCTTCAAGCCCCAAGTATGGTCTCCGTCCTTTTCAAGGAACGAAGGCATCTTGGACGCAATCCAGCCCCAGTCAATCGTCGCCTCAATGCTGGGCGTAGCGACCAATGCGTAGAAGCCCCTATCGTAGTCGCTGGGGTGATGCTCGATGTCCTCGCGCCAGTACTCCCGCAGGTAGGAGGCTGTCCATGACGGACGCTCATCGTCAAGGAAGCAAACGCCCATGATGAGGAATGCGACAGACCAGTACAGCATCTTCTCTGTGGCCTGATTGGGTGCAGACTTCTGCGACCATAGAGGTACATTGTCGTCAGTCTTGATGAGGTCTTCCATCTTGTAGAGATGCTGGTTGATGATGTGCTTGTCTTCGGCCAAATCCTTCGCAATCTGTCGGGCGGTCTTGGGCGTGTCCTTGATGCAGGTGGAGATGCGGGTGGCGAGGTCGTTGTTGAAAGCAAAGGGAGGCATTTTGGCTGGGACACTCTCTCCCAGTTCGTTGGCGGACAACAATCCGTTTTACGCCTCACAAATCCGTTTTCGGCCGAGCGATCGCCTTACCTGATTAGGTCAGGGTCTTATGTCCC
>Ga0208865_1000378_pt1 | contig 13984 bp, 9 predicted proteins | sample CryBogCBE02Aug09_FD_184565 | JGI IMG/M metagenome (GOLD analysis project Ga0208865, IMG submission 184565) | Freshwater microbial communities from Crystal Bog, Wisconsin, USA - CBE02Aug09 (SPAdes) (version 2) | ecosystem: Environmental > Aquatic > Freshwater > Lake | place: Crystal Bog... | reverse complement strand
AGGCTGGGACGAGCGCGTTCATGCGCTTCATAACTAGCCATTTCTCCACTAGCCATTTCTCACCAGTATCAGATCTCTCTAGACTCGGAGAATGACTAAGCGCGCCATAATGTGGTTTCGGAGAGATCTCCGAATCGCGGATCATCCGGCGCTCTTGGCGGCAATCGAAAACAGCGACGAGATAGTTCCTGTTTTTATTATGGACCCCAAGCAAAACGTGAAAAGTGGTAGCAAGCGTCTGGCCTATATGGCTAACTCCATCAAGGCGCTCGATAAATCTCTGGGCAACGACCTGCACGTCTATCGCGGTGACCAGGTTGAAATTCTCAAAGAGTTAATGGCGCGATACGGCGCCACCGAAGTTCACATCTCAAAAGAATACGAACCGTATGGCGCAGCTCGCGATCAACGCGTGCGTGACGCAGGAATTAATCTGATTGAGAACGGCAGCCCATACGCGGTTGCACCAGGTCGCGTTCATAAGCCAAGCGATGGCACGCCGTATCGCGTCTATACGCCTTTCTATAAGGCATGGCTTGCGCACGGTTGGCGCGCACCGGCGCCAACGCCAAAGAAAATTCTCTGCTCTACGCCGGGCGAATCGGATCGAAACTTCCCAGATTGGGTAGAGCCCGAAGGAACTCATATTTTCGAGGCGGGCGAAGTTGCTGCACACAAACGTTGGAAACAATTTCGCGATGGCGCATTGGCCCAGTACGACGAGCAAAGGAACAACGCCGGTGTTGATGGCACCAGCAAATTAAGCGCGCACTTGAAATGGGGCGAGATTCATCCTCGGACTCTTTTGGCAGAGCTAGGCGAGAGCAAGGCGCACGACACCTATCGCAAGGAGCTCGCCTGGCGAGAGTTTTATGGCGATGTTCTCTTTCACAATCCTCATACTGTGAACGAGTACTACAACCCGGCCATGAAAGAGATGCGCTACGAAGAACCGGGCGCCGCATTTACTGCATGGTGCGAAGGAAAAACCGGTTACCCGTTTGTTGACGCTGCGATGCGACAACTCGTGACCGAGGGATGGATGCACAATCGCACGCGTATGGTCGTGGCTTCTTTTCTGGTGAAGGATCTTCATATCGAATGGCAACACGGCGCAGACTTTTTTATGGAGCACTTGGTCGACTTTGATGTTGCGTCGAATTCGCACGGATGGCAATGGACTGCTGGGTGCGGAACCGACGCTTCCCCCTATTACCGAGTATTCAATCCGATCGAACAAGGTAAGAGGTTCGATGAGAACGGTGATTACATCCGCAAGTACGTTCCGGAGTTAGCGCATATGAGTGCGCCAGGGATTCACGAACCATGGAACGATCTCGACGGTTATTCTCAGGGATACGTCGACCGAATCGTGGATCATGCGGTCGAACGCATTGAAGCGCTGGAGCGATTGGCAGAAATTAAGAAGTAACCGCCCATTGCACGGTGCCTTTGCCGCTGCGCTTTGCTTCATACATGGCCGAATCCGCTCGGCGAAGTAAATCTTCTTTGCTGATCAGATGTGTAGCATCGCCGTCCCACAGTGCATGACCGATAGAGACTCCAACATCCACAATCACGGATGAGAGCGATACGGGGTAAGAGAGAGCCGCGTGTAATGCCTGCGCGATTTCGGTTGCTTCGCGTTCGGACCCATACGTAATGAGCCCAAACTCATCGCCGCCCAACCGAGCGACCATTGTTGATTCTCCGGCAGCACGAGTGAATCGAGTGGCAATTGTTTGAAGCAATTGGTCTCCGACCGCGTGTCCATGATTGTCGTTAATCGCCTTGAAGCCATTGAGATCCAACAACAAGAGTGAGCCAGAGCGTTGGGTCAAGGTCGCCAATTCGGCGAGGAAGCGACGGCGGTTCGGCAATCCAGTGAGTTCATCGGTCCGCGCAAGCTCTCGCTCCGTGAAGCTGGATCGCGCATCATGGAGCGCAATCGCCATTCGAATGAACGAGAAGGTCACGGTTGCGAAGGCGGGTATCAGCGCAAATTTTGGGAAATATCCGGGGCGAAGGGCTGCGAAAGCCAAGATGGTTGAACTCAAAATTAACGCAAGCGTCGTGGCGACCGAATTGAGTCGCTCGATGCTCTTTGATTCGTTTCCGCGCAGCCAAAGCGACTGAGACATGAGAACCAGTCCAAGCATCCATCCGTCATCCGAAATCGAGCCGAAGACGTAACCGCTGGTGGCGGAAATCCAAAGAAAATAGAAATCTGTGATCGCGAAGGCGGTGACGCCCAGCATGAAGATGGCGTTACGACTCGCTCTTCGATTCATGAAGACGATGGCGCCACACATCGCCAACAACATGACATCACCGGCCGGATAAATAATGGAGAGAAAAACCGAGAAGGCAGAGCCATCGAATTGAATCAAGGCGGGCTTTAAGGCGATGCTCGCGATTACGGACGAGAGCCCTAAAGTAATAATGGCGATATCTAAGAGTTCAACCGGCGTAACACGACGCTTGGTCGTCAGCACTCGAATCATTCCGAAGAGCGCGGTCGGATAAAAAAGCGAATAGCAAATATCGATAGTCGGCGACCAGATTTGGAAGGAGTTGAATGAATCCCAGCTAGAAAAGGTGGAACCCAACGTCCACAACGCGATCGCGGCCGCGATTGCGAAGCGAGCGAAGCGATCGTTAAAGAGCGGCGCTAGATAGGCGGTAGCGGCGGCAGAAAGTCCGATGAGATTGAAGAGAAAGAGGTCAGCGAATGGGTTTGGGGTCGCGGATGCTAAGCGAATTCCCAGATGAATAATCAAAAGCGCGGGTGCCGCAAAACGAGCGATGCTGTAAGTTTTGGGCATATTCGCTGCGGACATCTAGCGAGCCTAGGTCACTATTGAGGAGAACGTAATGGCTAATGCACCACTAATACTTGGAGATACACAGATCTCGCGACGTGGAGTCCTCTGTGGCATAGCCGCGTTATCGGTTGGATTAACGACTGCTGCGCTCACCGAGAGCGCGAACGCTGCGATGAAAGGTGTCACGCAGCCATCGCCCGGCAAGATTCAAGTGAACCTGAAGCTCAATCCAGTTTTGGCGAAGGTGGGTGGAGTTCTGCAGATTCCACTAAGCGACGGCTCATCGGTTGCGTTGGTTCGCACCAAGGCTGGCGTTAAGGGGTTGTCTGCGATCAGCCTCAGCTGCACTCATCAAGGTGCGACCGTTGCGCAACAAGGAAATGAATGGGTCTGCCCATTGCACGGATCGCAATTTGGAATTGATGGCCACTTGATTGCTGGCCCAGCGCGTTCGGCGCTAATGAAATACCCAGTTACCGCAACCGCCACAACGGCGATTATTGGGTAACTGGGTATCGGTTAAATCATTTACTTAATGAGATTAGAGACCTGACTTACAAATCTGAGTCATGTCGCCCTTGGCCTGCTTGACGTTATCTGCACCCTGCGCCAAGAGAGTGTCTTGGGTCGCCTTGGTGGAGTTCATCTGAGTTGTCCATGACGCGACCTGCTTGGTTGCGTTGTCCAAACGAATCTGCGCAGCAGCCATCTGGTTGGTGTACTTAGAAACGTCGGCCTTCGCGTTCTTTGCTTGGATATCAGAGATTGCCTTCTTATCTGCATCAATCAGCTTCTGCCAATCCGCGACCGAGGTCTGGAAGCTATTCACAACGTTCTGCAACTTGGTCAGCGCGAAAGTCTCGGCATCCACCAATGTCTGCTGTTGCTTCGCCGCCTTGGTGTACACAGCATTAGCTGTTGTGCAGTTAGCAGAAACCCAGGTCAACTTCTGTGTTGTGGCAATTGGGCTCACTGCACAGGTGTACGCCACCTTACCGATGGTTGCCTTTGCGCCAGCCTTGGTGCAAGCACCATTCGCCTTGTTAGCAGCTGCGTTCGCGGCTGAACCACCAGCAACAAGTGCTGCCGCCATCAAACCAAGTGTTGCGACTGTGGCAACTTTGCGACCGAATGAGTTCTTCACGTGTACTCCTTATTGTTGTTGTTACCTGAAATCGATTACCCAATTTCCTGGGGCAAGTCTAAGGCAGGGGCTCTGGAAAGCCGTGGCTCGAACGGGCTTCTTGTGCGTGAAATTGCTGTGAATAAAGAGCTTTCGAGCGTATTGGGGCGATTACGGAGCGATAACTAAACTAGTGGTGCAATTAGATCGAGATTCAGGTCCCAGTAGCTCAGTGGATAGAGCAACCGCCTCCTAAGCGGTAGGTCGCCGGTTCAACTCCGGCCTGGGACACGGGTAATAATTAAGCCATGAGAAAAGTCGCTACTGCGTTCACCACTGCGTTGCTCGGCATAGGCCTGATGAGCTCTGCTCTCGCAGCCAATCCCGTAAAAGCTGGAGATTCGTGCACCAAACTCAATCAGGTGACGACAAGTTCAACTGGCAAGTTAGTCTGCGCAAAGAGCGGCAAGAAGTTGGTCTGGAATTCAGTCGCTGCTACAAAGACTCAACCTGCGTCAGTTGATCCGACTGCACCGTGCAAGCTCCCCGTGGCAGATGGTCGTGGCGATGTTGGGATTGGTGGCTGGCCACGCATTCCACAGCGCATGAAATCCATCGGAACCGTTATTTCACAAGTAATCATGGTGGATTTTCCTGATGCACCGGCCACCATGTCCACTAAGGACGCGTTCGCGAAAATCGCTGGCGCGACGGATACCTTTAAAGAAGTTTCCTATGGAAAATTCAACTATGTAATGCAACCAACCGCTAAGTGGTATCGAATGAGCAAGAAATCCACAGATTACGTTGCTGGCGGCTGGACATTCGATAAGCAGAAGAGTTACATCCTTGAGGCAACTGCCTTGGCTGATAAAGATGTGGATTTTTCGAAGAGCGACAGCTTCATCATTCTTGCTAATCCCGATGCGGTGGGCATGGGATCCCAAGGCCCTGCCTTTTCGCCCATGGCAAATGATGGAATTACTTTAGATGGCCACTACATCGGTAATGGTGCAACCTCCGCTCATGACCTCAACTACTGGGGTTCTATCTGGGCCAACCACGAACTCACTCACACGCTAGGAATGGTGGATCTCTACACCTTCAATCCGTCCCAATACGGAAACTACGGATTCCCATTTACAGGTGACTTCAGCTATATGGGCGACTCATCCTTCCAATCTAATTCACCTGGCCTCTTTGCATTTGAGCGCTGGAACATCGGATGGATTGATGATTCTCAAATTTTTTGCTCCAGTGATAAAACTATTTCTCAGATAATCACTCCGGTGGAAACTCCTGGCGGCTTGAAAGCAGTAATCGTTCCGATTAGCAAAACTAAGGCGCTCGTCGTTGAGTCCCGTCGACCAATCGGACTTGATAAAAACTTAGCTAAATCCGGCGCATTGGTTTATGTAGTGGATTCATCGATTCAATCAGGTATGGGACCCATCAAGGTATATCCATCAGACGTTGCAACCGATCCCAGCTATAAGCAGGCGCCACGTGCAGTTGGTGAATCAGTAACTGTTGAAGGTATTTCGGTCACAGTTACCGCTTCTGATGCAAGCGGCGACACCGTAAAAATCACGCACTAACTACTGAAATATGACGGTGCGATCGCCGACGATGAAGATGCGGTCTTCGGCGAAGTGCTTGACTGCTTGAGATAAGACGCGACGTTCAATGTCGCGGCCGATAGCAATCAAATCTTCAGGTGTCGCGGAATGAGTCACGTGTGCAACGTCTTGGGTGATGATGGGGCCTTCATCTAGTTGGGGTGTCACAAAGTGAGCGGTTGCGCCGATGATTTTTACGCCACGTTCGTGGGCTTGGTGATACGGCTTGGCGCCTTTGAAGCCAGGCAAAAACGAATGGTGAATATTGATGATTCGACCAGCAAGAGCGTTACATAAATCAGCGGTCAAGATCTGCATATAACGAGCAAGAACAACTAGCTCAATCTTTTCGCGCTCGACGATAGCGAGAATCTCGCTTTCAATAGCGGACTTAGCCATGGGATCGCTTGAAAGGTAAATAAATGGAATGCCGTGTGACTCAACCAGCGAGCGGAGAGTTTCACGATTGGAAACTACCGCTGCGATATCAATCGGCATCTCATTGAGTTCCTGCAAATAGAGCAGATCGCGCAAGCAATGGCTCTCTGTTGTCACCATAATCAAAGTGCGCTTGCGGATCTCAACTGGGCGGAAAGTCAGCGCGGGATTGAATTGGGCTAAGCCAGAAGTAATCGCGCTTTGAGCTTGTTCGACCGATTGCTCCGTCTCGATTCGTGTTCTCATGACGAAGGTATTGGTCGTGGCATCAGTGAACTGTTGGTTCTCGATGATGTTGCCTTTGCAGGCAAGAACCGCAGTCGTCATCGCATGCACAATGCCAGGTTGGTCCTGACATTGAAGCGTCACCATGAGATCCATGGCCTAAGGGTACTTATTGCTTCATGACAGCTACTGATAGACTCGCGGTCTACATTGTGGTGAGGCTAAAACGTTCACGCCATTTTCACTTAAGGAAATAGTCATAGATGAAATTTAAAATGCGCGCAACCAAGAAAATCTACCTGGCGGCAATCCTGAGCCTCTTCGCTGCGGCAACTCTTCAGGCAGTGCCTGCGATTGCAGTGACGACGATTAATTGTCCAGGTGGTGGCACCTATACGATATCGGGCGGCTATGTTGCATCAAGCTCAAATTGTTCTGGCGATGTGACACTTGACCCTTCCGTTGTGGGCGTTACGCCAAATGCGACTCCAACCGCTTCGTCGCACATCGGATTTGAAAATAATCCTGGACTAACTTCCATCACAATTCCTGCAGGTGCGGCTGTTAGTTCAATTTCCGCGGGTGGTGCTTTTTACAATGATACTGCGCTAGCTACTGTAAATATCCTTGGCGGATCACCCACATCAGTTGGATCGCTGACATTTTCACATTGCGCTTCATTGCGATCAATCAATTTGCCTAACTCAATTAGTTTCATTGGGCAACAAGCCTTCGAGTACGACATTTCACTTACATCAATTTCTTTGCCGACATCGCTTACAAATATTTCAACTGAGGCATTTTGGTATAGCGGGCTCACTTCGTTCACCATGCCCAACACGGTCACAACTTTGGGAAATGCCGTACTTTATTCCACCCCTATCCAAAGTTTGTCGCTTTCAACCGGATTAACCACAATATCCTCACAGGATTTTCAACATGACACCGCTTTAGCAACAGTCGCCATTCCATCAGGCGTCACTTCAATTCAATCAAGTGCCTTTGCTAGCGACTCAGCGCTAACTTCTGCCACCTTTCCAAATACGCTGACTTCAATCGGCGATTCTGCATTTATTGCAGATTCCAGTCTGACTTCGATAGTGATCCCATCCGCTGTGACAACTGTTGGCACCGGTGGAGCTAGCACTGGAAGCACCTTTCAAAATTGCACCTCACTTGCATCCGTTACATTTTCCGGAACGTCCCAACTATTAACGATTTCAACATCAAGCTTTCAAGGCGACCCAAGTCTTACCTCTATAACGATTCCCGATTCGGTTAAGAGCATCTATACAAATGCTTTCTATCAAGATACCGGACTCGCTACAGCAACGATTTCGAACAGTTCCCACCTCACTTACTTAGGTCAAGCTGCTTTCCAGTATGACTCGGTTTTGAGGTCGTTCAATATTCCACAGTCGCTAACCAATGGATTCACCGAAACAAATACTCTGTCCAATGACGCCTTGCTTTCGACAGTGACTTTTTCGGGGACCCCTTCACTCAATGCGATTTCAAACTATATGTTTGCAAGCGATCCACTTCTCAACAATTTCACAATCCCTTCTTCTGTCACTGTTATTGGTGATTATGCTTTTCAATACGACTATTCCCTTCAGAGCATCACAATCCCAAGTTCAGTAACATTATTAGGAACAGCAAACTATTCCGTCTTTAACAATGATTCAGCCCTGCAAAGCGTTATTTTCCAGAGCCCCTCGCAATTAACTACCATCGGGACAAACACTTTTAAAGGAAATACTTCGCTAACAAGCATTCAGATTCCAAGTAATGTTACGACAATTGGAACAAATGCATTTAGCGCAGACACCGCCCTTGTCTCAGTTTCACTTCCAAGCACACTTCTATCAATCGGTGTGAATGCTTTCATAAATAACACGGCACTCACCACTGTCAATTGGGTAGGCACCCCTTCGCTCACCACCATCAACAACACAGCCTTTGCCGGAGATATATCGCTGACCGTATTTACAATCCCAAGTTCAGTTACTTCGCTTGGAGCTGCCTCTGCCACGAGTACGACCGCATTTACGGGAGTTACATTTTCGCGACTTACATATTGCGGAAATAGCCCGACAGTTTTGGCACAGGCTGCGGGAACATCCCCGGTGCTTACTCTTTATCGCTTAGGTTGCCCCACCGCTCCGATATTTCTTCTATCGCAGTCCGGCGAATCGGCGACAGTTGGCGTTGCAATTGTCGGCTACACAATTACGGTGACGGTCGATACACCCACTAGTTATTCAATTTCTCCGTCAGCAAGTTACGGCTTGAACTTCTCCTCCACCACCGGACTATTGAGCGGCACGCCGACAAGCGCGTTTGCGGCACATTCCTATGCAATTACTGCAAGCAACTTAGCTGGCAGTACTACGGATACCTACACGATCTCCATGTTGGCGGGCAGCATCTCCGGCACAGCGAGTTATGGTCAAGTCTTAACCGCCGTGCCGAGTGGCTTCATGCCCACCTCTTACCAGTGGCAGCGCGCCCCTCTACAGGCGGGTGCATATTCCAATATTGCTGGTGCCACAGGTTCTACCTACATCGTGGTCGCTGGGGACGTTGGCGATTTTATCGAAGTAGTGATGACTGGTTCAAATGGAATCCAAGTAACTAGTTCTGCATCAGGCCAAGTTACCGGTCTCTCTCAAACCATCACCTTCGGCAGTTTGGTATCTTCAAAAATCGATTCAGTAACAGTGACTCTTGGAACGACTCCAGGCGATGGCCTTGCGACAGCGAGTTCAGGTTTGACTCCCACATACACAACAACATCTCCTTCCTATTGTTCTGTTACTTCTACGGGAACGATTTCACTCCTTGCTGTGGGAACTTGCGCGATTGTCGCGAGTCAGGCAGGCAATGGCGGCTTTCTCGCGGCGACCCCAGTTACGCAAAATCTTACAATCGCTGCAGATGTGCCTGGCGCGCCTACCATTAATTCGGTCTCGACCTCTGGCGGTGTCGGGGCTACGAGCGGTAGCGCAACAGTCAATTTCACCGACAATATAATTAACGGTGCAAATATATCTTCATACACAATTACTGCTACTCCACTTGTCGGATCTCCAATCACACAACTTGTTGCGGCAGGTGCTGGAATGGAGAGCGGCACGGTAACTGGGTTAACTCTCGGTACTTCTTACACGATCTCGGTATATGCCCATAACTCAGTCGGAAATTCACAGTCCACGTCTTACGGAAGATCTATCACGCCCGCTTCTGCGCCATATGCGGTAACGGCACTCACCTCGACTCAGAGCGCTTCGGGTACCCTCACCATCCACTTCATGCCACCAGTCTCACTTAATGGTGGATCAAGCGCTGTCTATCAGTATTTTGTGACTCCCCATGGAACACCGTTTTCAGACACTCCAACATATTCGACAACACCCGCTAGCGGAAGCACAATTCCTGGCGACCCCGGTTATTCCTTTACGGGGCTTGATAATGGCACCGCCTATGATGTCCAAATAATAGTTTCGACATCAGCAAATGCAGGTAATCTAACTGCATCAACGGCCTTGCTTAACCAAGTGCCTGCTGCAGCCCCGAATATTCCGACCATCACTTTGACTCAGATCGATTCCCAAACAGTCGTAGCTACCTGGCTCGCGATGGGAGATAACGGAAGTGCAATCACCAGCTTCGCTCCAGTGGTTAATCTCGATGGAATTAGTCAAACCTGCACATTTTCCTTCAGCGCATCGGGTGGTAACTGCAGCATCACTGGTGTTGTTGGCGGACAAGAAGTTACAGCGTCAATAACCGCAACTGACGCAATAGGACTCACATCGAATGAGGGGACGGCTTTACCACTAAATGTTGTGGGGCAGGCCAGTGCACCGATTTATCTCGTCGCAACAGCGGGAGATGGAAGCATTTCGGTTGCATTCACCCAAGTGACAAACGGAGACTCGATTATTGCGTACAAATATTCATTCGATGGAAGCACATACTTCACATCCATTGCTACCTCTTCGCCAATCCTCTTTTCCGGACTAACAAATGGCACGACCTATAACATTTATCTGGAGGCAGTCGGAGCAAATTATGGCACTTCACTTCCCTCCGCGATGATTTCCGCTATGCCCACTAGTCCCGCTGCTCCGGCACATGGGACCGCGACTACAGCAATTGAAGTGGCTAACCAAGATTCCACAATTCTTTCTTATTCCCCCCAAGTTGGATCTGCAACAGAAATCACTATTGTCACCATCCGCGGAATATTCCCTACTGCCATTTCAAATATTCAAGTGGCTGGCGCCATGCTTGCATTGGGAAGTTGGCAGCAAGATTCTTCAACGGTAACAGTTCCCATACCTGGCCAAAGTCCCCAACGTGCGTTCATCCAAATATTTAATGGTCGAGCGCCTTTGCTTCAGACGCTGCCTTTCCAGTTCCTTGAAGGCTCTCCTACTTCATCGGCGGAATCATCGACAGCTGTCCACTCTTCGTCGGGAGAAGTGCTCAACACAACTACAACAACTGCCGTCTCTGGAAATACCGTAACTTCTAAAATAACGCTAAATATTTATTTCGCCAACGCAAGTTTTAGTCTGAAGCACGATTCAAGAAATGCTTTGGCGGAGCTTGCCTCCCAATATTCACGCAAAGCGAATTTGCGAGTATCCATAGTTGGATTTGTTACCCCTACACGAGTCAATCCCAACCCAAAAGCCTTGGCATTTCATCGTGACGCGAGCGTTAAAAGTGAGCTCACCAAAGATGGCCTAGCGGCCAAATACACGCTTATATATGGCGGCATAGCAAAGGACTTATCGCAAACATCTAGGCGTGCTCAGATCATAATCTCTTACACAAGGCAATAAGAGCAGGGGGAGTTAGCCCCTGCACAAGCAATTACTAGTGGTTGATGGTGAAACGTTTTAGTGCCTTTGGCGCCCACCAGTTGCGCTCTCCGAAGAGCCGCATCAGAGCAGGAACCAAGAAGCCGCGGACGAGCGATGCATCCAACAAAATCGCAAATGCGACACCAAACCCGAGCGTCTTGATGTTGGTGACTCCGCTGGTGATGAAGGCAGCGAAGACGATGGCGAGCAAGAGAGCGGCCGCGGTGATGATGCGAGCCGAACGTTGTAATCCGGTAGCAACCGCATCCTCATTCTTCATACCTGATTCGTGCTCCTCTTTAATACGTGAGAGCAAGAAGACTTCGTAGTCCATCGAGAGGCCGAATGTGACGACCGAAACCAAGATGACCATTGATGTATCAATCGTATGGGTGTTCGTAAAAGAGCCAACCAACCATGTCATGTGGCCTTCAATGAAGATCCAGGTCAACGCACCCATCATCGCGGCGAGCGACAGGACGTTGAGAATTACAGCCTTGATTGGCAAGACAATCGATCCCGTAAAGAGGAAGAGAAGGACGAGAACACCAAGGGCAATCCAGCCAAATGCCCATGGCAAGGTCGTTGCGATTCCACCTTGGGTATCTGTGTAATCAGCAGCAACGCCACCGATGAGAGTTCCGTTCGGTGCCGGAATGTTGCGCAGCGCCTGAATCATTTTCTGGGCCTCATTGGTGCGTGGTCCCATCGCATGAATAGCAGCGAATCGAACCGTGGTGCCTACGACCTGTTCTGGCAAAACTACTTGGACGATGCCAGGAGTGGATGCAACTTTCGCTTCATAAGCCTTTATCGCAGTCTCTTGAGATGCGCCGTTAGGGATGATGAATTCGACTGGATTGCCAGTCTGTCCAGGAAAATCTCTGGTCGCCATATCGTTTGCAATTGCAAGCGATGACGACGCTGGCATTACACGCGCATCTGCTTCAGAGAAAACTATGTTTCGGATTGGTGAAGCGATAACACCGAGAATGATCAGCGAGACGAGTACAACGGAAACAGGACGCTTCATTACAAATCGAGCGGTCTGCGCCCATCGGCCATCTGCTTTTGGAGTGATTGCACTCTTGCGGACAACGAACTTGTCGATGCGCTTTCCGATAAGCGCCAAGATAGCGGGGAAGGGAAGCAACGCGGTCAGGATAGCCATCGCAACAACGCTGATACCGGCGTAGCCAAACGACTTAAGAAACATTAACGGGAAGAAGGTCAATGCGGTCAGTGTAATAATGACTGTGATGCCGCTATAAAAAACTGTTTTTCCCGCAGTCTTCACGGTCGTGACAATTGCTTCTTCTACATCTTTGCCGTGATGCAGCTCTTCACGGAAGCGATTCACCATCAAAAGCGCGTAGTCGATACCCAGACCAAGGCCCATACCAGTGATCAGGTTCAAGGCAAAGATAGAGACGCCCGTAAATAGGCTGATCAGATAAATGACCGCAAGCGAACCAATAATTGCACCCACACCAACAATGAGCGGTGTTGCGCTTGAGATGAGCCCACCGAAAACAAAGAGCAGAAGCAAGAATGTCAATGGAACCGCAATGCCTTCAGCCTTAGCCAAATCCTTCGAAATCTTTTCGCTGAGCGCGTAATTGAATGTTGCGATACCACCGACGTAAACCCGAAGATTTTTATAGGTACCGTCGTACTTTGCTTCCATCAACTTACCGAGCGGCTTGGCATTGAGCGGATCGGATTGAGTAGAGTAAACGAAAAGATAAGCGGCCTTGTGGTCAGCGCTTACAAGCGTTGGCGCACCACCTGCGCTCCAATAGGAGAGAGTCTTGGATACTCCTGGTTCAACCGCAATTGCTTTTTCCAGTGCCGTTGCTGATGCAATCACAGTCGGGTCAGTAATTGAAGTCGTTGATTTAACCTCGAGCACAACTGCTGGATCCTTAACGTGAAAGGTGTCGTGGAGATACGAAGCGGCCTTAGCCGCATCGCTGCCTGGGTTTGAGTAACCACCACCGGATAGGCGTGGAACGGCCAAGCCCGCCATCACTCCAAAACCAATAATCGCAATCACGAAGACCGCAAGTACGGCCTTACGACGACGAACCGCGAGGTGTCCTAATTTTTCAAACATGGCTTTCCCATCAGATTGATTGGCGAGTACGCTGATGATTATGCCAGAGGAAAAGAAACTGATTCCGAACAGAACGTCAGACGATGAAATTAAAGATCCGTCAGAGATTGCGGCCGAAGATGCGAGAGATGCCGAGATTCGTGGAGATAAGCCGCCACATCATGGCTAAGGAGTTAATTAATCTTTAATTGGCTTACTCGCCGAAGCCGGTGGATTGTCTGGCTTGGCGGTTGGCGCGTTTGCCCGTGAATCGTTCTTATAGAAACCAGAACCCTTGAAAACCACGCCGACGTTGGAATAGACCTTTCGGATTTCCTTGCCGCATTGAGGGCACTCAGTGAGCGCGGCATCACTAAAAGATTGAACGGCCTCGAACTGGTGTCCGCACGAGGCGCAGGCATATTCGTAAGTAGGCATGGGATTATTGTAAAGAAGTGAGAGACTTCTCTCTAATCGAGAACCGAATTGAGCAGGAGAGGCCCGCGTGCGTCAACGAATTTATGTAGCCCTAGCGATATCTGCTGGACTTATCGCGCTGCCATCTGCCGCCTTCGCAAACTCATTGGCATCGACAACGCCATCGAATGGATCCGTCCTTACTGTTCAACCAAATGCAATTTCCGTGACGACTACCTCGCCGCTCCTGAGCCAAGGCAGCACGATTGCCGTTATGGCATCTGATGGCACCGAAGTAGATGATGGTGCAATTGCAATTGATAGCGCCACAGTTTCAGTTGGACTCAAGCCACTGACACTGACTG
>Ga0208865_1000366_pt1 | contig 14208 bp, 17 predicted proteins | sample CryBogCBE02Aug09_FD_184565 | JGI IMG/M metagenome (GOLD analysis project Ga0208865, IMG submission 184565) | Freshwater microbial communities from Crystal Bog, Wisconsin, USA - CBE02Aug09 (SPAdes) (version 2) | ecosystem: Environmental > Aquatic > Freshwater > Lake | place: Crystal Bog... | reverse complement strand
TGTGTATATGGATGCCCTCGAATTCTTAATCAAAAATAGAGTCAAGTATGATTCAATTATTTTTGATCTTCCTGATCCAGACGGAGACGAAATGGTACAATTATACATACTTATGTTGAAATCGGCGTTATTATCGTTATCCAAGAATTCAGTTATTACAATTCATACAGGTCCTGCTTCTTTAAATGAAGACCATGAATCTTGGAAGTTTATAGCACAATGTAAATACTATCTTAGTATTCTGTGTAGACAAACTCAACCTACATTTGATAAAGTATACGTTCCATCGTTTTCACACGAATGGGGATTTATAACAGGTTATGTAGGAAATGCTATTCCACGAACAAGATTGCGTATAGAAGATGAGGTTCTCGAAACATTCTATCGTATTTAATGACGACGACTATGTTTCTTGGTGTGTTTACGTTTGCGTCCGCCAGTAGGTGCTGGTGTGCTGTTAGAACCTTCAGAGGCCATTCCTACAGGTCCTGATGATTGATGAACTTCTGGGGCAACAGATGGTGAAGAGTATGGGAGATCTGCTGGTTTTCCATTGAGGGAGATAGGAGCAAGTTCATCACCGCCTGCTCCGCCGACTTTACGACGACGCCCTGCTTTTTTGGAATGTTTACGACGACGACCGCCCATCAAGAGTTCAGAAGATGGGTTTTGGTAGGTGGCATCAGAGAGAACTGGAAAGCGACCGTTTCCGTCTGGGAGTTCAGAACCAGTGTATGGACCACCAGTGAATCCGTATAATGTTCCTCCGACCTTCTTTTGTTTACGAGTGCGTTTACCTCCCATTGGACCTGCTTTATCCATTAATGTTCCACCAGTTCCTTTCCATGTTTTCTTTGCGGCTTTCATAGCGTCTCCAAGAGACATTTTAGGGTTTGCCTTTTTTACTGCCATAACGTGTTTTAACCATGCTGAGCGTCCTCCTTCCATATTTATTCAATTAATTAGACTTTATTGTGAAGTCATACATTGGTGAAGTTATTTGTTTAGGTTGGAACGAAACATCTGAACTTTGTGCTTTTGGTGCCTTGTAAGTAACGGGTTTGTAACGCAATACATCGGGTTTAATTGCAAATGAACTTGTGATAAATTGTCCTGTGTAAAGTTCCATAGCATTATCGAGGGAACCAAAGTTCATAGCTACCCATTGACATCCAAACGAGAAACAGACTTCAGGATTTTTGTTTTTGACATCAGAAGTAGATAAATCGGGAACCACAAGTGTAATATTACGCTTGTTGTATTCAATTAATTCTTCGTGGTCGAATGTCTGTGATGCTTCGGTGTATGTAAGTCTTCTTAAATTAGAAGAAGCCCAAGACATATTGACTAATTCGTCCATTCCATTACCTCGTGTATTTCCTCCGCTAATAATGACTAATTTACCCATCAAGTTACAGATTGGTTCAAGTGCGATATTCTTGCGTTGGTAAGAGTATTCGGAAGGCAACATAAATTTACGTAATGTCATTTTCATAGTATCTGCACAACGTGTAATGAAGGCATTATCGTCAGTATGAAAGTTCAAGGAAAGGATAAATGGATTTGCGTATCCTGCAGTTACACCTGGTGCGAACATGGTATTTGCCAAAGTTGTACAGCAGTCTTCAAATTTGAGAGTATTGTAAGTGAACATATTATTGGTCTTTGAATCTGCCAAACCTACAACTGGATCTCCGTTCACTGAATATATATCTAATTCAATTAAACGAGCACCTCCTTTAATGACTTCAGTTATAGCATCAGTAGTTATGTAGGTATAAACAGTAGTAGAAGGAATAACCGTGTATCCTGAAGAGGACATGTAATAATCACAAACTACGGTATCGGAAGGACAACCGAGAGGAGCAGACTTTATGATATCAGAATAGACGGTTAAATCTTTGGTAAGCGTAGCATCAGTTGGAGGGAAGTTTACCATATTCACGAATGCTAATGTAGTCAAAGCTACACCTAAACAGGCAATAGCAGCCAAGACAATATACCATAATAATTCTCGTGCCTCCATATTATTTATTGCCACTATCTTGTTTGTAATTAAAGAACATTGGACGCATCATCATAACAACATCATCAGGAACTCGTTCGTCCATTGGAATATCAAATAAGGAACAGTGAAGAAAGTAAATACAGTACATTCCGCATTGTGCTCCCTTGTACTGATGGCGTGTAGCATTGTAAGTTAATTTCATGGGTTGTTTGAAGATATGCATATTGTCTATTTGTTCTTTCCAGCGTTGCATTAGACGCTGAACTTCCTTTTCTGGTTTTTGGGCGTAAGAATCAAAATAGGTCATTTTAGGATATTCAAGTTCAGGACGCATATCTAAAAATGCTGCTATCCAGTGTTCACCCGGTCCGTTATGTGGATCTGTATTAAATACAATACCTACCCGACGATACCCTTTTTTGTAAAGTTCAGAAATCTTCATACTACAGAGAGACGATACTAAACACGAACCAGTTTCACTATGTAAATCAAAATCTATAGGAACAGAACCGGTGTAATAGTAATCTGGAACTATCTTTTCATAATATCTTTGACTGTCATCTATATCATCGGAAGATAACCACTGAGTTCCGTCGGTGTTCCAACTCATTGGAGCATCTGGTTTTTCAACAAGAGAGTGAACTATACATTCGGGTGCTCCAGTTTTACACGAATCTTTCATGCGGCGAGTGATATCTTTCCACATGTTGGGACCTTTCTTTACAGGTGGTTCATGTGGATGTTCTTTATTGTAGGCTACACGCAGTGCTTCAACTTCGCGTGGGTCCATTATTATCCAAAACGGATGTCTTTTTTGGACAGGAATTGCAGGAACATAAAATGGCAGGATTAGATCAACGCGACCTTGTTAAATGTGTTCGTAAATTTAGAACTTTAGACGATGAACTCCGAAACCTAAACTCTCGTACTTCTAAGATACGAGAAGATAAGAAGTTTATAGAAAATGAAATGAGTGATATATTAAAGCGTAACGTATTTGAAGGTATTGATAAATTAGAAATTCAAGATGACGGTTCTTACATCAAGATTCAACGACCAGAAACCTGGAATAAATCGTGGTCACTTGGAACACGCGAACTTCAAACATTCCTTGATGATTACTTTAGAGGACCTGGACCACATACATCAACAGGATGTTACAAATTTATTACGGAACGCAAAAAACGAGACCTTGTGGCAACCGAGTTCTCGTTTAGACGCATAATGCCTAGTGAAGACAAAGATGAAACCCGTTCAACAGTGGCTTCAAACCGTAACGCCTAATAATACAACACACGAAGAGGAAGTAAGAGACCTCTTTTTACAATTAGAGGACAAACTCATAGAAAAGAACTTACTACGAAACGATTATAGAAAATATAGAACCCTTCACTTTTCAGAGTTTTGCAATACTCTGTTTTCATTATCATCAAAATATCCATATGGAAGACCCGCGTATCAAAAAGATAGTCAGTGATTTTTTGACATTACACGTTCATCATATTCCACGTGGATGTCAATATTATCGTCAAATATGTCCGTTCTGCGATATCATTACTCGCGAACAGACAGATATACATTACAATCTCTTGGAAGATGTATTTCGTCCAATTGTGAAAGAAGTCTGGGGAAGGTGGACAAGAGGAGCGTATCGCATGGCAGACAGAATGGATAATTCGGAATTATTCTTAGCAGAAATAGTTTGGCATGCTTTTAATCGTTGGTTACAACCCAGATACTACGAAATAACAGGTATGAAAGAAGAAGAAATTACCACCCACCCATACGTTCGTCAAAAAATTCGCCCTAACATATAAATGTCTTCACCAATGGACTACCAAACAGATACAGCACAAGGATCACCAAACCCATCATGGAAAGCTCCAGGTGGATGCGGTTGTACCGGAGGTCGTAAACATCGTAAGACAAGAAAACACCGAGGAGGTGTTGGTGCAGTAGATGATGCTTTATTTGCTGTTGGAACTTCCTATGCTGCTAAAAAATGGGGACAAAAGAAACCTCTCGGAGGAAGAAAATCACGCAAACATCATGGTGGTGCAGGTGTAGTAGATGATGCATTAGTTGCAGGAACAGCACTCGGTCTTGCCCATTATTTTACAAAGAAGGGCAAGAAGGGTGGAAAGCGTAAATACTGGGGAGGAGCAGGTGCTACAAGTGTAGGACCCTATGTTCCAACTGATTCTCCTCTCTTATCTGGAGGATATCGTTCTCGCAGATTACCTCGTCGTTTTACACGCAGATCTCTTATCTAACTTCGACGAATGGTAAAGGAAAACCGTTAAACTTAGAAGCACTTACCCAAGAGTAAGCACCTATATTTTGGACTTCAAGGATGTCTGATTCGCCAATATCTGTTGGTAACCAAACATCTTCTGCTATTTTGTCAGCTGAATCACACGTTCTGCCAAAGATTGTAAATTTTGAATAATCAGTAATATTGCCTCGTGTTATACAGTTAAAAGTAGGTACGAAGCCGTCGAATAAAACCCCTGAAAATATGCCATAAACGGACTCGTTGACCGTTATACATTGTTTACCATTTGGAAGTCTTTTTCTTCCGATAACTGGAACTTGTAATTTACAGGACTCTTCTGCGAAAAAACGACCAGGTTCTGCAATAACTTTTTTGAAAGGTAAACTTTTGATTTGGTTTCGAATATAGGGAGCAAGTTCGTATCTGAAAAAATCGTTGTTTTTGGTAGCACCTGAGAATCCTCCTCCGATATCTAAAACTTCAGGTGTGAATACATCTGTATTATACTTGAATATATCTACGAATTTATGAACTGTTTTGAAAGCAGATTCGTATGCTACTAAAGAAGTACAATCACTTCCTACATGAAAGGCAAGACCATAAATGTGAAAGTTTGGATTTAATATACTTAGTTCATCAATATGTTGTAAGTGAAAACCAAATTTACTATTTAAAGGAATGCGTGCTCCTCCTTTATCATCTACAAAAATACGAAGAATAGGTTTTGTTTCAGGTTGTTCTTCTTTCATTTTAAGGACCTCCATTTTGCTGTCAAATGTCATATAGGGAATCGGAATATACTTTACTTTGGACATTTCATCGCGTGATTTACACGGATTTGCATAAATAATATCTCTGGCACAAGCCCCGATTTTAATTACACGATGAACTTCTTCGGAAGAAGCACAATCAAATCCTGCTCCTCCATCGAGGAGTTCCTTAAGTAATGGTGTAAGATTGTTACACTTCACAGCATAATGCGGACGAATCTCTGGTAAGCACGAATTCCAGAGATTGAGGCGACAACGGACTTTGGAGAGAGAAAGGATTAATTTCGGCAGTGTTATGTTGTAAAAAAGAGATTAAATATCTGTAAAAGATTTTAACAATCCGAGAGTATATATACAAATGAACTCCAATGAGTATTTTCCATATAACAGTAAGAATGTTCCCTTGACTGCAGATGATGTAAAACGCATCTTGTGCATTCCAGGGTATAAAGTAAAAGATGTATCAATTTTTCAGAAGGCAATGATTCATTCTACATACGTCAGACGAAGTGAGTATACAACCTTGACAGGCGAACCTGCTGTTCTTGGTAAATGTCCTCCAGGTGTCATGGACCTTCAAGACGAATCATACGAACAACTTGAGTTCAGAGGGGACTCTATATTGGGTGCAGTTGTTGCCAACTATTTATGCGAACGATACCCAACTGAAGCACCAGGATTCTTAACCAATACTAGAAAGTTGATTGTTCGAAACAAGACATTGGGAGTTTTAGCACGTGATAAGTTAGGTCTTGATAAGTTCTTTGTAGTTTCGAAACATGTAGAAGAAATGTTACCAACTCACGGACGACAAAATATTGAAAAGTTAGGTGATGTTCTAGAAGCATTCATAGCAGCACTCTGGATTGATTCAGGATACAACTTCAAGATTGTCAATGATTTTGTAATTAATATGATTGAAACCCATCTTGATATTCCTCTCTTATTGCGAGAAGACGATAACTATAAAGATAGAATGCAAAAGTATTGTCAACAAAAACACCAATTTACACCGATTTATAAAATGGTCTCTTCGGAAGAAGGAATGTTTACGATGGCGGTATGTAAACCAACAGGAGAAGTTTTGGGAACAGGAACTGCTACTACAAAGAAACAGGCAGAACAGAATGCTTGTAAATCAGCACTTGAGAAAACTTTGAATGTGTAGATTAAATAATGTATTGGCCTGCCAGATACTTTACGGGTCTCACTCAAAAACAGAACTTACAAAGAAAGAGATCAGCCACTCGTCGTCGTTCAATGTCATGGAAAGATCCAAAGGCATACCGACCTTTCTTGACAGACAAAGGAGTTAAGACACGAACATCTAAATATGTGCGTGAATGGAGAAAGAAGTTCCCTAAAGCACATTCGTTGGATGCATATTCAAAAGCCACAGGTGTTCCACTTCCTATCGTCAAAGCATCTTTTAATCGCGGAATGGCGGCATGGAGAACAGGACACCGACCGGGTGCTACACAACAACAATGGGGATATGCTCGTGCCGCCAGTATGTTAACTTGCGGAAAGACACATTATACAACTGATGCTGATTTAGTAAAAAAGGCAATGAAGACTTCGAAAGCGCGTCAATGGTTTCGTAAAACATGTAAGAGACGAGCATGAGTGACTCGGTAAGTTTTGCGATGGTCTCGTTTCTTTTTTCCGTTACGACAGGTCTTTCCACGATTACATGAACTTGCGTAGTAACCGTATCTCTGGAAAACACCTAAAAAGGTTGGTAATAAATGTTCCGAATGAGTTGCCTTTGTCAATTTTTTCATAAGGTCGTAAACACTCTTCATAAGTGCTCGTTTGGACGAAAACAAGAATACGTGATTTTTTACAATAATTTGTAATTCAGAGTATGGATATACTTCAGATAATACTTCAAAGAAGTGACGGTAAATACCTTCCTTCTCTGGTGTATAGTTGTATGCTACACAAAACAGAAAATCCATTCCTGGTGGTGCAGTAGGTCCTGATTTAATTAATTTATCGTAATGTTCCTTCACTTGTTCAAATGATGGATCGGGAGGAGGACAAATTACACGCGGATCTTCCAAACACTGATCGCGTAATTTTTTGTTTACCCGATTATGCAATTTGTATAACCAATGTTGGACGTTTTTTTCAATGGGTATTTCTGATAAAAATTGAGCAGTGCTTTCACGACAGAATTTACAGGGTAAAATATCCTTTAAAGTCTCGAAAAATCGTTCTGGTTTTTTAGGGTTTTCGTGAGCGATTAAATGTAATAATTGCCACCCACTCGGCCCCCACGCACGAGTATCCATTACCTTGTATCTCTAAAATTATATACACTAATCATAATTATGTCTTCTCCTACTTCTCCTTACATCGCACCATCTTCTACTCCTTCCGATAAAAAATGGTGGGATCCATTTGGACTTTTTGCTTCTAAACCAGCAACACCTACTCCAGCTCCCACAACCGCGGGAAAACGTCGCCGTCATCACAAAACAATGAAGATGGAAAAAGGTGGTCGTCGTAAGTCATACAAAGCAGGATACCATCACGGAAAAAAGCATTCTCGTAAGTAGATAAATGGCAATGAAATCAGTTCTCTCTCATTTCGTTAAGAAGACCGTTAAGACACTTTTCGGTGGTCGTCGTCGTAAGTCTGTAAAAGCAGGTCGTCGTCATCATAAGACTGTCAAAGCTGGTCGTCGTCATAAACATTAATCGGTGTCATTGCGTAATTGAAACGTAACCCATCCACCGTGTGTATATTTTTCATATTTTGCTTCAATTTCCTTGAGCATGCCTTGGATACTCCAGTCTCGAGTTCCACGATTTGTCTCCCACCATTGTTTGAATCTGTCGGTAAGAGCAGGTTTTCTGACTGGAATAATATTTTGTTCACCATCTACTGTTGGTCGTGTACATTCATTGATGAATCTTACAATCGCATTGTTTTCTTCACGATATTCGTTCGTGTATTCAAGAACTTCTGCAGGAGGAATCAAGTCTTCATAACGATACTTGGTATACGATTGAATAAGAAATGCCAAGAAACATTTTCCCCATTCTTCTGACTTTACTTTGCGTTCAATAGACATATCCATCTTGAATTGATTTGGACCTTCTGGATTTTGAACGAATCGTGAGATGAAGTTTAGAACAACGAAACGGCGCCAAGTACCGCTATCGTTTGTGTTAATCTTTGGTTTGTCATTACATGCTAAGTTCAACTTTGATTGTAATTCAAATTCTATCATTGATTTTGCCCCTGCATAAAGATCACGAGCAATAATCTTTTCCGAAGATGTTAATTCCTTCATTAAACCAGTATTCAATGGAACTGCTTCGTCTGGTTCTTGCATAGTTGCGAAACGACGACCTTTCAAACGAATAACTTCTGGAGCAGCAGAACTTGATTTTCCACGACCTTGTGTTAATAATGAGATAGGTACTTTACAAGCATAATCTCCAAGAGCACGTTCCATCAAACAGATTAACATCGATTTACCGTTAGAACCTACACCTGTGAGAATATGAAACTTTTGATTTCCAGCTCCGTTTAGACATTTGGCAAGATAGTGAATAACATAGTCTCTGACTCGTTCAATCGGAAAGATCTTTTCCAAGAAATCTTTGATTTCAGGCCATTCTCGGTATTCTTCATAACTTCTTTCGGCATCGTAATCAAGATTGGTTGAGAACGATACATAATCTTCTTGTTTTCCTGGACGGAATTGACAAGTTTCCATATCAAATATACCATTTCTACAGGCCAACAAGTTACGGTTTTCATCAACTCTTTTAGTAAATGTTTCATCCAAGAACAATTCTGAACATTCACGCATAACATTTGTTTTGAAACTTGTTTTCTTGAGTTGAACAGCAACTTTTATAAGATCTTGTTGTGTTAAGAATGCATTACAGAATCCACAACCACACGCTTTTGGATCCTTGGCATCACATTCTTCAAGAGAACCATCTGTCAATTTTTGTCCATAATAACCTGCTCTTTCAATGTATAATTTCCAAACACCTACAGATAATTCTTGTTGTAATTGTACACCTTTATCTAATTCAAGCCATCCATGACCTATGAATTTGAACCATACGTTCTTTCCAAAGTTTACACATTTGTATTCATCACGGAATCTGGAATATACAACCGATGCTACATCATATTCTGTTCCTCCTCTAGAATTATCAATCTTGCGAAGGATGTTTCTCTTTTCAATTTCGTTGTATTGTTCTGGGTTGTCTTCTCTGGACCACCATCGAAGCGATCCAATACCTACTTTTTGTCCGTTGTTGCGGTAAGAGAATGAGTTCCACTTTGCAATACATTCACGAACATTGAATTGTGTTGAAGATTTGCGACTGAATTCTTCAAATTCGTCGTATAATTCAGGATGAATGTTCTTGAGACACATACCTACTTCAATCCATTCTTGATATTCAGTTGAACGATGGTCTCCTAAGTTTTCAATGTGTTCGCGATAGTATTGACGTTCTTCTGGAGTCAATGGACGAATTGTTGGTGTTGGTGAAGAATCACGTGAACCTGGAAGACGACGTTCTTGAGGACGTCCACGAGCAGGTGCCAATGCTCTTCCTCCTGAAATACGCACATTTTCTACATTTGTTTCTGGAAGATTACCGTATAATTGTTTTGCTTCTTCAGTCATAAGTGTTTCTTTCGAATCATCGAGTTCGCGAATATCAAGTCTTCGTAATAAGTCTACTGTAAATCTGACTGGAGAATCATCCACTCTTGCTTCTCCACCTTCGTCCACAAATACACGATAGGTTATGATGTAAGGTAAACCTTGTGGTTTAGCAGCACCATACATAGTCCATCCTGAAGATCGTTGTGCAACTGCACGGTCATAGACTTTAGACCATTCAGATTCAACTAATTCAAGACCTTCAAATATTTCACCCATTTGACTTAGAACTACATCGCGAACCGCCATTTCAATGTATTTGCTGGTACGAAGTTGTGGAACCATCAAGTGAACTCCACCTGCCATACCTTTTTCACCTTTCTTGACTGGAATTGATTTTTCCATAATCATGACTTCAACTTCTCCGTTTACTGTTAAGAATTTCTTGAGTGCTGCTACATATGCTTGTGTGAATTTTACGATTTGTGTTTGTGTGTGAAGATTTGTGTCTGTTCCTGGAGGATAGAGAAAGTCCAGATCTACTTTGCAAGGACCGAGTTTTGGATAAGGTGCTTCAATCAACCAGACCCTGTTTCGTTGTCTTTCTACATAGTTGTAGTACAGTTGGTAAAACTCATCTCTGTCGTCTTCACCTATGAAGTATTTACCGTTTCCTAGAGGTCCAGAACCATTCGTCATGTGTGTATGAGGTTCTCCAGCTACAGTAACTCGCTTGCGTTCCAAGAATGCGATGAGTCCACTCGTTCCTGCCATTTTCTGTTGGTGTGTGTTCTTCCAAGACAATGTTCTGTCAACCGATTCGTTTTGAACGCACAGAATTGAGTTATCAAAAACGAATTTCAATTTTAATATAAAATATATAAGCATACAAACCATGAATTTCTGTCCAGACTGTAACAACTGTTTATATGCCCTCGAAGAGTCCGGCGAGGCGGCTGGATTCAAGTGTCGTAAATGTCCGTATGTAAAAAATATTACACACGAAAATCCTCTTGTTTATGAACACAATCTTCGTGAAGATGCTGCCGTTCGATTAACTGCCAATCCATATTTAAAAGATGATCCAACATTACAACACTTCAAAACCATTCAATGCCCTACAAAAGCTTGTCCGTCAGACGATGTTGTAGGTTACAAATTAAGCGTCCAAAACTTAGTTTGGTTGTATCAATGTACAAAGTGTAATGCTACATGGAAACAATCTGCTAGACGATCTTAAGTAAACAAATTAGGAATATTACGTAATATAATATAATAATGATTCGTAAGTTATTCATTTTTGCATTATTGGCTTCAGGAGGAGGATTAGGACAAACTGTTTCTTCTACTGGTACTGCTACAAGATCTAGAGCTGCTGTGTCTGTAACAGGAACTGCTACAAACACTGGAACTATGACGAGAACTTTGACGGGAAGTGGGACAAGATCTAGAGCAGCAGCTTCTGGGAGTCCTACTGATACAAACACAGTCACACGATCTAGAGCAGCAGCAACTACAACACCTACGGACACCAATACTGCTACAAGAAGTAGGGCAGCCGCATCAGTTACTTCTACGACTACTGGAACTGGAACTCGTTCTCGTGCTGCTGCCTCAGTAAGTAGTACTGGAACATCTACTATGACAGCAACTAGAAGTAGAGCACCTGCTTCTATATCAGGAACAGGAACATCTACTATGACAGCAACTAGAAGTAGAGCAGCACCTTCTATTTCAGGAACAGGGAGTCCTACTATTACACGCTCTGGAACTAATACTGGAACAGGAACACTTAGCGGAACTGCGACTCGTTCAAGAGCTCCTGCCTCAGTAAGTAGCACTTCTACAGGAACAGGAACTGCTACAAGAAGTAGAGCACCTGCATCTGTATCGGGAACTGGAACACCTACGGACACCAATACTGCTACACGCTCACGTGCTGCTGCCTCAGTAAGTGGAACAGGAACACCTACAGATACCAATACTGCTACCCGCTCACGTGCTGCTGCTTCTGTTTCAGCAACAGGAACACCTACTGACACCAATACAGCAACAAGAAGTAGAGCAGGTGCCTCCGGGAGTCCTACCATTACATCAACTGGTACTCTTACTCGCTCTGGAACTAATACTGGAACAGGAACGACTACGAGATCTCGTGCTGCTGCCTCAGTAAGTATTACTAATACTGGAACAGGAACTGCAACAAGAAGTAGAGCAGGTGGTTCAGTATCAGGAACAGGAACTCCAACAGATACTAATACTATGACAGCAACTAGAAGTAGAGCAGGTGCTTCAGTATCAGGAACTGGAACACCTACGGATACCAATACTATGACAGCAACTAGAAGTAGAGCAGGTGCTTCAGTATCAGGAACTGGAACACCTACAGATAGCAATACTATGACAGCAACTAGAAGTAGAGCAGGTGCTTCTGTTTCAGGAACTCCTACAGGAACTGCAACTCTTACTCGTACAGTAACATCTACGGATACTAACACTGCTACTCCTACACGCAATGCTCCTTCTGCATCTGGCACTTCTACAATTACTCGCTCTTTTTCTCAAACTACTTCTGGAACATTAACACCATCCAATACAGGAACAATAACTCACACTATAACTGGAAGTAATACCGGAACACTTACCCGAACAACAACAAATACTGGAACTTTAACTGGAACATCTACCCGAACAACAACGAATACTGGAACTCTTACTGCTTCTTTGAGTTCTGGTGCTTCTTCAAGTTCTACTTCTACCATTAGCAGTTCACTTACTGTTTCAACATCTTTATCTTCTTCTCTAACACCAACTAAAAATTATATAGGTGCCGCTCCTGTTCCAGTTGCCGTTGTTCCTGATACTTCTTCACTTGTTGGTGGAATTGTTGGCGGAATTGGAGGTTTAATGTTGATTAGTGCTGCTATTGGAACTATTGTTGTTGCTTATTTAGGAAACCGTCGTCGTCTTGCTAAAGTTCATGTTGAACAACCAAAAACAATAATCAATCCATTTAGTGTCCCAAAAGAAAAACAGGAACAACATGTTATTAATATGAATGAACAGGATGATGTAGTATTTACACCTGTTACTACTCGCAAGGAACGAGCATTAACTGTTCCTCCCCCTACAATTGAATCTCTTCGAATGTCTCAACGCATTTCTTCTCGTGATTTATTACCTCCTCTTCCACCACCTGAACCATTCATCATTAACAACAAAAAACGTGACCTATCGACTAAGTTTGTTCAATCGGGACGCAATGTTTTTAAACCTTTAGTTGTAAGAACACCTGATACATCTTACATTCCACCACCACCTCCACCACCAACTGATAACACAACTTGACGAACATGAGGATTTGGACTTCCATCATACATATACTTTGTGCGATGATACACATCTACTTCTCGAAGAGACATGTCAAACATCTGTCTAAGTAATTGAAACAATCCAACATAGAATGTTTCGTCAAGATATGAACCATTTTGAAGTTGTGTTCGTTTGTTTCCTCTCCATTGATTGCCTCTTGTTGTGTATTCGTATTCAAATAGAACAATTTTGTGTTTAACTCCTGGATTATTAATTGCTCGTTTTAAGTCATTAATAATCTTTGGCATATCCATACGCTCAAGAGCATAAAGGTATGCTTGAGCTACAGAGTTGTTGTTCATTAATAAGCAATTGGTGATAAGACTATTCATTTTGTTTTGGGAGGAACTGATTTAAGGATTGTCGGATCCGTTTTTCCCAAGAGTAATATAATGAGCACCAAAACTGCTAAGAAGTTCTGTAGTTGTATTAAGAAGGTTCGCAAGACCATAAAAGCACAACCTGGATCAAGCAAAGAAAGTGGTGCTATTGCTGTATGCACTACTCGTTTACTTTGGCCTCACGGTAAAACATTGCGTTCAGTCAGTTGCAAGAAACGCATGACCTTAAAAACCCAGAAACGCACTCCTAAATAAACTTTCATAACATTTAATAAATGGGTCTCACTTGTAAACGCGGAACACATCCCCGCAAATCTCATACTCGTAAAGCATATACTCGCAAGACTGGAACACATGTAAAAGCTATTCGTGTCAAAGCCGCTTCTTGCGTTCGTGGATACAAGGGTCCTGGAAAAGGTATTGGTACTCTCAAAAAGGGAATGTTAAGTAAATACGGTTACATGACATCTAAATCTTCTCGTTCTCGTCATATTGCTTTGAATGCCGCCGTTAAACACGATGGTCCTCTTTCTGTATATCGCAGATTGAATGCTCTTGCCGTCTATACTAAACGCACTTCCCCAACCACTTCTAAGACTGCTTTATCTGACCGTGCTTTTGTTGCTGAAAAAGTAGGATACAAAGCAGGAGAACGTAAAATGGATTAAATATTATTCATTATTACTTTATAACACAACAATGGTGAAATTTATCTATCGCGATGATATCATCAAATCACAAGAAGAACCTCGGGTTACTCTTCCTTACTTCACTAAGTACGAGTATACCGCTTTAT
>Ga0208865_1000362_pt1 | contig 14290 bp, 10 predicted proteins | sample CryBogCBE02Aug09_FD_184565 | JGI IMG/M metagenome (GOLD analysis project Ga0208865, IMG submission 184565) | Freshwater microbial communities from Crystal Bog, Wisconsin, USA - CBE02Aug09 (SPAdes) (version 2) | ecosystem: Environmental > Aquatic > Freshwater > Lake | place: Crystal Bog... | reverse complement strand
CATGGCAATTGGCTGCAGGGCAATGTGGCGTTGCGGAGAGAAGCTCTGGAGAGTGGCGGTCCGATGTTCACGAACGACGAAGACACCGTTCTTGTGAACTGGCATAGTGGCCCCAGGGAGCGATGCAAGTGCCGTGACTAGGGCCAAGTGTTGTGCAGGGTAGAGATTTTCAATTGCGCTCCAGGGGACGACAATAAAGTCAGTGTTCTTGGTCCAGAAGTGGTCTGAATGTGAGTAGCCAAGCTTGAAGTCAAATTTTCGATCGGAATACATGCCAATAACGCCAAATGACGAAAAGGTCGCATCTTGCGGCTTGATGAAATGTTGGGCCTGTCCGAGAGTGACCATGGTGTTACTCGGCATGCGGGCGTAATCGAGTTGTACGCGGGGAAGCCAGACCACCGACCACATGGCCGCATTGATGATAAGGACCCACGGCAGATACCGAATTATGAAACGCCGAAGTTGGCCCTTGGCCTTGGTGGCAACCCACCCCCAGGTGAGTATCGAGGCGGGAATCATGGTGATAGTCGCGGCAAAGGTTTCCCACGGAATGGTCGCCAGGCGCCCAATCTTTCCCGAGAGACCTGTTTGGAGCATTACCAATTGAGACAGAATTGAAATCGGATTAAGCATGCCCAAAAATCCGGTCGAGCTGTTATAGGAAAACCAAGACCCCAGGGAGGTCTTGAAGTGACTCCAGGCAAGGAGCGGATGCTTCAGAATCCCAAACAAGACCTTGACCATGGTGCCGTGCTGGACAGCGGCGGAGCCCTTTGGCCCGAGCAGGTATCCGTAGTGAACGGCGAAGTTGGTGCCGACGCTGCCGTGGAAAATTGTGGCGACTGATCCCCACATCACGCCGGCCAGTGCGTAAAGGCCAACCCAAAGTAGGGACTTCAGTGACTTTCGGTGAATGATTGCTAGCGAGAGCGCGAGGGCAATTATGTATGTACCCGCTACGTCCGCAACGCTGAAGGTTAAGAGGGCGAAGAATCCAGCGACGAACCATCGTTTCTTCAGACCAAAGTACAAGAACCAAATAGCGAGCCCGATGGCGCCGGAGGTTTGGTAGTGCACATCGTTGGAAACGGTGTACCAAGTCCATGGTGAAAGAGCCATGGCGGCGGCGGCAATTGTGAGGACCCTGGTCGGTTTCCATTCTCTGGGCCACCAGTTTGCGGGCAGGAAGTGTCGAATAACCGCAATAGCGCCACATTCGGCAGAGAGAACGAAGGCGTCTTGGATCCAGAGAATCCAACCCATGTGGGGCCAAAAGTTGGCGAGCGGTGCGAAGGGCCAGTTAATTAATTCAAAGTGGTCAGAAATGAAGAACCGGCCCAGGGGAGTGGTGTAAGGATTGAAGTGACCGTGGGCAATTTTCCACCAAGCCTGATATCGCATCGCAAAGTCGACACTTTCGCTGTAGTGCCACAGCAATACCAGAGACCACTGACACATTGCCAGGAACTGAAGCCCGAGAATGAGGTAAACCCACTTCAGTTCGCCCAGTCGCTCCCACTTCGCTACTAGACCTCGGAACATCAACCAGCCCCTATCGGATGCGCATGAAGCGGATGGGAACAATTTCGGAGTATCCGTAGGGGTAACCCGTCAAGTTGTTAACGAGATTGGCCTCGAAATAGACCGGGTTAATCGATGCGTAATCCGAAGACACCTGAAAGGTGGCTACCCCATCGGCATTGGTGTACGCAGCCACAGGGGTTTGGCCAATACCTTGCCCGTTGATGACCGCCTGGCCAAATATTTGGCCGGCCTGGGTATAGACGGTTTGACCCAGGAAGACCGGCAGTCCAGAAACGTGGACTGGATTGTTAAATGCATTCACCAAGTGGGCGGTCATCGTCACAATCTTGCCCAGAGGCTGCACCTTATTTATGGCCTCGGGATTCAAGATGACGTGATATGGATTAACGGTGAAGGGACTCGAAATACTCACCGAATTTGGGTGCTCGGCGTACGCCGCGATTTGGAAACCTCCCGTGAGCGGAGTCTGGGCAAAGAAGTTTGGTGCGAGCAGTCGGTAAAAGGCCCCGGTGTGGCTTGGCAGCGTTTTTGGGCCGGAGGCTCGGATCCAAAACGCCGTGACGGCACCACCGTTTTGCGCAGTAAACGCAGGGGAAATCGGTTGATCAGTTTGGTTGAACACATTGACTCGGACCTCAATGATGGTCGCGAGCTGACCGGTAGTCCTAATTGAAAGAATTTGCAGACGCAGTGGTGGCGCAGAGGTAATTGCAAGCAGGCCCGCAATGAGGCTTATTGCGGTGAGGACAACTGCCCCGCGCTTAATAACTCTGCGGTTAGCTAGTGGAAGGTAGAAGGACTTGGCGTGGAATTCAGTTGAAAAGAGAGCGATGAGTGCTGGTAAAGCGAGAACCACAAAGTACGAGGCAAAGGATCGTGCACTAAAGAAGAGGACGAAAGCCGGGGTGAGAACGGTGAGCGCTTTGAACCGCGGGTAGGTGGTCACGTAGAGGTAGAAAAACAGAGCGAAAACGCCGAGGAGCAAAATTGCGAAATAGAGAAGGTTTCCTCCACCGATGCCCAAGAAGACCGAAAGGGCCACCAAACCCTGTCCGGCGGGAACAGCGTTCGACGCCACAGGAGTCAAGATTCCCTTTAACCACGCCGAGGGGTTACTAAGGATAAAGGGAGCGTTAATCGCTAGGAAGACGCCCATCATCGTTACGAAGTAGCGACCTAGAATTCGGGGTGATTCCTTTTCACGTCCTTCACGACGCAGCTCGAGGTACCAGGCGGCGAATAAGAAGGGGAGCATTGGCCAGGGGGTTTGCTTGACCGAGATCGCCAGACCCATGGCAATTGGGGCAATCCATACGCGCCAACCAGTTAGGGACGGATATCGGTCCCACTTGTAAACAGCGATGATTAGCGGGATCAGGAAAACAACGTCGGTGACACCGCCAACGGTAAAGCCAGTAAGAATTGGCAGCGATCCCGCCACGAGCGCGAGAGCTCGCAGTCTTTTGGGCAGTAAGTAGAAGGTAAGTAGGACTGCAAAGACCCACAAAACAATATTGACCGCAACCGCCATTTGGGTCGAGAAACCCAGCCACAGGAACGGTATATAAATAAGGAAAGAAAGGGCTGGGTAGCTCAATGCTTCAACGGGAGTGCCATTCAGACGAAAGGTATACCCATTTGGCGAAACGTGGAAGAGCTGAAATGACGGTCCCATTGAGTGGGTATAGGGGTTGTGAAAGTGCGAGGCAATTGACGCGGCGTATTGGTTAAAAGCAATTTCGTCAGTTCCGTAACTGGGGCTGAGGCGAATCTGAGTCCACGCCCAGATCGCAAAGCCCAACATGGTTAAGAGGGCGGTAATCCAGGTCCAAATAGTGAGGTGACGCTGGGTATAGGTCGGTGTAGACCAAGCCAAAATAATCGTCGCCAGACCCCAACCGCCGAGCACTAGCTCGACGGCCGCGAGCCACGAATACAGGTCGGTGAAGGCCAGCAATAAGAATGCCCAAGTAATAAGGAGGAAGCCGACAATTCCCCAGAGGCCCCGATACGTTTCGAGGCCCCGGGTCGTTTCCTCGTAAGTGTCGGACATGACTTAAATCCTACAAAGGTCTAGTTCGCAGAAAATGACTGGATATTCCCAATTGCGCTGGTTCCAACGAAGTTCACGATTGAGGCACCATCGGCGGTAATCGCTATGGTCCTGGCGTTCTTAGGAGCGGCGGTCGCGCGAAGCACGGCCTCGGTGGAGGTGTCGATGATGGCAACGTTCATTGTCTCAACACCCTTGAGAACATACAGCCGAGTTCCGCTGGCGTTGACCGCTACTGCCACTGGGTCGGCCCCAACCTGGAATGTTTGAGTGATCTTCCCAGTGGTCGTTGAGACGTAGGTCACTTGACCGCTGCTCTTAAGCACCACGATGGATGAACCGTCAGCACTCACGGTGAATGAAACAGCATCGGAGGGCAGTGGGAGCGACGTTCTCGAAACGCTCATGCTTAGCGGATTAAGGATCTGAATTGCCTTAGAAGTCGGCGTCGAAATCATTGCGTAAAGACTGGTTGAATTAGGCATTCGAGCGAGGGCGACGACGGGACCAGCGGTCGGAATTGTTCCCATTGGATTCTTCGAAAGAGTGTTGAAAAATTCAACAAAGCCGGCAGTCGCAGCAGCGGCACCGACGGCAATTGAGTTCTTTCCAGCAACGGTGATGCTGGTGGCGTTGATGGAGGTCGGGATGATTTCTCCAATTTTGCCGGTCGAAGTTGAAAGATATTGAGCATTCGCTGCACTGCCGGTATTCGTTATCACCCAGGCGTTCTGGCCATTGCCGACAAGTGATCCACCAACGATTCCTGCTGGTCCAGGGACTATGCCACTAGGAAGCGAAGAATGAGTAGAGGTGCTCTTGGCACCGCCAAAAATGAAGAAAAGTCCGCTCGCGGCAACGAGTACTCCAACTACTCCCGCTACTAGAAGCTTGGGCTTTACATACTGTTTCATTATTTTTCCTTAATTGTTTTGGTTACTTGATTAATACGCGAACTTGTTGATTTACTTCAGCCGACACTAGCCCGAGCCGGCGCGAGTAGTTGTAGTTGTTGGCGGTCTTGTAGTCGTTGTCACCGGATGAGTAGTAGTGGTTGTAACAACCGGCCTTGTCGTAGTCGTGGTAGCAACCGGCCTTGTCGTGGTTGTAGTGGCCACCGGACGGGTGGTTGTAGTCGTCGCAACTGGCCTGGTCGTTGTCGTAGTCGCAACTGGGCGAGTTGTAGTGGTAGTCGCCACCGGACGGGTCGTTGTCGTAGTCGCAACTGGGCGAGTTGTAGTGGTAGTCGCCACCGGACGGGTGGTTGTCGTAGTCGCAACTGGGCGAGTTGTAGTGGTAGTCGCAACCGGCCTGGTCGTTGTCGTCGTCGCAACCGGCCTGGTCGTTGTCGTGGTAGTCGCCACCGGACGGGTGGTTGTAGTCGTCGCAACCGGCCTGGTCGTAGTCGTGGTAGCTACTGGCCTTGTCGTGGTTGTAGTGGCCACCGGACGGGTGGTTGTCGTCGTCGCAACCGGCCTGGTCGTTGTCGTGGTAGCTACTGGCCTTGTCGTGGTTGTAGTGGCCACCGGACGGGTGGTTGTCGTCGTCGCAACCGGCCTGGTCGTAGTCGTGGTAGCTACTGGCCTTGTCGTGGTTGTAGTGGCCACCGGACGGGTGGTTGTCGTCGTCGCAACCGGCCTGGTCGTTGTCGTCGTCGCAACTGGCCTGGTCGTTGTCGTAGTACTTGGAGGATTGACAACTTCGATACTTTGGCTTGTTGCCGAGTAATAGCTGAGTGAACCACTTACGTTGGTCGTTGGAGTGAAGGCAACCCAAGTTGTGCCCGACAGTTTGTAAACGCCTTGTCGACCTGTTATCGAGACACTGGCAATGGTGATCCGAATTGAGTGGGTGAATGTCGTAATAAATGTGCCGGTTGCTGACTTACCTGCAACTGCATAAGCAAAAGAAACCGCACCCCAACCTGAAGGTGAGTGCGCAATCGACGCAGCATTTAGAACTGCGATTTGGGAGTTAGCTGGAAAAGTTCCAGCCGGTACAACTATCGTTACGATCGCGCCCGGAATGTTGAGGGTGAATGTTGCTGCAGTCGTTCCGACTGTGTGTACTCCTAAAACCGGCAAACCGCTCAACCCACCACCTGATCCGCCTCCGCCTCCGCCATAACTTGTTCCAGCTGCATCAGCGTTAGAGATGTTGAACGAAGCAAAAAGCACACTAAAAATAAAACCGAACGTGACTATCCAACCGACAAGCGTTCGTTGTCGATTCCGATGGTCGGAGTTTGACCGTCTGCGAGGACGGAATTTCGGTTTCATAACTGCCCGTGAGGCTAATGAAACACAGATAAATACGGGCTACCGTAAGACCACTTTTTGGTGAAAATTAGGTTAAATACGAGTGACGCATTTTGAGGATTGAAATGAGGAGATTCTGCGATTGAACCGAGCGCAGCAACTCGTTTTTCTGACAAAAGAATTTTCAAAAGTTAATCTTGCAGAACCTGCAACTTCACAGTTAATTAACCTGACCTCCGTAATCTTTCCTCCGAGTCCAAGTAGGGATGTCGGCCGTGAGGCCCATAAAACTACGAAGATTTGAACAAATTCAACGCTTTTCTATAGGAGGAAAGTTTAATGAAGAAGATGCTTAAGTCATCAGTTGCAGCTGCGGTTGCGCTAGTTGGCTTCGCAAGCGTTGCCGCCCCGGCACTCGCAACAGGCACGAACGTTTCGTGCTACCCGCTGTACCCAACCGGCAAGATCAAGGCAACTTCGCTTTCGGCATGCACCGTTACTGCTGCAACCGTCGCGGGCAACGCTGCTCTGACCAGTGCATCTGCAAACTACCCATCCAACATGGGCGGAAACAGTTCATTGGACACCGACCTTGCTATTCCATCAGGCGTATCGTTGACTGCTGAAGGTTCCTCCTTCATCCAGCCTTTGGTAATGGCACTGCAGAGCGGAACTGGTACTTCGTACTGGAACCCACTCCACAGCGTTTCCTGGAACACCTACACCGGTGCCGGTTCAGGTACTGGTCGCACCAACGTTACTAACGGTACGGACATCATTGGTTTCTCTGACCAGCCGATGACCACCTACAACAACGCTGGTACAGTTCCAACAGGCGTTAGCACCTCGGACTACGCACAGCTTCCAGCCGCTTTCGGTGGTGCAGTTGTTGGTTACGACCTTGGTTCAGCTCTGAACAACTTGAAGCTTTCCGCTTCGGTCATTGCTCAGATCTACAGCGGCTCAATCACATCATGGGCTGACAACGCCATTGTTAACTTGAATGGTGGAAACACTTCGAAGATTGGTAAGAAGCTTCTTGCTCTTCCTTCAAACGTTAAGACCATCAAGGTTTTGGAGCGTAACGCTTCGTCCGGAACCACCTTTGCGTTTGTTGACTACTTGAACACCGCTAACGGTGGCTTGCCAACTGGTGTAACTGGTCCTTCGGGCTCCGTATTGGGAACCAAGGGTTGGGGCGCTACCTTCACTGGTGAGGCTAACAACGGTGCAATGGCTAACGCTTTGACCACCACTCCTGGTGCAATTGGCTACGTTGAGTACAGCTACCTCTTGATCCCTGGTAACTCAGCAATTGATGTTGCTCAGTTGCAAGACCACGACGGTGCTTACGTTAAGGCTTCAATCAAGTCCATTCAGGCTGCTGCAACTGCTGCTGGCACCAACATCACCCCTGACAACTTCTCAGCGGTGTACCTCCCCGGTACTGGTGTTTGGCCATTCGCAACCTTCAGCTGGGCCATCATCAAGAAGGACCAATCAGCTCACGCTTCCGCTGGTGAAGCTGCTGTGAAGTTCCTTGACTGGATGGTTCACTACGGTCAGACTCAGGCTGCTGGACAGGGCTTCATTGCCTTGCCTGCCGCGATCAAGAACTACGACCGCAAGCAGCTGATGACCGTTGTTAACGGTACGCAGCCATTGTTGACCTTGGCCAACTAGTTGTACAGGAAATTTGGACCTAGGATTACAGTTCTATGACGAGTAATTCGGTTCAGATTTCTAAGCTACGTCGTTTCGTGGTGGGTGGCTCTAAGCCATCCACCACGGAGCGTTCGTGGTACTCGTACCTCCTCGGGGCTGCCTGGGTGGTATTCCTTTTAGTTTCGGCCCTCTTCTTTTGGTCGATCATTTCAAAGTCTCTCCCAGTTTGGGAAAAGCAGCCCGGGACAATTCTCACGGGTACTTCTTGGGGTGGCCCGTACGGTGGCTTCCCGATGATTTTGGGAACTCTCCAAACTTCAATTCTTGCCCTAGTTCTCGCAGTCGGAGTTGGCCTTGGCGCAGCAATTTCGATCGTCTTTTTCATCCCTGCTCGCCTTCGACTCATCACGGCAACGATTGTTGAACTGCTCGCAGCAGTTCCGTCGATCATTTACGGAGTATGGGGACTTTTAGTCCTCTCGCCATGGATGTTGGCCCACTTTTATCCTTTTCTTGACTCGCTTGGCTTGACCTTCTTGGGAAGCTCGGCCATGGCGACTGGTCCTTCAATTCTCCTGGCTTCAATTGTGTTAGCCGTGATGATTCTTCCAATTTTCGTTTCAATTACCCGAGAAGTGATTTCGGCAGTACCTCAAGATCTCATTGAGGCCAGCCTGTCGCTTGGCGCGACGCGCTGGCAAGTTATTTCAAAGACCGTTCTTCCAACTGCCCGCATCGGCATCATGGGTGCGGCTTTCCTGGCACTTGCTCGTGCCACTGGAGAAACCGTCGCCGTAGCGCTCACCATTGGAACGGTGTCAAATGTCCAATGGCACTTCTTCTATCCTGGAACCACCATTGCCTCGTGGATTGCTTCTGCGTTCGGTGAATCGTCATCGGTTGACATTCAAGCGCTCATGGCCCTAGGAGTCATTTTGATGGTGATCAGCTTGGGCGTTTCGCTAATTAGTCGTTGGTTTATCGCCCGTCAACGAAAGATGCTGGCCAAGGTATGACAGATCTTTTCAATACAGCTCAAACCAACGATGCTCTACGGGCAGAGATTCAAGAAATCGCTCATAAGGGTCGCGCTGCACGCTTAGTACGTTCCCGAATCATTATTGCGCTTTGCGTGGCCGCACTCGTTGTGGCCATCATTCCGCTGGCTGCACTTTCGTGGGAAATTATTTTGAGGGGCGTACCGGTATTGAAGGTGGCATTTTTCACGCAGCTTCCTCAGGTGCCGAATTTGGCCAACCCGAATCTTACGGGCGGAGTGTCAAACGCCATTGTTGGGTCGATCGCTCTGGTGGCCTACGCGTCTCTTATGGCAATCCCAGTTGGAGTTTTGACCGGAATTTACACTGCGGAAAATGAGAATCGTTCGGCATCGCTCCTACGACTCATGGCCCAGACCATGGCCGGCGCACCCTCAATTTTGATGGGCCTGTTTGCATTCGCACTCGTGTGCCAGCAATTTGGTTTTGGGTACTCAGCAATCGCAGGATCTTTCGCCCTAGCTGTCTTGATGGTTCCCGTGATCATTGTGGCCACGGAAATTGCCGTGCGAAACGTGCCACAGACGCTTCGTGAAGCCGGTTTGGCACTCGGTGCCCGACCACACAAAGTCTCGCTCAGCATTGTCTTACCTACTGCCTTGTCCGGAATTGTTACCGGTTGCATTCTGGCGATTTCTCGGGCCGTAGGAGAAGCTGCACCAGTGCTTTTCACCATTGGTGGAGCGTCTCTACTCAACTGGAAGCCCACCGACCCCGTTTCAGCACTGCCAATTTCGATCTTTATTGATGCCAAGTCGCAGTGGCCGAGCTTGAGAGCAATTGTTTTTGGAATCGCACTCGTGCTCCTTATTTTTGTATTTATTGCCAGTTTTACTGCTCGTTTCCTAGTTGGACGCCAGCAGCGCAAGAGTTAGCATTTGGGAGATAACCATGACTGATGACCTGACCACCAAGACCACCACGGCGGCGACTTCGAGCGGAGTCAAAGTTGCGATGCAACTAAAGGACGTTGCGGTGTCCTTCAATGGGCGCACCGCCGTACGCGACGCGACCTTTGATGTAGCTGCCAATCGCGTCACTTCCATGATCGGACCATCGGGTTCGGGTAAGACCACTCTTTTGCGTGCGCTAAACCGCTTGCACGACCTAACCCCTGGAGCCAAGGTCACCGGCCAGATTCTCCTCGAGGGAACTGACATTTACGGTTCAGACCTGTCGGTCACTGAATTGCGCACACGCGTTGGAATGGTCTTCCAGCGCCCCAACCCTTTCCCAACAATGTCTATCTACGAGAACGCAATTTCGGGACTCCGCTTTAACGGCGTGAAGAAGAAGTCGCTTCTTGACGAAGCGGCTGAAGAATCACTTCGCGCGGCGGCACTGTGGGAGAGCGTTGAAAGCCGCCTTAACGTTGCGGCCTCAAACCTTTCTGGTGGAGAGCAGCAGCGGTTGTGCATTGCACGAGCTTTGGCATTGAAGCCTGAAGTCTTGTTGATGGACGAGCCGACCTCGGCACTTGACCCAATTGCTACCCTTCGCATCGAGGAGTTGATGTCGACGTTGAAGCAGCAAGTAACTATCATCATCGTGACCCACAACATGCAGCAGGCGTCACGTATTTCTGACGACTGTGCGTTCTTGCTTATGGGCGAGGATCGAGCCGGTGAACTGATTGAGTTCAACACCACGGAAAAGATCTTCAATTCGCCAATCGATTCACGCACTCTCGACTACACCTTGGGCCGATTTGGTTGATTGATTTTGGGATTTTGCCTTAACCCGCAGCATTGGCTGCGGGTTTTTGCTTTGGGCTGATAGCGCACGATTCTTCTATTGCCTGCGCGCTTAATGTTTAGAAGTGGCGACATTTCACCCGGTATCGAATGAAAAGGCTCGTGTCTGTGGGCCGCGGATGCGATTCCCGAAGATTCTGCGAAGAGGTACCATCGCCGCGTCAGCAATCTCCCTTTCGGTGGTTGTATTTAGCCCGCTATCTAGTGAGACGGGAGCAGTGACTACAAACTGTGGTGCGGTTCCATCAGTGTCGAGTCTTTCGACCTTGCAACTGGTAAGTCAGCTCATTGTTCCGACAATTAGCGCCACTGCTATATCAAACTCAACCCAAATCGCGACTTCCGCTTACGCCGGGATCATGATTACTGGTTCCACGGCCCCAAGTAATTTTTCGAGCCAAGTTGCGAAGATGCAACAAGCAAGTCCGCTCCAGATTCCGCTTTTTGTGATGACCGATGCGGAAGGTGGAGGCGTAATGCGGTTGGCAAATGCATTGCCCTCGTTGCCGTGGGCTCAGACTATGGGCAAGTGGAACTCCGACCGGATAAGGCTCGCGGCAAGCAATTTAGGACGAGCGCTTGCTTCCTTGGGAATCAATATGGATTTGGCACCGGTCGCGGATGTTGACGGAAGGCCACAAGTACCTGGCTACGCCAACCCTGATGGCTTGCGAAGCTTCTCGGGAGTTCCGAGTATTGCCGGAACGGCTGCAACCGCTTTTGCGAGCGGCTTGGCCGCTCAAAATGTGGTGGCATCCGCGAAACACTTTCCCGGCATCGGTTACTCATCCCGAAACTCAGATTTCGGTTCAGCATTAACGAAAACTTGGGCGCAGCTGCAGTCAACTGGTTTGGTGCCGTTTCGTTCCCTTATTGCAGCTGGAGTTCCGGTGATCATGATGTCAAATAACTCCACACCGGGCTTCTCAAACCTGCCAGCGAGCCTGTCGCCGCAGATGTATGCATATCTGAGAAGCACGCTCAACTTTTCTGGCCTTACCATCACCGACTCTCTTTCAGCCGGGGCAATTTCGGCCCTACACATTGGCCTGTCAGAGGCGGCAGTGCGAGCCGTTATTGCTGGTGCCGATCTAGTCCTTCTTGGTGGATCTTCCAGTGTCACCCAGGCTCTGTCGAACGCCAATGCTGCTAGAGCATCGTTAGCAATTGCGGTACAAAGCGGTCGACTGCCGCTAGCGACACTTCAGAGTGACGCGATGACAGTTTTGTCCGCCAAGCACAATTTATTTTGCTAAAGATAGTGCGGGGGAATCTCCGCGTCATTGCGACGCGCCAGTCGAAGCTGCTCTTGAAGACGCTGGACTTCGGCGCGTAGCGAAGCGATGGTTTCTTCTAATTCTTCAATTGCCGGATCGTTCGAACTCACTCTAAAATTTTCCCATAGTTAGTGCTTAATTCCAAAAGTTTTTCTCCCTAGATAATCGGGTTTCTCTTTAGTAACTGGCCAGAGTGCCAATTTTTGCGGCTGTTCTTAATTAGCGTTGAGTTATTGCCCCATTAGGGGATGAAAAAGTAAGGGAGACATTTATGTCAGAGAAGGGTATGGGGACCCAAGACGATGCTCGTCTGAAGGACCTCGGATACCACCCAGAGCTGTCACGAGTACTTTCACTCTTCGACAACTTCTCGGTGGCCTTTAGTTATTTGAGCCCAATGGTGGGAATTTTCTCACTCTTCGGGCTTGGCTTGGCAATGGGTGGACCACGGTACATCTGGACCATGCCAGTCGTCGTTGGGTTCATGACCCTCGTCGCCTTGGTATTTGGTGAATTGTCGAGTGAGTACCCACTGTCGGGTGCGCTCTACCAGTACGGCAAGTACAACGTTGGGGCACGTTACGGCTGGTACGTCGGTTGGATCTACGGATTCGCCCTCTTGGCAACAGTTGCCTCTGTTGACTCAGGTGTCGTTGGATACGTGGCTCAGCTCAGCAACAACTTGTTCAAGACCAAGATTGACCCTACGAAGCACTTGACCATCTTCCTGATTACCGGTGCGGTCATCGTCCTTTCGGCGGTACTGAACTCGGTTGGTGCAAAAATCATGGGCCGCATCGCGGCGATTGGTGTTTACATCGAAACCCTCGGAACCTTCGGCGTGTTTATTACGCTGTGGATAAAGGGATTCCACCAGGGCTTCGGTTCAATCTTCACTACCCAGCACGTTGAGCAGGGAACTATGTTTGGCGGCCACTGGCTCACTGGCGCGGCTCTCGTTGCGGTACTGGCCAACGTTTACATCTTCTTCGGTTTTGAATCCGCTGGTGACATTGCCGAAGAAACGGTTAACGCTGGACGTCAAGTGCCTCGCGCAATGCGCAACGCACTTCTCTACGGTGGTATTGCCTCCTTCGTCCTTGTCTTGGGCCTCCTCTTGGCAATTCCACAAGGTGGATTCTCGGCTGTAGCGACTGGTGGCGCTGGCGTCATCTTGGCTAGCTTGCCCAGTGGAATCCAGGACGTTCTCTTGTTGATGGTTATCATTGCATTCTTCTCCTGCGGAACCGCAGTGCAGGGTGCCGGTGCCCGAGTCGCCTTTGGCTTGGCCCGAGACGGTGGCGTGCCATTCTCAGACAAGGTTCGTGCGATTCACCCCAAGCACAAGACTCCAAGCACGGCAATTTGGGTGGGCGCAGTGATTCCGTTCGCCTTCTTGCTGTTGGTATTGGTTAACCCATCGCACAACGTTCACGTTCTGTGGTTCGACTACCCAGCCAACATCAACGCGCTGTACGCCTTGGTGTCATTCGCTACCTCGGGTATCTACCTGTCCTTCCTCCTCACCGTGGTCGGAGCCCTCGTGGCCCGTCTGCGTGGCTGGAAGCCTTCGGGAGAGTTCACCCTTGGCAAGTGGGGCATGCCTGTCACTGTGGCAGCCGCTATCTACTTGTTCTTGATGCTGCTGAACATCGTTTGGCCAAGCTCACTTTCGAGTGGCCGTGCTTACTTCAACTATGGCTGGATCACCCTGATGGTGATGTTCGTCATTGTTATCTTGGGCGCTCTGTACGAGGTAATTGCTCGTCCGGACCGCAAGATTGCTGCCCACCGGGTAGAAAAGAAGTAGCTCTAAAACTAAAAAACCCCCGAGCCGCGAGGCTCGGGGGTTTTTTAATTCCCGTGAATCAGGGGAAGAGTCCTCGTACTTCAGTGGCCTCGGCAATTCGCTCAACGCCAACCGCAATAGCTGTTTCACGCAGAGGCACCTTCAGTTCCTGGTGACGCTTCCAGACATGCTCGAAGGCATCGTTCATCGTCTTCTCGAGGCGCTGCATGAAGAGGTCGGTCTCCCACATGTAACCCTGAATGTCTTGGGCCCATTCGAAGTATGACGCAACAACACCACCAGCATTCGCCAGAACGTCAGGTACCGCGATAATGCCACGGCGGTTCAAGACCTCAGCACCTTCGCCAGTAGTTGGTCCGTTGGCGGCTTCCACGATGATGTTGGCCGACATGGTTTCTGCCACGTGGGCATCAATGACGCCACCAAGAGCTGCGGGGATGGCGATGGTGCTTGGAATTGCGAAGAACAACTCTGAAGGAACTTCGGTGGATCCAGCAAAGCCCATGACTGTTCCGGTGGCGGCGAAGTGCTCCGCCAACTTTGCGGGGTCGATGCCCTCAGGAACATGAATCGCACCGCGAACGTCGGCGATACCAACCACGCGAATACCACGATCGGTGAGGAACTTCACGAGGGGAGCGCCAACTTTGCCGTAACCCTGAATAATCACTGACTCTTGGTCGTGTGGACGGTTCAGGTGACGCAGAAGTGCGGTGGTGCAAATGGTTACACCAAGTGAGGTTGCACCGGCGTGGCCCAAGGTTCCACCAATTGAGAGTGGCTTACCCGTTACAACACCAGGAGTGTTGTAACCACGGAGCATCGAAACGGTGTCCATGATCCAACTCATAATTTGTGTGTCGGTAT
>Ga0208865_1000357_pt1 | contig 14358 bp, 9 predicted proteins | sample CryBogCBE02Aug09_FD_184565 | JGI IMG/M metagenome (GOLD analysis project Ga0208865, IMG submission 184565) | Freshwater microbial communities from Crystal Bog, Wisconsin, USA - CBE02Aug09 (SPAdes) (version 2) | ecosystem: Environmental > Aquatic > Freshwater > Lake | place: Crystal Bog... | reverse complement strand
CTCGGCGCTGCTGCCGGCCAGTTGAAGGACGCCCGATGCCGCTTGCCCTGCTTTCCGCCATGCTGCTTCAGGTTGGGCCGATGGTGTCGCCGGGAGCAGCCCCGGCGATTGCCCAGCCGCCGCTGCGCGACAGCAAGACCCGCCGCCGCCGGCAGGTCGAGGCCGAGCCGGTGACCGCCCCTGCCGAGGGACGGCTGACGCAATGCCTGCGGCTGATCGACAGCGATGCCGCCACCGCGCTGGCCAGCGCGCGCAGCTGGGCGGCGCGCGAGTTGGGCTCGGCCCGCTCCGAACCGCTGCTGTGCCAGGGCGCGGCACTAGGCGCGGGCGGCGACTGGGCCGGGGCCGAAGCCGCGTTCCGCGAGGGGCAGCAGCTTTCCGCCGCATCCGAACCGCTGTTGCGCGCCCGGCTGCAGGCCATGGCCGGCAATGCCGCGCTAGCGCAGGGCGCTGCCGAGCGCGCGCTGCCCGATCTGGCCGCCGCTGGTAGCGCCTTGGCTGGCGTCGGGGAAAAGCGGCTGGCGAGCGGCGTGGCGGTTGACCGCGCCCGTGCGCTGGTCGCGCTGAAACGCCCGGCCGAGGCCGCCGCCGCGCTGGACGAAGCCTGCAAGGCCGACCCCGAAAACGGCGAGGCATGGCTGCTGAACGCGACGCTGGCACGGCGCGGCGGGCAACTGGCGGCAGCGCAATCCGCGATCGAGCAGGCAGGCCGATTGCTGCCGGTCGATGCTGACGTCGGGCTGGAGGCGGGGGTGATCGCCATGCTGGCCGGGCACGAGGATGCGGCGCGGCGCAGCTGGAATTCGGTGGTAGCGACCGCGCCCGGCAGCACGGCAGCCGCCACGGCAAGGGGCTATCTGGCTCAGCTTGGCCCACTGCCTATGCCGGCCCGACCAGCCAAAAAGGATTGAACAAGTCTGCCAAATTTAGTAACCTGTTTGTGAAATAAAATTATGCGCGCACCAAGCCAAGGCGCCATTCCGGAGGAACCTGATGAGCCCTTCCGTCCCGTCTGCCCCGCGCGGCGCAGCCGCCCGATCCACTGCTGCTTCGCCCCTCGCTGGGGCCCTGGCGGCGCGGCTGGCGGCCTCTGCGCTGCCGGGTGAGGAAGGGCTGGGCGAGGCGGCGCTGGGCGAAGCGGCCAGCTTCATGCTGGAAACGGCGGACGCGCGGGCGCGCGGCGCCAGCGCAGTCGCGATCGAGACGGTAACCGGGGCCGGGGGGCGGCGCTTCATGCGGCTAGCGGTGATCAACGAGGATATGCCCTTCCTCGTCGATTCGATTGCCACCACGGTATCGGCACACGGGCTGGTGATCGACCGGTTGCTGCATCCAGTCGTGGCGGTTGAGCGCAACGGCGCAGGCCGGATCACTGCGCTGCCCGATGGCGAGGCACCTGGCGTGCAGCGCGAATCGATGGTCTATCTGGAGACCCCGCGCGCCGATGCCCGCACCCGCTCTGCGCTATCCGCCGCGCTGGACGCAACGCTGGCCGACGTGCGCAGCGCAGTGGCCGACTGGCCGGCGATGCAGCAGGCGATGGGCGCCGATGCCGACCGGCTGGCGGCAATGGACCGCGAGGAGGGCGCGGCCCTGTTGCGCTGGTTCCGCGACGGAATGCTGACCCAGCTGGGCCATGTCCGGCGCGGGCGCGACGGGGCGCTGGCGGCACCGCTGGGCATCTACCGCGCCGGCACCGCTCCGCTGTTGTCGGACGAGAGCTATGCCCGCGCCTTCCACTGGTTCGACAGCCAGCTGGGCAAGGGCGGCGGGCGGCTGCCGCTGGTGGTGAAGTCGAACCTGATCGCCCGGGTCCACCGCCGCGTGCCGCTCGACCTGTTCATCGTTCCCGAGATCGAGGGCGGCAAGGCGGCCGCCCTGTCGGTCCACGCCGGGGTCTGGACCAGCGCCGCGCTGGCTACCCCGCCGCAGCTGGTGCCGCGGATGCGCGCGCAGCTGTCCAAGCTGACCGCGTCGCTGGGCTTTTCCACCTCTGGCCACGCCGGCAAGGCGCTGGTCCATGCCCTGACCAAGCTGCCGCACGACCTGCTGATCGGCTTCGAGGATACCGATCTGGCGCGGGTCGCGGTAGCGTTGATGACGCTGATCGACCGGCCGCGCCCGCGCCTGGCGCTGGTCCGCGCGCCGCTCGACCGGCACCTGTTCGCCTTTGTCTGGCTGCCGCGCGACGCGCTCAACACCGCTTTGCGTACCCGGATCGCCGCCATGCTGGCCGAGGCCAGCGGCGCACGGATCATCGACTGGGCAATCGAAGTGGAGAGCAACGCGCTCGCCGAAATCCGCTTCGTGCTCGATATTCGCGACAGCGCCGATCTGGCCCGCCTCGACGAGGGCGCGCTCGACGCCCGGTTACAGGCCATGCTGCGCGGTTGGGGCGACGCGGTCGAGGGCGAACTGGCACGCGAGGAAGACCCGGCCCGTGCCGCCGCCATCGCGGGGCGCTTTGCCGAAGCCTTCCCCGCCGCCTATCGCGAAACCTGCGGCCCCGCCGAGGCCGCGGCCGACATTGCCCGCCTGCGCACCCTGCCGGCCGCCGAGGCCCCGCGCCGCGATGCGCGCCTGCTATGGCGCGCGGACGACGGCGAAGGCGCGCTGCGACTGAAAATCTGCCAACGCGCCGGGTCGATCGCGCTGTCCGAAACGGTGCCTGCGCTGGAAAACTTCGGCTTCCGGGTAATCGAGGAAGTGCCCTACGCGCTCGACGATGGTGCGCTGGGAACGATTCACGACTTCCTGCTGACGCTACCCGCCGGCCAATCGGCCGACGCCCTGCTGGCCCGTGCCGGCACGGTCGAGGCGGCAATCACCCGCGTGCTGAACGGCGAGGGTGAGGACGACGGCTTCAACCGCCTGATCGCGCTGGCCGGGCTGGAGGCTGCCGAGGCCAACTGGTTGCGCGCCTGGTATCGCTATCTGCGGCAGGCCGGGCTCAACTATTCGATCCAGACCGCGGTCGATGCGCTGGCCCATGCCCCTGCGGTGGCGCGCGGACTGGTCGCGCTGTTCCGCGCCCGCCACGACCCGGCGCAGACCAAAACGGCTGCCGAAGCCGAAACAGCGGCCGAGGCGTTGATCCGTGAAGGGCTCGCTGGTGTCGCCGCGATCAATGACGACCGCCTGCTGCGCGCCTTCCGCGCAGTGGTGATCGCCACCCTGCGCACCAATGCCTTTGCCCCAGCCGGGGCCGAGGGGCCGGAAACGGCGCTGGCCTTCAAGCTCGATTCAGCGCTGGTTCCCGGCCTGCCCAAGCCGCTGCCGTGGCGCGAGATCTTCGTCTATGCCGCGCGGGTCGAGGGCATCCACCTGCGCGCCGGGCCGGTGGCGCGCGGCGGGTTGCGCTGGTCGGACCGGCGCGACGACTTCCGCACCGAGATCCTTGGCCTGATGAAGGCGCAGCGGGTCAAGAACGCGGTGATCGTGCCGACCGGGGCCAAGGGCGGCTTTTACCCCAAGCACCTGCCCAACCCGGCGCAGGACCGCGATGGCTGGGCCGCCGAAGGCCGCGCCGCCTACCAGATCTTCATCCGCACCCTGCTGTCGATCACCGACAACATTGTCGAGGGCAAGGTGGTGCACCCCGCCGCGGTAACGGTCCGCGATGGCGAGGACCCCTATTTCGTGGTCGCCGCCGACAAGGGCACCGCGACCTTCTCCGACACTGCCAATGCGCTGGCCGAGGCCGGCAACTTCTGGCTGGACGATGCCTTCGCCAGCGGCGGGTCGAAGGGCTATGACCACAAGGCGATGGGGATCACCGCCAAGGGGGCCTGGCTCTCGGTCCAGCGCCACTTCCTCGAAATGGGCATCGACGTTCAGGCCGACCCGGTGCGGGTGGTTGGCGTCGGCGATATGTCGGGCGACGTGTTCGGCAACGGGATGCTGCTGTCGAAGTCGATCCGGCTGGTTGCGGCCTTCGACCATCGCCACATCTTCCTCGACCCCGAGCCCGATGCCGCGAAAAGCTGGGCCGAGCGCGCCCGGATGTTCGCGCTGCCGCGCTCGAGCTGGGAAGACTACGACAAGGCGCTGATCAGCAAGGGCGGCGGCGTTTTCGCGCGCAGCCTGAAGCAGATCCCGCTCTCCGCCGAAGTGCGCGCGATGCTCGGGCTGGAGGGCGAGAGCATCGAGCCCGAAGCGCTGATGCGCGCGATCCTGACCGCCAAGGCCGACCTGTTGTGGTTCGGCGGGATCGGTACCTATGTGAAGGGTCAGGCCGAAAACAACGCCACGGTTGGCGACCCCGCGAACGATCCGCTGCGGATCGACGGGCGCGACCTGAACGTCAAGGTGGTCGGCGAAGGGGCCAATCTGGGTTGCACGCAGGCGGGCCGGATCGAGTTCGCGCTGCATGGCGGCGGCATTTCGGGCGGGCGGATCGACACTGACTTCATCGACAATTCGGCCGGGGTCGATTGCTCGGACAAGGAGGTCAACATCAAGATCGCGCTGGCCAGCGCGAAGCGCGCCGGGCGGCTGGATGAGGATGGCCGGGTCAAGCTGCTGGTGGCGATGACCGACGACGTCTCGGCGCTGGTGCTGGAGGATAACCGGCTGCAGGCGCTGGCGCTGTCTATCGCGCAATCGGGCGGCAGCGGCGCACTGGGGGCCCAGCTGCGGCTGATCGAAACGCTGGAAGATGGCGGGCATCTTGATCGTGCGACCGAGGGCCTCGCCGACAACGAGACGCTGCTGCGCCGCAAGGCTGAAGGGCAGGGGCTGAGCCGCCCCGAACTGGCGGTGCTGCTCTCATCGGCCAAGCTGGTGTTGCAGGATGCGCTGGAGCATTCCGCCGTGGTTGACGACCCGGCGCTGGCGGGCGAGCTGATCGCCGCCTTCCCGCCGGCGATGCGCGAAGCCTACGCCAGCGACATTGCCAGCCACCGCCTGCGCCGCGAGATTCTGGCAACGCGGCTGGCCAACCGGCTGGTCAACCGGCTGGGGCTGATCCACCCCTTCGAACTGGCCGAGGAAGAAGGCGCGAGCCTTGCCGAAGTCACCGCCGCCTTCATCGCCGCCGAACGCCTGTTCGCAATGGATGCGGTCTGGACCGGGCTGGAAAGCGCAACCATGCCCGAGGCAGCGCGAATTGCGCTGTTCGAGGCCGCCGCCAGTGCCTTGCGCGGACAAATGGCCGACCTGCTGCGCGCCGGGGTGAACGAGGCAGCGCCGCTGGCGCTGGCCGAAACGCTGGCCCCGCACCTTGCCGCACTGGGCGGGGCGGTCGACGGCCTGCTCAAGGCCGAGGCCCGCACCGCATCGGCCCGCCAACGCGCGCAGTTCGCCGCGCTGGGCGCGCCCGAAAGCGCAGCGGGCGCCGTGGTCCACCTGTCGGACATGGATGGCGCGGTCGGGCTGGCGGCGCTGGCCCGCGACAGCGGTCAGCCGATTGCCGCGCTGACCGGGGCCTTCACCGCGCTGGGCAGTGCGCTGGGGCTGGACTGGGCGCAAGGCGCTGCCGCCCGGATGAACCCGTCGGACCCGTGGGAGCGCCTGCTGGTGGCCGGCCTCGCCCGCGATTTCCAGCAGATGCGGCTCGATTTCCTGCGCCGGCTGGTGGCTGAGGGGGCAGCGACCGACCCGCTGGCGGCGGTCAATGGCTGGACCGGGGCGCGCAGCGAAGGCGTCCGGCTGTTCCGTGCGATGATCGCCCGGGCTCAGGCCGCGCTGCCGATCAGCGCGGCGATGCTGGCGCAGATTGCCGGGCAGGCGCGCGGGCTATTGGCGCGCTAACTGTTCCAGCGCCCAGCGCGCAGCATCGCTGACCGCCGGGTCGGGGTCCGTGGCAAGGCCCTGCACCTGCGGGATAAACCCGGCATCGCCGCTGTTGCCCACAGCGTAGAGGCAGTTGCGGACGAAGCGGTCGCGCCCGATCCGCTTGATCGGCGAGCCGGAGAAGAACCGGCGAAAGCCCGCGTCGTCGAGCGCCAGCAGCTCGGCCAAGCGGGGGGCGGCCAATTCGGCGCGCGGCAGGAACGCCCGGTGTGCATAGGCCGCAGCGGCGAACTTGTTCCACGGGCAGACGGCCAGACAATCGTCACAACCATAGATGCGGTTGCCCAGCGCGGCGCGAAATTCCTCCGCCACCGGGCCCTTGTGCTCGATGGTGAGATAGGAAATGCAGCGCCGCGCATCGAGCCGCCACGGCGCGGGGAAGGCCTGCGTCGGGCAGGCGCGCTGGCAGGCATCGCAGCTGCCGCAACTGTCGCGCGCAGGCTCGGCCAAGGGCAGCGCCAAAGTTGTATAGATCGCGCCGAGGAACAGCCACGAGCCATGGCTGCGGCTGACAAGATTGGTGTGCTTGCCCTGCCAGCCCAGCCCGGCGGCGGCAGCCAGCGGCTTTTCCATCACCGGCGCGGTATCGACGAACACCTTGACCGCGTGGGCCTCCCCCGCCGCGCCCAGCCCGCGCCGCTCCACCTCGGCCAGCAGCCAACGGGCCAGCGCCTTCAGCGCCTTCTTGACCACATCGTGGTAATCCGCCCCTTGCGCATAGACCGAGATCCGCGCGCGATCCGGGTGCGCGCCCAGCGCCAGCGGATCGGCGGCGGGGGTATAATCCATCCCCAGCATGATCACACTCTGCGCCTCGGGCCACAGCGCCTGCGGGCTGACGCGCTGTTCCTCACGCGCCGCCATCCATTCCATCTGGCCCGCCGCACCTTCGCCCAGCCACTGTTCCAGCCGCCGCGCGCGCAAGGGGTCGGGGCCCGCCGGGGCCACCCCCAGCGTGGCAAAACCCAGCCGACGCGCCTCCTCGCCCAGCGCAAGGGCCAGTTCGGCAAGGCTTTTTGCCTGATCGCTTGCGGCGGCGTTAACCAATCTGCTGTTGCTCCCGTTTAAGGCTGCGGCTTAAGTGACCGCACTCATGCGGTGCGATCCGGGGAATTGGCAAGTGGCAGATGGGAATGCGGCGCGGCCGCTGGCGATCGAGGCGCGGGGACTGGTCAAGCGGTTCGACGGCTTTACCGCCGTCGATGGCGTCGACCTGACCGTGCCCGAAGGCGCGATCTATGGCATCCTTGGCCCCAACGGCGCAGGGAAGACCACCACGCTGCGGATGCTGCTGGGCATCATTGACCCCGACTCCGGCCTGCGCCGCGTGCTCGGCCATGATCGCCCGCACGAAGTGGCCCACACCATCGGCTACCTGCCCGAGGAGCGCGGCCTCTACCCCGCGATGAAGGCTTACGAAGCGATTGCCTTCCTCGGCTCGCTGCGCGGGCTGCCGCTGGCCGAGGGGCGGCGGCGCGGCAAGGATCTGCTTGAGGAACATGGCCTGGGCTATGCCATCGACCGCCAGATCCGCCAGCTGTCGAAGGGCATGGCGCAGCAGGTCCAGCTGCTGGGCACGCTGGTCCATCAGCCACGGCTGGTGGTGTTCGACGAGCCCTTTTCCGGCCTCGACGCGCTGAACCAGGGCAAGCTGGAGAAGATGATCCGCGGGCTGGCCGCCAAGGGCACCACCGTCATCTTCTCGACCCACGTCATCGCCCATGCTGAACGGATGTGCGACGAAGTGGCGATCATCGCCGGGGGCAAAGTGCCCTTTGCCGGGCCGGTCGACGTCGCGCGCGACCGGATTCGCCCGCAGGTGCGGCTAGAAACCGCCGCCGAGGATGGCCCGTGGCGCGCGGCCTTGCCCGCCGATGCACGCCGCGAAGGGCGGCCGTGGCTGTTCAGCCTGCCCGAAAGCGGGGTCGAACCGCTGCTGCGCGCGCTGATCGAGGGCAATGCCGGGATCCTTTCGCTGTCGATCGAACGCGCCGGGCTGCACGATGCCTTTGTCGCCATCGCGGGAGAAGCGGCGGCGCGGGCACTTGAAGAAGGCAACGGGGAGGAAGCACGATGAGCGCGACTACGGGCGGCGGGCGGCTTTCCATCCTCGCGGCGGCAATGGTGGTGGCGCGGCGCGATTTCGCCGCGATCCTGTTGAGCCGCAGCTTCATCTTCTTCCTGATCGGGCCGCTGTTTCCGCTGGTGGTTGGCGCGCTGGCCGGCGGGGTCGGTGCCAAGGTTCAGCAGAGCGTTGACCGGGCGGTCGTCGGCTTGGTCATGCGGGCGCCAGACGCCGAAAAAATGGTCGAGGCCGGCCACGCGCTGAAGCCGCGCATGGGCGGCGCGCTGCCCGATATGGTGGTGCTGCAACGCCTGCCGGATGGCGCGGCAGGTGATCCCTCCGCCGCACTGAAAACACCCGGCATCAACCTTGCCGCCGTGGTTTCCGGCACCCCGGCCGCGCCGCGCCTGACCGGCCCGCGCGAGCGGATCGAATACCTTTCCGGCCCGATCGCACTGGTGGCCGCGCAGGCGCAGGGCCATGGCCCGCAGGCCTATCCCGAGATCTCGCTGGCCCCCACCGCGACCAGCACCGCCGACACCCGCCATGGCCGCGTGCTGACCGCGCAGGCCGGGCAGACCCTGCTGTTCCTGCTGACCATGCTGCTGGCGGGCATGGTGCTGTCGAATCTGGTCGAGGAAAAGGCCAACAAGATCATCGAAATCCTTGCCGCCGCCATCCCGATGGACGCGGTGTTTCTGGGCAAGCTGTTCGCCATGCTGGCGGTGTCGCTGGTCGGCATTTCGGTGTGGGGCGGGGTGATCGGCGTGGCCCACCTGCTGTTCGGGCAAAGCCTGCCCGCGCTCGACCCCCCGGCGGTGGGCTGGGCGATGTTCGTGGCGCTGGGCGTGACCTATTTCGCGATGGGTTATCTGCTGCTGGGCGCGGTGTTCCTGACCATCGGCTCGATGGCCTCGACCGTACGCGAGGTGCAGACCCTGTCGATGCCAGTGACGATGATGCAGCTGCTGGTCTTCTTTGTCGCCTCTTTCGCAGTGGCCAAGCCCGGCGGCACCGTCGAACTGGCTGCCGAAGTGTTCCCGTTCAGCTCGCCCTTCGTGATGCTGGCCCGCGCCGCCACCAGCGAGGCGCTGCTGCCGCACGCGCTGGCGATCGGCTGGCAGGCGCTGTGCGTACTGGTCTTTGTGCGGGTGGGGGCGCGGTTGTTCCGCAGCCGGGTGATGAAAAGCGGGCCGGCCGGCGGCAGCAGCAAGCGCCGCTGGTGGAAGCGTGCGCCAGCTTGAGCTGCAACCTTCGCGGGGCTAGGCACGAATAGGGGGGACACCAAGGAGTCCATGACCATGTTCAGCCGCCGCCAGTCTCTTGTTGCCGCGCTTGGTGCCAGCCTGATGGCCGGCACCGCGCTGGCCCGCGCCTTCCCGCTGACTCTGCCCGATGCCGAATGGCGCCGCCGCCTAAGCCCCGAGGCGTTCCGCGTGCTGCGCCAGAAGGCCACCGAATATCCCGGCACTTCGCCGCTGCTGAAGGAGCACCGCCGGGGCCGCTTCCTGTGCGCGGCAGACGGCAATCCGCTGTTCGATTCCGCCACCAAGTACGACAGCGGCACCGGCTGGCCCAGCTTCTGGCAGCCGCTGCCCGGCGCAGTGGGAACCAGCAGCGACTGGGAACTGGGCTATCCGCGCACCGAGGTTCATTGCAGCCGCTGCGGTGGGCACCTTGGCCATGTCTTCGACGACGGGCCCAAGCCCACCGGCAAACGCTATTGCATGAACGGCGTGGCGCTGAAATTTCAGCCCGGCTGAGCAAGCCGCCAGACCCGCAAGGGGCCATCAAAACCCGGCACCGGAACCAGCCAGCCGGGCGCGTGGCCACCCAGCAGGCGTGCGGCCAGCCCGGCGGGGTTGCGCGTGGCCAACACCGCCAGCTCAGTATCCGAAAGGCAGACCGCGACATGGGTGACGCGGTTGGCACGGGCCAGCCCCTCGGCCTGCGCCGGATCACCACTGAACAGCTCGATCACCGCACGCATTTGCGCGGCATTGCGGTGGTAGGAGCCCATAACCGCGCTATGCGGCGTGCGCACCAGCAATTCTGGCGCGAGATTGAAGGGCGTCAGGAAATGACCGCGCGGCAGGGCAGCCAGCGTCGCCACCGCACAGGGCCCGGCGGGCGCAGCGGCGATCACCGGCGCGGCAACCTTGCCCTTGGCCTGCGGCAGCTGGCTGGCAGCGGCCGTCACCAGCAGCGGCGTAGTCAGGCCCAGCACCGCCAGCGTTGCGGCGATGCGCGGAACCGGCTGCGCCAAAGCGCGGGCGTTGGGCAACAGGCGGCGCAACAGCACGGCGGAAAAGGGCACGGCCAGCAATTGGGCGGTAACGGCCGCGCGCATCAGCAGCAGCGACATCGCCCCCGCGGCCAGCGCCAACAGCGCCGGTTCGGTCCAACATGCGGCCAGCACAGCATCACGCCGCGCCATGCGCCAGCCGGCCAGCACCAGCAACACGGTCCAGACCAGCATCGCGGCGGTTTTCCAATCCTGCATCCAGATCGGCAGCCCTTCGGGAATCTTGTCGAGCCACCACGCCTTCACCACCGGGTCGAGCCCGGCAAAGGGGTTGATCGCCGCGGCACCCAGCACCGGCAGCACGATGGCAAGGCCCGCCAGCCCGACCGGCACCAGACCCAGCAAGCGGCCGAGCGGCTGATCCTGCCCCGGCAAGCGCGGCAGCAGCGCGGCGAGTGCGGCGCAGGTGGCAAAGGCCAGCAGATGCGGCCAGGCCAGAATATCGGCCGGCGGCTGCGCGGCAAAAGCGGCATGGCGCGTGGCGAGGCTCAGCAGCAGCCCGCCGCCAGCCAGCGCCGCCAGATAGGGCGCAAGGTGATTCTGCCGGGCAACGACCCAGCGCAGCGCCAGAAGCCCGGCCAGCACAGCGGCCAAAGCCAGACCCTCCAGCGAGATGGCCAACCCGAACGCCGCCGCCAGCCCGGCACGTACCGCACCGACCGCATCGCGCCGCCGGCTTTCGACCAGCGCCCACAGCGTTGCAATCGCCTGCCAGCCATGATGGTCGATCCGCAGCGGCAGAAAGGTGCTGGTCAGCAGCGGGAACAGCGGCACCAGCAGCACGCCGGCCAGCACCGTCGCCGCATCGCCACTCAGCGACCGCAACAGCCGGGCCACCAGCGCCATCGCCAGCAGCAATTGCCCCAGCGGCACCAGGCTCATCGCCAGCCGTGTGCCCACAGCCTCGCCCAGCAAGGCGCGCGCCGGAGCCAGCAGCGCGGCCAGCGGCAGGTCAACCAGCCGCGACCAATGCATGTCGGCCCCGGCGGGCGGGTTCATCCGGTATTGGCGCACATCCCACCAGCTCTGCCCGGCCAGCCAGTCGCGCACTTCAAGCAGGCGCATGTAATCATCAGGGTCGCTGGCTTCGAGCAGCACGATCCGCCGCGCCGCCACCAGCCCCAGCAGCAGGCACCACAGCGCCCAGCAAATGAACAGCCCGCGCCGGCCTTCCAGTGCGCGCGGCACGGCCTCCCTCATGCGAAAACCACCCGCTGGCGCAGCAGCCATGTCGCCGCAAAACTGACCCCAACGGCGGCCAGCTTGGCAAGGCGCGGGTCCAGCCCCAGCGCGGCGCCGCTGCCCACGATGGCGGTGGTAAGCGCCAGCCCGACCAGCGCCGAGCCGACGAACAGCGCCTTTTGCCGGGTCCGTTCAGGCCCGCGCGCCGCAACCTGATCGCCAAACACCGCGCGGCTCGACAGCAGCCAGTGGGCAAGAATGCCGATGGCGTAGCCGGCGGCCGACGCCGGGGCGGGGTCAAGGCCCAGCCGCAGCAGGGCAAGGAAGCTGGCCATATCTGCCGCCAATGCGGCAACGCTGGCCAGCAGATAACGCGCCAGCGTCGCTGTCAGCAGGCGCCGGAAGGCATAGGCCGCGCGCATCAGGCCGCGCGGCGGCCGGGCAGCGGTTTGGCCAGCCGTTCGGGCACCGCGCGCAGCGAGGAAAGCGCGGCGGCCTGATCGGCACCGGGCCGCGCCGGCAGGGTGGCTTCGGCCCCTTCGGCCCCGGCCTCGTGGTATTCGGCATCCTCGTTGACGCACCAGACATCATAGATGCGCTCGCCCGCGAGGATGTTCTCGACGCTCAGCATCGCGGTCATCATCGCATGGTCCTGATTGTTGTAGCGGTGCATCCCGTTGCGGCCGACCAGATGCAGGCTCGGGAAGCGTTCTTCCAGCTCGGCACGCAGCGCGGCAACGTGTGCGGCATAGTCCTCGTCATAGACCGGATAGGCCTTTTCCTGCCGCACCACAGCCCCGCCGATCACCTGTTCGGCCCGGACCAGCCCGAGCTGTTCCATCTCGCGGGTGGCCAGCGCGATCAGATCAGCATCGGCCATCGACCACAGCCCGTCGCCTTCAAAGCAGAAGTATTCAAGGCCAACGCAGGCCACGCCCGCATCGGGCACCATTTCAGGCGACCACGAGCGGAAGTTCTGGATCCGGCCGACCTTGACCTTGGAATCGTGGATGTAGATCCAGTTGTCGGGAAACAGGTCATCGGCCCGGATCTTCAGCGCCACGGTCAGGAAATCGCGATAGCGAAGCGCCTTGGCGTTGATGCCGGTGGCGGGCAGCGGATGCAGCCGCGCGGCAAGTTCGCGCAAGGGGGCGGAGGAAATGGCGTGGCGCGCGGCAATCACCACCTCGCCGTCGGCATGGCTTGCCGCCAGCCGCCAGCCACCTGCGCCATCGCTGGCCAGCTGCTTGAGCGCGTGACCCATCAGCACTTGGCCCCGCCCACTGGCCACGATCCGGTCGCGCGCGGCGTCCCACATCATGCCGGGGCCAAGCCGGGGATAGCGGAAACTTTCGAGCAGGGTCTTGGCCTGCATCCCGTCGTTGGGCCGCTTGTTGAGGCCAAGGCTGCGCTTCAGCCCATCGACCACCGCACCCCACAGCGACAGGCCCTTGATCCGCTGGGCGGCCCAATCGGCGCTCATTTCATCGCAGGGCATGCCCCAGACCTTCTCGGTGTAGGTCTTGAAGAAGATCGCATACAGCTTCTGCCCGAACTGGTTGATCGTCCAGTCCTCGAAGCTTTTCACTGCGCGGCGCGGGAACAGCTTGGCCAGGGCAAAGCTGGCCATGCACAGCGCGCTGCGGATCAGGCCCAGATTGCCCAACGCTTCGAAAGCGCGCAGCGGGTAGGAGTAGAATTTGCCCTCGTAATAGATCCGGCTCATCCGCGGGCGCTCGATGAAATCGTCGGGCAGGATCTCGTTCCACAACGCGACCACCGCCGCGCTTTTCGAGAAAAAGCGGTGCCCGCCGATGTCAAAGCGATAGCCCTCGTGCTCGACCGTGCGCGAAATACCGCCGACGTACTGCTCGTCGCGCTCGATGATTGCCACCGACAGCCCGGCCTTGGTCAGAAGATAGCCGGCGGTCAGCCCGGCCGGCCCGGCCCCGATGATCGCAACGTCAACCTCTGCAACACTGCCCGCCATAAGTCCCCCGCGCCCGGCCCTTGCCGAAATCCTTGGCCGGGAGTGAAGGAAAATGCCTAAGCATTGGTTAACCGGCGCGCGCTTGACCTGCCGACGCGCGCTGCCCATGGTTCGCCCGGCAAGGGGGTGGGCGCGAATGGACGGACACGGCGACGATACGGGCACCCTGCGGCGGCTGGTACTGGCCAGCATGGTGCTGCTGCTGGCGCTGCTGGCGCTTGGCCTCGGCCAGCCCAACAATCTGACCCGTGTGCTGCTGACGCTGCACGACCGCTGGCTGGTGCTGGCGATCTCGGCGCTGCTGCTGGGGCTGCTGCTGGCCGCCGGGCCGCTGAGCCGGGTAGCAGCGCCCGCGCTCGAACGGTTCGGCTGGCGCAGTGCCGTGGCGCTGGCGCTGGGCGTGGCGCTGATGGGCTATGCCGGGCACTATTGGGTGCTGGCGGGCTACGACCTGTCGCGCGACGAGCAGATGGCAAACTTCGACGCGTGGATCTTCGCGCGCGGGCGTCTGGCCTGGCCATTGGCCGCCAGCTGGCAGACCGATGCGTCGATGCTCAACCTGCTGTTCACCCCGCCGGTCAATCACCCGGTGGCGTGGATGTCGGCCTATCTGCCGGTCAATGCCTGCCTGCGCGCCCTGCTGATGCTGGCGGGCGATGCAGCGCTGACCGGGCCACTGCTGAACCTTGCTGCGGTGCTGCTGGTCTGGCTGGTGGCGCGGCGGCTGTGGCCGGGCGAGCGGGCCGCGGCAGCCGTGGCCGCCCTGCTGCTGGCGCTGTCGGGGCAAGTGGTGGCAAGCGGGATGACCGCCTATGCTATGCCCGCGCACCTTGCCGCCAATCTGGGCTGGCTGGCACTGTTCCTCTGCGCCACGCGCCGCGCCGATGCGGGCGCGATTGCGGTGGGGGCCTTGGCCACCGGGCTGCACCAGCCGGTGTTCCACCCTCTGTTCGCCGGGCCTTTCATCCTGCTGCTGGCATGGCGGCGCGAATGGCGGCGGTTCGCGACCTATGCGCTGGCCTA
>Ga0208865_1000346_pt1 | contig 14658 bp, 3 predicted proteins | sample CryBogCBE02Aug09_FD_184565 | JGI IMG/M metagenome (GOLD analysis project Ga0208865, IMG submission 184565) | Freshwater microbial communities from Crystal Bog, Wisconsin, USA - CBE02Aug09 (SPAdes) (version 2) | ecosystem: Environmental > Aquatic > Freshwater > Lake | place: Crystal Bog... | reverse complement strand
TGATTGCATAACTGCTCCTCCGGATGGAAAACTCACAACTGAATATCCACTATCTGTAATATTGGAAGGTGTACCAACAGTTGTATACACATGATTGTTATTTCCACTCTTGTCATTCCATTGAGTAACATTTGAACCGTTTAACAAAAGAGTGGAAGTGTCAGCAGCATCTAACCATAATTTAAGACCAGTGATATTTGTGGGTGAAAATGTACTCAAAGGCGTAGGCAATCCCCATTTCCAAGCCAAATACATCTCTACTTGACGACGTTGTGAACTTGTAAGCAATCCATTGTAGCAAATTATTTCATTGAAATATCCTGTCGCCCATCTATTATCACTATATCCACCACCAATACTAGGTAAAGCATTTCCATCCGTTGATACTTCTGTAATTGAAGTTGTATTAGATCCTATAATCACACCATTCTGATACATATAATTTGCTGATGGACTTGTCAAATAAGAAACAACACTTGTTGATGTTCCTAATGAAATACCAGTTATTGATCTAGTATTTCCAGATGAATCTGCATCAAATGTTTGTGTATTTCCTAACTGTATTCTATTTTCTGTTTGACCGTTTGGTCGTTGATTTTGATAAATACTTTGATATGCATTTGTATTTGTAAAATTGAATACAGCAAAAATACTGAAGTTTGTTCCAGTTTGAAAGTTGGAACTGATGCTTAAACATGTATACGTTGATGAATTATAGTTTGGACTGCCTCCGTTGTTGATGAATACTGCAGAGTTAGAATACGTTGGAATAACTCCACTTGAACCATATGAAGGAGATGCATTGTTTCCATTCCCAGACTTATCAACCCATGTTGTTATATTTGTTCCGTTTGAAGGCAATCCAGACGTTTTAATAGAGAATGATTGAACTCCATATGCTCCTGTTGTAGAACTTGTTGCAACAGTAGCCGATGTTGCAGAGGAAAATATAGTGTCGTTTTGTGTTCCAGTTGTACTTGAGGTAATCGAAGAAGCAGAAGATACATATCCAGCAGATACTGCTGTAACATAAATTCTTCCAGATGTTATTGAGAATTGAAGTTTTACCATTTTACAGTAGGTACCATCATTCCAATATGCATACCAAATACCTGTAGTAGCAGATGGTGCTAAATTAGCAGTCTGTGGTTGACCTCCATTTACAGCTGGACCATTCATCACACAACTTACAGGCGTCCAATTGCTTAAAGAATAGTAGTATTGAGACGATACAGAATATGAAACCTCCTGAGTTGTTGGTGATGCAGGCACAAAGCTTGCTAAAGAAAGTACTGTACTAGTTGTTGTAACTCCACTACCATCAATATCTGTTGCATCCAACCACAACATACAACTAGGCAAATACGTAGGTTTGAAATTTAGAGGATTTTGAACAATGATAATCATCGCGTGACCTGTATTTGCCGACGACGGTGTTCCTGCACTATATCCTGCTCCCGTATAGAGACCTTGAACGGCTCCAGAAAGCGAGGAAGAGGTTGCAATCGCACTTCCTTGAGCAGCAGAAATACAACTAAAATAAGCAGTGTTGATGTAGGACGACCCTCCACCTCCTCCACCTGTTCCACTACCATATCCACCACCTCCACCTCCATAATATCCAGATCCACCATATCCTGATCCTGTTCCTCCTAGTGTTTGTGTTCCTACATTCGTAGCTGGACCAGTTCCATTGGTTCCATAACTTCCTGCTGCACCACCGCTTGAAGATGAACCACCATTTCCTCCTCCACCAGGACCTGAACCGTTTGTCCCATTTCCAGTAAACACTCCAGAAGAATACACAGCTCCACCATTTCCACCTGTTCCTGGAGAAAATGTACCTCCGTCGGTAGAACCACTACCACCTCCTCCCATCGTAAGAATGTTTGTAGTGTTGATGAAAATAGAAGCACGACCTCCACCTCGTGATCCACCACCGCCATAAGCGACACCATTTGTATTACCAGCTGCTCCAACAATCACCGTAGCACTCCCTGATGTTGAAGGTGAAAATACACCGGATACATAAGCACCGTATCCTCCATTCCCTGCACTACCATTATATGTCACATATGCTCCAGCAGCACCCCAAGCATAAATCGTGTATGTTTGGCCTCCTATAAAATTGAATGTCTGATCGGCTCCGGTATAATAGAATGCCTTTGCCCTGTTTTCTAATGACCTGCTACCCAAACTTAATGGTAGGAACAACGACATTTACTTACTATTGGCGTTTTATCTTAAAAATATAAGAACGTGGTTATGGAGAAGCTTTATAATATGGATGACTTGACGGAAGACTTGTTTGCAATCCCCATTTCCAAGCAAGATATCCTTCTATTTGTTGTTGTTGAGAAGGTGTGATAATAGTGTTAAACATTAATATTTCATTTACAGCACATGTCCTAGTTGTTAATACATTATTAAACCAATCTCCTCCTACAAATAATCCTGTAGGTGTTTTTGCTGTCAATGAAGTAGAATATGTATAACTTCCTATATTTGATCCATTTATATACATTGTATTAGTTTGTCCTGATGGATCATAAATTGCCTGTGTTATATAAACTGTATTCGGCGATGTTACATTAGAACTAAAAATTTGATTTGTGTCACTACTACCAGAACCATTAAAAGTTGGAATATTAAAAAGTGCTCCTACACCTGTAGTAAAATATGGGGTTATGTAATAAGAACCTGATTGACTTTGACCGTTTACAGCAGAACTTCCGGTTACTACTACACCATTTGAAGAACTTCCTACCATAAAAAGTGTTCGTAAAGGTATTCCATTTGACGTATTTGATAGATAAGCACTTGATGTGCCAGTAAATGAAAGTGTATTTGACGAATATGTTATTCCAGAAGTTGATGAACCTGTAAGATTGTATCCATTACCACTCTTATCATTCCACTTAGTAACATTTGAACCACTTACTGTAATAGTAGAAGCATCTGCAGCATCAACCCACAACATACAACCAGGAATAACTAATGGTGAATATGGTAAACTTTTAGGGAATGTATACCGATTTGGATGGGTGGATGGAAGGTTAGAATAGAGTCCCCATTTCCATGCAAGATATCCTTCTACTTGTTGACATTGATTAGATGTTAAATATGTGTTATAATGTATTATTTCATAGACTGTTCCAACAGTAGTAGGACCTTGACCTATACCTATATTGACTATATTACCTACTCCATAATAATTACCACTTACTGTTACAGTTTGGGCTGTACCGTTGAAGTATATATCTAATGGAGAAGCCAAATATCTTGCTGTTCGGAATATGTTTGTGGTGCCAAATGAATAGGTAAAGGAAGCACTTGCTCTTGGATTTGCTACACCACCAGAGTCAAAGAATAAACTATTTGTACCAGTCCAAATACCGTATCTATTTGTTCCATCACCAGAACCATCTAAAAATAAAATATTATTACCTGCAGATACATTTGCTACTATAAACGTAGTACAAATCTGTCCCGCTGTTACAAAAGCAGTTGGTGTTATTCCTCGTGCTAATGTTGAATTGCTAAAATATACACCATTGTTGCTAAACGTTGGCAATGCATATGCTCCAGATTGAATTAAATTAAACCCGTTTCCAGATTTGTCATTCCATTGGCTTACGTTGGAACCACTTAATAAAACGCTGGAAGTATCTCCTGCATCTAACCATAATTTAAGACCATCAATATTGTTCGGTGAAAAGGTACTGTATGGTGATCCGATTCCCCATTTCCATGCCAAATACATTTCCACTTGACGACGATTTAAAGAATTCAATTGATTGTTATAGACTATTATTTCAGCCAAGTATCCTTTTAGTGGATGGTCTGGTGTAGGAGCATAACCTGTATATGTTTGTCTATAACCAATTTGGAATATTGAACCGGAAGTTAAAGTATATGTATACGAACTTGACTGAGTAAGAAGAACATCATTTCTTTGAAGAACATAGTTTGAATCTTTAAGAGACCAGTTCATAATCAAAAAATCAGTAGTTTGTTCATTTGAAGGACTAGTAATAAGTCTAGTACCATTTGTAGAACCGTTTTGCCAACGACTTGTAGTATTTTCACCAAATGTTAAACTATTGAAGTTATCTGTATTTGTTGCTCCAATAGCAATAACATCACATACAGTAGTAGTATCCTTTAAAGCAACAACTGCATAACAATCCAATGGATACACTGCTTTAGAAGCAGCGGACTGGTAAACACCACCTCCTGAAAAGTTTAGAACATCAAGATTGTTTTGATACTTATTCAAAACAGTTGCATTGCTATACGTGGAATAGGGTGTGAAGTTGGTTCCATTTCCGCTCTTGTCAGCCCATGTTGAAACGGTAGTTGGCGTATAAACTTTCAAGAATACTATTCCTTGAAATCCTGCTCCTCCAGTTCCTGCAGTTCCAGCACCATTACCTCCACCACCAGAACCGTATGTTGTTGCTGCTCCTCCACCCGCTGCTCCTCCACCATTCACTGCTGTTCCTGTTGACCCAGCTCCTCCTGCTGCGAAATAAGACGTTGAACCAGTGATAGCAGTGTATTGTAATCCAGAACCGCCATTACCAAAATAAGTTGGTTGCCAATACGTTTGACCCGCACTTCCTATACCTCCTCCACCACCACCGTTATTCCATGGTGATTGTGTAGAACCTCCGCTATTACCCTGGCCTGATGTAGGTGTTCCTGGATTTTGGTTAAATCCGTTGTTTGCTCCTGAAGCACCACCACTTGAACCTCCATTAGCTCCACCTCCTCCACCAGAACCACCTGCTCCACCTCCAATCGCAGTTGTTCCGTATCCTGAAAAGGAAGAGTTTCCACCGTTTGTTGCCGATGTTCCACCCGCACCGACTGTTATAGTGTAGGTTCCTGCAGAAACAGATAACGATGTTCCAGTTACAACACCGCCTGCTCCTCCTCCACCACCAGAACCATACCCACCACCTCCACCGCCTGCAATAATAAGGTAATCTACTGTAACACCTGCTCCAAATGTAATTGTACCATTACCAGTGTAAGTGTATAATGTGTAGTTGCTACCAGGAGTTGGAGTTGCTGTTCCAGTATAGGATACTGCATTTATATCAGACGCATCCAACCACAACACACACCCAGGCAAATACGTGGGTTTGAATACAGGTGTATTCTGTACTATGATAATCAATCCATGACCTGTATTTCCAGCACTTGCCTTTGCAGGTGTATATCCTGCAGAGTTATAAAGTGCTTGAATTACTCCGGTGAACGAAGATGCTGTAGGGACTGAACTGCTTTGAGCCGCAGCAATACAACTGAAATAGTTGGTGTTGATGTAGGAAGACCCTCCACCACCTGCACCTGGTCCGTTCAATGCAGAACCTCCACCACCTCCACCACCATAATATCCACCACCACCACCTGATTGACCTCCCCAACCAGTATAGTTACCACTTAATCCTCCTTGATGAAAACTACCTGGTTGACCGCTATCACCATTTATATAATATGCACTTCCTCCAGCTCCACCCGAAGTCATTGTAGCACCTCCACCACGACCATCACCACCAGACGCATCTCCACCAACCGATGTGAAAACGCCATTTGAATATGATGCACCACCGTATCCACCCGTTGCTCCTGCTCCACCACCTGCTCCTACGGTTACAATATCACTTGTCCCAATCATGAGTGATGATCTTCCACCTCCACCTCCACCTCCGTTTCTACCTATTCCTCCACCTCCATAGGAAGAGTAACTTCCAGTATTTCCACATTGACCTACAATAATCGTAGCACTTCCAGAAGTTGAAGGTGCAAATACTCCCGAAACATAAGCACCAGCTCCTCCACTAGAGTTTGCACCAGCAGCACCCCAGGCGTAAACCGTATATGTAAATCCTCCAACATAATTAAATGTCTGATCGGATCCTGTATAATAAAATGCTTTTGAAGTATTGTCCGACCTTTTCCCAAACGAAAATGGGAGGAATATCGACATTTACATATTATTCCCGTTTTATCTTACAAATATGAGCACGGGACCAACAGGACCAACAGGAACAACAGAATTTACTGGAACTACTGGACCAACAGGATTTACTGGATTTACTGGAGATACGGGATACACAGGACCAACTGGTTATACTGGAATGACTGGACCAATGGGATACACTGGATATACAGGACCTGCACCTGCACCTGCACCTGCACCATCTCCTTACATCATGACTTTGGATGACCTTGTGTCATCTGTGAATACGATTACTGAAAAGGAAGCACAAGACAAACAGGCATTGTCTATTCTTGTGACACCAGATTCAACTACCATTACTAACAATTTATACCAATGGGCAAAGTTGGGATTTCCTGCAGTCTATCCTATTCTGACTATTTCAATCAATGTTCCTTCCAAATGTTCCGACGGACAGACTCGTGGTCTCTACGATTACATGACGTATGTGCTCGGGCATCCTATTTCAGATGATGTGCCATTGTTACAGGCCAAATTGCCAGGAATGAAACTATCGTATTCTTTGGACTACACGTCTATCACGTTCCATGTTGAGAAGGCTTAGGCAGTATTGGTGTAAATTGCACTTATTTCAGAAGCACTGAGTATTCTTGGATAAAATAGGAACTGTCGTAGATAACCGTAGAACGCTCTGCCGTTATCTCCTGACCTTCCTAGAACAAAAAGAGTCTGAGCAATACCTGTTGCACCTGTGCCCGTAGCAGTTGATACTAATGAACCATTGATATAGAGCTGTTCTACAAAGGTTGTATAATTCACCGTAATTGCAAAATGTGCCCATTGACCAGGACCTCCGTATGCTCCGCTTGGAACATTTGTCCACTGACTGGGCATAGCAGTTGGAATCTGAGTAGTAGTTGAATTAGGTAAGTCTACTTGAAGACTTGGATTGAAACTTGAATTTGTAATAGACACTGCAGTGTAACCACCACTATCAATTGCATATAACCAGAAGCAGATGGTCAGAGTTGTTCTCGGTGTAAAGGGAAGACTTAAATAATTGGAAAATGAGTTATTGAAATAGGCACACATCTTACCTGCAATCGTGGTGTATGTAACACTCCCATTTGTGGTTACAGTTTGAGGTAATGCACCTGAATCGCTACTTGATACATCCAAGATTAAATAAGAATATGCATCCTGGGGAATAGAAGTTGGAATTTTGGATGATACAGTGTATAATCCTGGAGCAGCCTTGTAGTATGCATGTGTGGATGGTAAAGAACTTTGCAATCCCCATTTCCAGGCAAGATAACCTTCCACTTGCTGTCTTTGAGAATCCGTTAGTGCTGTTTTATAAATTACAATCTCACAGATATCACCGTTCAAATATAGACCCGATTGAGGAGGTGAAATATTACCACTACTATTATCGTATCCTCCTACAATCATGTTGTAACTAGTTGCATATGCATTGGAGTCTGGAGTAAATGTTATCGATCCATTGGATGTTCCGTTTTGATAGGCTACTCCATAACCAGTTGATCTATTTATCACGCTTCCATAGACTCTGTAAGCACCGGAAGTATAAGTATCACTATAATCAACATATCCAACTGCATTATTAGAAAGAACAGCTCCCCAATGAAGTGTAGCAGGGCTTCCTGCATCTCTTCCAAACAATATTCTTCCATCTGCACCTCCATACAATGACCTTGCAAATATATATCCACCAGAAGTGGTATCGGTATATTTGAACACTGCATAGGCTGTGATAGAGTTTGAACCCAATAATTCACTCGTTGAACCACCTAAATATTGACTACTTGCACTTGAAAATCGTATAAGATTGTTGCTATTTTGAGCATTTGATATATAGGATGGTTGATTACCAGATGTGGATTGAGTAAATGAAAAACCATTACTACTCTTATCTTTCCATTGACTTACAGTTGAACCATTTAATGTTATGCTAGAAGCATCGGCAGCATCCAACCACAATGAAAGGCCTGAGATTTGTGATGGTGCAAATACTATTTGATTAAGAAGTGCTGGGTAATAGTTAGGATCAGATGATGGTAATATTCCCTGGAGTCCCCATTTTAATGCTAAATAAGCTTCTACTTTTCGTATTTGCGATGATGTCAATACCGAGTTGTATATAACGACTTCATTTATATAGCCATATGTTTTGAGGTTTTTATCATAGTTATCTCCGATAAATGTAGTTCCATTTGAGAATGTTCCGCTTACATTAGAACTGTATGTTCCATTTACACCGACATAGGTTGTTCCATTATTGACGAATGATTCTGCAAGTGTCAATGCTCCAACATTCACTGGTAAGGTTGCTAACCATCCTACATGGGATCTTACCATGCCAAAGTACGCAGTTCCATCTTTAAGACCAGTTTCACGTCCAGCACTTACAGTGCATCCTATTAATGTTTCAAAGTTTGAATAGGTAGCAGCAGTTATGTTATACACAACGAACGCCGTTTCATACGTTGGACTACATGTATAGTTTACAGAATATCCGGTTCCGGTAAATAGCACGCCTGAAGAAGTTAACGTTGCACCAGAACCTACGGCAGTAGCATTGTTACCGTTTCCTGACTTATCTTTCCAAGTAGTTATTAAATTTCCACTTAGTGTCATGGATGAAATGCTGGTATCTGCACCATCCAACCAAACTGTAAGACCTGAGATTTGTTTTGGATTAAATGTTAATTGATTAAAAGGAGATGTATATTGGAGAGAAGGAGGTATAGAGTAATAAGGATGAGAGGATGGTAAATTTGATTGTAACGACCATTTCCATGCAAGATATCCTTCTACTTGTTGTCTTTGACTTGATGTTAGAACAGTGTTATATACAATAATTTCAAATACATTTGCCTGTGATGACGAATAGTTAACAGTTGTACTATTGTTGTAATCTCCTCCAACTGAAAATCCTAAACATCCATTTGTTCTTGAATATGCACCTACTACAGTTGAACCTGTAGCACCGCTTATATATGAATTTAAGGTTCCATTGCTCGTTTCAGTATAAGACATAATATTTATCGGAAATCGTTCAGTTGTTCCTGCAGGTATAACGTCATTTGCTACCGTGGAGTTCTGAAGACCACCATGAAATCTTGCCTTATTCGTACTTGATGTATCCAAAAAAAATCCAAATGCTGATGTGCTGTTATAATCACTATATGAACTTGAATTAGGCGCTGCTGTAAATACTGTTTGATTGTCTGTTGAACCTTGCGACAGTACTACAATAAATACTGTAAGCTGTGTTAAATCAACTGAACTTGAAACAGAAAAATAGTTATTACCAAACTTTATTGAAGGACGTCCATTATAAAGAGCATATGATGTCGTAGAGTTAGCAGTCATATTTCTTCCATTTCCACTTTTATCCTTCCAACCATTAGCACCTGCTCCTAATGTAGCAGTTGTCGTAAATGATGTATCAGCATATACAGTAGAATTGTCAGAAGCATCCAACCACAAGGAAAGTCCTGAGATTTGCAATGGTGTAAAAAAAGCTATTTTATTGGCAGCAGGGACAGAATACCCTGGATGATACATTGGCAAAGTTCCCTGTAATCCCCATTTCCATGCTAAATAAGTTTCTACTTGCTGACGTTGTGTTCTTGTAAGAGCAAAATTATAAATAAGAATCTCGTAAAAGTAACCAGATATTCCAAAAGCATGGGGTGTTGTTGCATTGTTTACATCCCAACGAGCTGCAATGTCATATCCTACACTTGTTCCAAATGTTGTATATGCTGTGGATATTCTTTGAACGCTTCCATTTATAAGTCCGTATCCTGTGCTTCCGCTTAATGTATCGCAATATATACCCTTCGGTAATGGATTTGTTCCCATATCATAGGGTGAATAGTTACCGTTTTGATAAAATCGTATACCATTATTAGATTCTATTGTCATTGAATTGTTCGTTGAATAGTCATACCCTGAGTTTGAAGGATTTGGTATAAATCCCATAATTCCACGAGCACCTGTATTTAGTGGCCCTTCTTCAAATACGATAAAGATTGTTCTTGCAGACAAATTGAATGGCATAACTGCATTCCAAAAGTAGTTTCCACCATTCACTACGATACGTTTGTCTCTTGAACTGTAAACAGGATTTGAGTATGCCATTGCATGATATCCATTTCCAGATTTATCAAACCATACTGACATATTTGAACCCGAACTTAACCCAATTGCCGAACTGTCTGCAGCATCTAACCATAGTAACGCGCCTGATAACCCAGTTGGATTAAACCCAACAGTTGATGGAGGCAAAGAACGGTAAGGATGACTTACTGGTAAATAATTGGTATTGCTAAGTGAAATATTCCATTTCTTTGAAAGATAGGTCTCTACTTGTTGTCGTTGGCTTGTTGAAAGAGCTGTATTGTAAATAATAATTTCATATATATTGTACGTTCCTGACCGAGCATCATTGATAGTAGCGTTTCCTCCTATTCCTAGAGGACAAGTAGAATTTGCAGCAACTCCTGGATTTGTTGTATTATTTGTTCGCAGTACTCCATCACGATACCAACTTAATAAAGCATTTGAGTTTGTATTCACAGCATTTGTATTTTCAATATGATTTCCAGTAACATCTGCACCTGGTGAAGGTAATAAAGCCGGCCATATTTTACTTGAATCTACATTCATACCCATCATAACATTACTAACACCGTTAAAAGGTGAAATAAGCCATCTATTATTTAACGAAACAGTATTCAGAGCAACAAAACAAGACCATCCAGTTGTATAACCCCAATTATTTACAAGAAGTCCTTGACTCTCACCAAGTTGAACGTATTTTGTGCCAGAAGAGTTGTATGTAGGAAGTCCAATACCTGTGTATGTATTGGATGTAGCAGAAAGTCCTCTTCCAGATTTGTCATTCCACTGAGTAACAGTTGAACCGCTGGTTGTAATAGTAGAAGAATCAGAAGCATCTAACCACAACGAACAACCTGGAATAGAAGTTGGATTAAAACTTTGTATTTGACCGTTGATTCCCCATTTCCATGCGAGGTAGCCTTCTAATTGTTGTCGTTGAGCCGTTGTAATTGCACTATTATAGACTATTACTTCTGCAATATACCCGTTCCAAGGTGTAGCATCTCCACCAGGATCATGTCCTATTCCATATTGAGTATATCCAAAGTTTCCAGTAGATGAACTAGATGTTCCAGATAATCCATTCACATACATAGTTTGGTTTGTTCCATCAAATACAGAGACTGCTACAAAAGGACTAGCAAGACTTATACCGACAGGTGATTTTGATGAATTAGCACGGTAAGCTACAACTGCATTATTAGTTCCATCTCGTATAATTGCACACGTATTTGGAGTTGTATTAAAATCTGTACCAGGAACTGCAAATGTTACCATACGAAGATAGTTATTGGTTGCTCCATTTGAATTGCTTCCATTCATTGTTCCAACTGCAATTGCAGTAAGAGTTGTTCCTGTATTCGCTGCAGGACCATGAAACCAAGATAAACTATCAAAGTTAATAGCTGATTTACCATTGATTGCATTCGTAGTAAGAATAGGAGTTCCAGCTGTTAAGTTTGTATTATTTCCATTACCAGATTTGTCATTCCATTGAGTTACATTAGAGCCATTTAATATCAATGATGAACTATCAGCAGCATCCAGCCATAACTGACAACCATCAATATCTAATGGAGTGAATCCACGATTATAGGGTTGAAGAGTGGAATATGGATGACTTAACGGAAGAAAAACAGTTGGTGGAGTTAATGCCCATTTTTTTGCAAGATATCCTTGTATTCTCTTCTGTTGTGCTGTTGTAAGAGTACTATTAAATACTATCATTTCTCCCCAATTTGCACCTACAATATTTCCATTTGCAGTTGGTTGGAAGTTAGGTGTTCCAAATCCCCAACTTCTTAAACTAAGATTTATACTGGAAGTTACATTAATTGTTAGAACTACTGGACCAGTACTTGATGTATATGAATTTGGACTAATAGTTGCACCGCTAATATTTCCCTCTGAAACAAATACAACTGGCGAATTTAAATTTTGAGGATTAAAATCAAATCCATTTTGATAATCAACTCCACCACTAGCTGCAAACCCGAGTAGTCTTCCATTTTGACCATTGATAGCATTAAAGTTCCAAACTATAAAAATAGTATAATTGGAAGAGGAACCAACAGACCCAAAAGAACCTACCAATCTTCCACTTACTGACGAACTTCCTGATATAATACTTGGTAGATTATTCAATCCATTTGAAGAATACGTACAATAATAACTTGATCCTGAAGAAGTGTTTAACGCTCCTCCATATCCAGATTTGTCAGTCCATGCAGTTACATATGAATTGCTTAATGTTATTGTAGAACTATCGGATGCATCCAACCATAAGATACAATTGGGAATAGATGTTGGTGAAATAATCATATTTGTTTGCAATTGCAATCCCCATTTCCATGCGAGATAGCCTTCTACCTGCTGTGCTTGTGCCACTGTCAAGTTCTGGTTGTAGTGAATGATCTCTGCTACATAACCAACGTCCGCTCCTCCATTTCCATTACCGTTTATGTAAAGTGGATACAATCCCATCTGTGTTGATGTTCCAGTTCCCGTTTGTGTTGTACGTATTGTTCCATTCACACTGTATGGAGAACAGGTTGTTGCTCCTGCAGAATATCCTATACAAAATACATTCCAACCAGAGCCAGTAACAGATGTTCCTTGTGCGATTACCGAATCATTGGGTCCAAATGTATTGGCAATATCAATAAGATTCCAGTTTCCAGGATATACATAGTTTGTATATCCAGGTATTGATGGATTCCATTGTGCATAAAGAAAATCTCCAGCATTGAATTGTGTCACAAAAAAGACTGTAAAACTAACATTCCAGTTAAAGTTTGGAACTATTGCTCTGTTATAACTACCAAAATTATACACCGGGTTTCCATTCAGATAGTTGGTAGCCAATGTGATTGTATTGGTATTCGTAGCAGTGATAGAATAGCCAGAAGCACTTCTATCAGTGATTGTATTCATGTATGTCCCATTTGAACCCAGTTCTTGGGAAGCATCCAACCATAGTACGCATCCAGGAAAAGCGCTTCTTGGATCAAATCCAGAAAGACTCTTGGATGTTACACTCGTAGCCATTAAACTTAGAAGAGATCAAAATTGGTTCCATCCCACGCAATCGTAGCACTGTTAGCAGGTGGAATTGCTATTGGAGAGATTATACCGCTTCCAGATGTATACGTGATTGTTACCGATAAATATGCACTTGTATTGTTTCGCAGAACCCAGTAGGCTCCTGTGAATATACTGCTTGATGATGGTAGAGTGATTGCACTAAATGCACTGTTCGTGATGTTGTAATACACTCCTGACGAGGCATTCAATGCAGGAGTGGTAGAAGATGTCAAGGATGTGCCGGTTACATTTGAGATTGTTAATGTTGCAATACGCACTGCTCCAGATGCTGCTATGTAGATTTGCGAGTTGCCCTGACCGGTTTGGAACATCAATGCATTGCTTCTGCCACCATCATTCGGGACACGGAAAACGGTATCACCTGCCGCTGATTCTGTTGACCAAGCACCTCCTGCATGAGAGCATACCATCTGCCCCTGACCTGTTACTGTTCCGGTACCACTGTCACCAGTTGTACAGAATAAGTTCAATGTTTTTCCAACAGCACTTGTTTTACTATATAACTGGCAACTATCAAACAAGTATAACGGACCATAGTTGTATTGACCATATTGATTGAATAAAGAGACAGTGTTATTATTGTTTCTTATTTGGACGGCATATCCTGTTGTTGCATTCAAGTAGGTATCGCCATTTGAACCCTGTAACAATGCATAGTTATTGGTTGTTCCAAACATGTTTGAATGTGCAAATGATGCAAGTGTATTGTTTCCAACCCAAGGGCCTATTTGAGTATTCGTTCCTATCACACATCCATTCTTTGCTGAAAAATCGTAAGGACTAACACCGAATAAATACGTAGGAGTATTTCCAGGACTTCCATAGTTTCCAATACCTAATGCTTGCATACTTGAAGAACCAGTATCATATGAAGTAGTTATGTAGTTTGAGCTGTTTGAAGTTACAACTCTCAATATTCCATTTGAAGCACTTCCAAAAGTTGCAATACCACTTGCGTGCAATGTTCCGTTGACGTCCAACTTATAAGCCGGTGAATTGCATCCAATACCAACATTATTAGACGTGTTAATATACACTGCAGAACTTCCTCCGGCACTTTGTAACATCAAATTTGCACTTGATCGTATAACTGTGTCATTTGAGAGAGCATCTGTAGAAAAGTTACTTGAAGCACTTGCAACTGCAACATCACAATATGCACCGCCTGCATTTGAAGCTCTCATTGAAGGATTAGGACCTGTAACAAGTACTCCAAGTGTCCCGCCGCTACTACGAATAGTTCCATTCACATCCAATTTATAACCCGGTGAATTGCACCCTATTCCAAAGTTTCCACTGGAATCAAATCGTGCCCATTCTGTTCCTGCATTGATTGTTGTAAATAGAAGTGGTGCTGCAGAACCTGATGCATTGCTTATTCCTGACTGAATATAGTTTGAACTTGATGCAACTGTAAATCTTATGAATCC
>Ga0208865_1000343_pt1 | contig 14678 bp, 21 predicted proteins | sample CryBogCBE02Aug09_FD_184565 | JGI IMG/M metagenome (GOLD analysis project Ga0208865, IMG submission 184565) | Freshwater microbial communities from Crystal Bog, Wisconsin, USA - CBE02Aug09 (SPAdes) (version 2) | ecosystem: Environmental > Aquatic > Freshwater > Lake | place: Crystal Bog... | reverse complement strand
TGTGTTAGAATGGCTTGATAGTGAAATCATCAAGGTGGGGCAAAAAGAAATTTTTGTTCATCCAGAAGGAGAGAAACTATAACATGTATCAGCCTATCAGGTTTTGGACAAAGCGTGATAGGAAGATTAGTCGGGAAGGCTATGTACTTATAAAAGTACCTGAGCATCCAAAAAATTTTAAAGGCTGGTATTACGAACACCGCCTCATAATTGAAAAAGAATTTAATAGAATAATAGAAGATTGGGAAACTGTTCATCATATCAATCATGACAAAGTGGATAACAGATTAATCAATCTTTTCTTATGTTCAAGAATAGAACATAATAAAGCTCACGCAGCTTGACAAAATAAGACAAATAGATATACAATATACTAAACCTAGACAAAGGATTATATGAGTAACGACTTAAAGTGGATGCTATCATCTGATCAGCAATTCCCGTATCAAGATGATAAGGCCATTGAACTTTGGTTCAAGGTTATGAAGTGGATGAAGCCAGATGTTGTTGACTATCTTGGTGACACTGATGATCAAGCTTGCTATAGCAAGTATACAGAGGGGCGTTCAGCAGAATTCCTTCAATTACATAAGAATGACAGCAAAGATCTTATTGTTCCTATGATGAGGCATGAAGCAAAGGGTGCAAGAGATTTTTATGCTAAGACAAGAGAGATGTTGCCAAATGCACAACTATTCTCAGCACTAGGAAATCATGATATTAGAATTTTTGATTATCTTGACAAGAAGCTTCCAGAATATCTTTCTGAGGTAACACCAGAAGCCTTGTGGTCTTTGGACTCGCTTGGATATGATTACATTTATTATAATGAATTGCCTAAGCATCGCTTTGGAGATATCCATGTTCATCATGGTCTTTCAGTTGCAGACACAGGTGCAGTAAGAAAAGATATTGATGACTTACAAATTTCTTTGATTAGAGGACACTCACACAGAATTGCTTCACACTTCCAAACTTATGAGTTGCCAGTAGCGACGGGCGGAAGAACAATCCGTGGATACGAGATTGGACATATGTGTGATGAGAAGAGTAGTGGAATGAAGTACACTCAAAACCACAACTGGCAAAAAGGTTTCGCAGTCGCAACTATTGAGAATGGTCAACATCCTCATGTGCAGATTGTGGAAATTTCCCCCAATTACACTTGTGTAGTTGATGGAAAACTATTTAGTCTATAAAGGAGACAAAATGAAGATCACAAATTCAGAGCGTTCACTTGTTGAGCACTATGTATATGCAACTGCAGCATCAGCAGTAGCAATTTGGCAGACAGGAAATCACAGCATCAAGCATTGTGCTTTTGCAGCACTTGTTGGTGTAGTTGGTCCATTGCTTGCTAAGTTTAACCCAAAGGGTGTTGTAAATACTCTTGCTAAGCAGGAGCATTTGGATGCAGCTCAAACCGCTGCCTTGTCAGCTGTTGCTAACAAGGCGGTAGCAGATGCTAATAAGGCATTGACAGCATCTCCATACACCTCATCACCGTATACTGCGGGATAACGATAGATAAAACTTAATAGTGATGAATTGTAAAAAATGCAAGGGTAGAGTATTTGTTGACAGAGTTTACTCTCAAAATCTACGAATTGAACTATTTTGCATTTTATGTGGTAAAAGATGGATGGTAAAGAGAGATAATAGGTTCGGAGCATGGCTAGCAAAAAGAGAAGAAATGACGCAACTAGGTTACGGTATTTCTATCTAAATGGCTTTCTTCATAAAGTCATAAGGCGTTCACGTGCCGAGGATCTAATGATCGCTTGGAATTATCAAGAGGAAAAGCGTGTTGCTTACAGTTTAACTGATGTTAACAAAAATAAGCAACATGCTTATCCAATATCTGAAGTATCAAAAATAATTGGTAAGCATGAAGATACCATCAACATGCATATTAGGCGTGGAAATTTAAAGCATCCACAAAGATCTTATTCTTTAAATGGTAATAAAACTCCAGGAAAATATTTTTGGAGTGAAGACGATGTTAGGGAAATGCATGATTTTTTTAAAACAGTTCATAGAGGTAGGCCTAGAATTGACGGCGGTGTCACACCTGGTGATATGCCATCAAGAGCAGAACTAGAAGCTATAATAAAACAAGAAAATATTTTATACATTAAAAACAACGATGGGGAATTTGTCCCAGTTTGGAAACAACCTGAATGGTAGATAAAAAAATGAACAAGGAAGCAAAGCATGTCCTAGACCAAGCACTTCGTGTGTTGGAATTCACAATGGAAATAGCTGTACAAAGTAAGGACATTGATGCTATGATAGGTATATCGGACAGGTTGATGATTCTATATCAACACCTAGCTGAGGGTGATGTTAAAAAGTTTAAGCCAGGATTTACTATGGGACAAAAGGAAGAAGTTCATGATGAGTCAGACTAACGTTAAAGTTGATTTGCAATTTACTCGCAATTTAGGAAATTATGAAAGCCTAAAAGTAGGTATTGGCATTGAAGATTTTAAACGTGATGGCGAAACAATTGATGAAGCAACAGATCGTGTATACGCTTTTGTTGAAAAAAAGTTGATGGACAAAGTAAACGAAATTGAAGCAGAGTTGAATGCGGGTAAGTCAAAGAAATGACAAAAGATGAAGCAAAGGAAGCCTATGGACTAGTTGGCCTTTTTTGTGTTCTTTATAAAGAGAAATACAAGAAGGTGCCAGTAGTCAACAAATATCGTGAGAAGTGGGCTATGAAAGATGTTATTGATAGTGTTGGTTATGATAGGGCTAAAAAGCTTTTAGAGCAATATTTTAAACTAAACAAATCAGATCACAGTCTAACATGGTTCTTCTATAACTTTGACAAGATTGATGCTGCTCTGGTAGAATCAGAAAAGGATAAGGCCCGTCGGGAACTTATTATGAGACAAACAGAGCTAATGGTTAAAGAAAGAGATAATGAATACTGAGTCAGCGGTAATTACAGCAGTATGTGAGAACAAAGATATCTCTACAGTTCTTGCTGATAACATTGATGAGGTTTTTACTTCTCACAGAGATGTGTGGGAAGGTCTTAAGTCTTACTATTTAAAGTTTAAGGCTGTTCCAGATATTTCTGTTCTTACTGAAAGATTCAAAGATTTTGAACCTGTAAAGGTTAAGGGCGAAACAGCATATTATGTTGATCAATTAAAAAATGAATATCTTGCAAGTAGAATCAGAAATCTTCTCCTAACATCTGGTGCAAGTTTAAAGACTGAAGCTTCAGCAAGAGTTATTGCAGATATGCAAAAGGAATTAACAGGTCTAGGCAAACTTACGGCAAATGTAAGAGATATTGATTTGACCGACTATAAGCTTGCAGAAAAGCATTTTGAGGCTGTAAGAACACGATCTGATGCAATGGGCGGTAGTCCAGGAATTATGACAGGCTTTAAAGCCATTGACTATGCATACCCTACAGGAATGGCTCCAGGACACCTTATTGTCATGATTGGTTGGCCTGGTAAGGGTAAAACATGGTTCTCCTCTTATTTGGCTTGTAAGGCTTGGGAACAGGGTTTTAAGCCTATGATCATCTCTCTTGAAATGACTCCAGAAAATATGCGTGATCGTATCTACACAATGCTGGGTTCAGGACTGTTTAAGTCATCAGATTTTTCAAGAGGTAGTGTTGATATGACACAGTTCGATGATTGGGGTTCTAAAAAGTTCTTAGACAAAAATGGTTTCATCTTGGTCTCAAATGAGGGTTCAGGTCAAGTTACTCCTACAACTGTTCAGGCAAAAATTGATCAGCATAAACCAGATATGGTTATCTTAGATTATCATCAACTATTTGTTGATTCAAATAATTCAAAAGCACCTACTGAAAGAAACATGAACATTTCACGTGAATTCAAGATGCTTGCTATGAGAAACAATATTCCTATTATTGATATTACTGCTGCAACTGCTGAGGAAACATCTGATCATGATGCACCACCAATGCTTAACCAAGTGGCTTGGTCTAAGGCAATTGAATATGATGCTGATATGGCTATTGCGGTACACAAGAATCCTGATTCTAATATTATGGAGATTGTAAGTCGTAAGAATCGTCATGGTACAGAATTCGGGATGTACTTGGATTGGGATCTTAATAGAGGTATTGTTAAGGAAGTTTACGACGTGCCAACTATGTAATCAATCATTAACTTGATATAATTATCAAGAAAGATTGGTGATCATGTACCCACGTAAAATACATGACTTTTGGATCAACGGAACCATTAAAGATGATTCTAAGTTCCAAAGCTCAAGGGAGAACTATGAAAGACTTTTGGTCCAGCAAATGCGGGACAAAGGTTATGTTCCCGTCCTTGACATGCAACCACAATTTAATGTAAAATATAACCACGAGAAAGATCACTACACTTTCAACTTAGTAATGTACGGAATATATCTTGGAAAGGCTAAGTCGTTGATGTACGAAGGATTCTCTGGACAGAGTTTGATACCTAAAGGATAAAAAATGTCAGATGCATATACTAAATCGGATCTCCGATCTATTTTGCGTTCCTGCGGAATAGAAGTGATATCTCAGTCGGGTGATGATTTTTTATGTTTATGCCCATTTCATCATAATACGGATTCACCAGCATTTGCAGCAAGTTACACAAAAGGTCTGTATATATGCTATAACCAATATTGCAATGCATCAGGAAATATATTAGATTTAGTTATGAAACTAACTAATAGAAATAATTTTGAAGCGATGCGTTTTATTGCATCAAATAAAATGACAGAAGCCGATAGACTTGAGGAAGAGTTAAAAGATTTACTTGATGATAAGCCAGAGTTTCAGGAATTCCCGCAAGCAATTGTTGATAAATGTCATGAGACATTAATTTCTGGAAACCAAAGTGCAAAAGATTATTTGCTATCTAGACATATAACTGAGGAAGCAATGAATCATTTTAACCTCGGATTCTCTGATGTTCAACAAATGACTATGGTGCCATTACATTCACCCGATGGAATTCTTGTCGGAGTAATTGGAAGATCAATAGAGGGAAAACGTTTTAAAAATAGTCCTAATCTTCCAAGAAATAAAACTATGTTTAACTTGCATAGGGCTAAGCGTGAAGGTGGAACTATCATTGTTGTGGAGTCAAGCTTTGATGCTATTCGTTTATGGCAGGCGGGATTTCCAAATGCTGTAGCCACATTAGGTGGTAGCATATCAGATACCAATATACATAATTTAAATAAATATGCTTCAACTATTATATTGATGATTGACAATGATGGTGCTGGCAGAGCATTAGGTAAAACTATTGCTAATAGATTAAAGAATAAAAACATATTATGGGCTAGTTATAACCATGATGTTATTTACCCACATGGAGCAAAAGATGTGGGCGATCTCACAGATGAAGAGATAAAAATTTGTGTAAAAAATGCAATTCCGCATTTTGAATACGCATCTATGTGATATAATAAAAGAACAGGACAACATAGAGTCCATTACACTAAGGAGAATAGATATGGGTATCGTAAGAGGCCTTAACGCACTAAATCAACAAATGGAAAAAGCAGAGTACTCTGGCGAAGGTCAAAAGGGAACTTGGCTAAAGATTAATGATGGTCAATCAGTAAAGATTCGTTTTATGCAAGAGATTGATCCAAATTCAGAGAATTACACAGAACAAGCTGGTACTGCATTTATTGCAGTAGAGCATACAAATCCAGAATCATACCAACGCAAGGCACTTTGCTCTATCGAAGATCAAGGTCGTTGTTTTGGTTGTGAGCAGCATCGTCGTGACCCAAAGGCTAAGTGGGGCGGTAAGAAGCGTTTTTACGCAAATGTTATCGTAGATGATGGTGTCAAGGAGCCATATGTAGCCATCCTATCACAAGGTCTAGGTCCAAAGGCTGTTACAGAAACTGTAATTGCATGGGCTGGAGAAACAGGTAGTATTACAAACACTATCTGGAAGGTAAAGCGTACGGGTAAGGGTGCAACTGATACAAGTTATTCAGCAATCCCTCTTCCAACAGCATCAATCGAACCAATTGATTTTGCTAAGTATGAATTGTTTGATCTTGAAAAGACAGCAGTTCGTGATGTTCCTTATGAGGAGCAAGAGGCATTTTACTTTGGTACTGCTGGCGAGTCTGCTCTAGTTGGAGCAAGTTCTTCATCTGATGATTCTTCATCATCAATTGAATGGTAATATAACCCTACAAAAAGAAAGTTAAACATGTCTGACTTTGTTCATTTGCACGTTCACTCACATTACTCGTTGATGGATGGTTTAAATACCCCTCATGAGCTTTTGCAGGCTGCAAAAGATATGGGTCAGACAAGTTTAGCTATTACTGATCATGGAACATTGTCATCTCACAGAGATATGCAAATCGCAGCTAAAGAATTAGGTATGAAGCCTATACTCGGTCTAGAAGCTTATATCTCGGCTACAGATCGTTTCGATAAAAGAGCAGTTGCAAAAAGAGATGACAATACTTCCTTGTATAACCACATTATCCTTCTTGCTAAGAATGATGAAGGACTAAAGAACCTACAAAAACTTTCACAGATTGCTTGGACTGAAGGTTATTATCATAAGCCACGTATTGATATGGAAGTCCTTTTTGAATATGGTGACGGTATAATTGTAGTGTCAGGCTGTATGAATGGACTTATTTCTAAAGCTATTGAACGTGGCGATATAAATAAGGCAAAGGAAATCACAAAGGCTTTTAAAAAGCGTTTTGGTAATGATTTTTATATGGAAGTACAGGCTCACAATCCTAAAGAATTAAATGAATCCTTGTTGGCTATTGCCGATGAGTTGGGGGTGAAGTCCGTTGCTACAGGCGACTGTCATTTTGCAAAGGAAACTGAGAGGGATTTGGAAGAACTCCTACTCATCCTCTCAACCAAGCCATCCCAAAATAAAGAAGCAGATTACGAGAGTGGTCGTAAAAGATCTACTATCCTTGATCGCTTTGATCATATTTATCCCGATAGGCCTATTAGTTTCGCTGATATTAACGTTTATATTCAATCCCGTTCTCAAATTGAATCAGATTTTGTTAAAGCGGGTTTTGAAAGAAAAGACATATACGAATCATCAGTAGAGATTGATAATAAGATTGAGGCTTATGATTTTAATGAAAACCTTGATCTCCTACCAGTACCAAAGAAAAATGCATTAAAAACATTAAAAGATATGTGTGAAAAGTCTCTAGGAGAAAAGGGTTTAGATAATGAGACATACAAAGCAAGACTCGAAGAAGAGCTTCAAGTCATCGCTGACAAAAATTTTGCTAGTTACTTCCTTATTGTTAGTGATATGGTTAATTGGTCAAAAGAAAACAAAATCATGGTTGGCCCAGGCAGAGGATCCGCTGCTGGAAGTTTAGTATGTTATTTGATGGGTATTACAGAGGTAGACCCAATTAAATTTGACCTTTTGTTTTTTCGCTTTATTAATCCAGAGCGTAATGACTTTCCAGATATTGATACAGACTTCATGGACTTACGACGTGGAGAAGTAAAAGAATATCTGCGTAAAAAGTTTAAGCATGTTGCATCTATTTCTACATACACATACTTTAAAGATAAAGGTGTAATTCGAGATGTTGCAAGAGCATTTCTAATCCCTTTGGGAGAAGTTAACAAGGCACTTAAAGGGGTTGAAACATTTGAAGAGTTTGAGTCAAGCTCATCAACATTGGAGTTTAGACAAAAATATCCAGAAGTAATTAAATTTGCATCACAATTGCGTGGACGAATTCGTTCCAATGGTATGCATGCTGCTGGAGTGGTAGTTGCCAAAGATGATATTAGCAAGTATGTTCCTATTGAAACACGCAAAGACCCTAGCAATGATGTTGTGTCAGGTCGCATTCCAGTGGTTGCGTATGACATGGAGCAGACAGCAGATCTAGGACTAATTAAACTTGACGTACTTGGCCTTAAGACTCTTTCTGTGATTGATGATGCAATTACTATTATTAATAATAAAGGCAAAGAAATCATACTTAAAGATATTCCACTAGATGACCCTAAAGTATTTAAAGATCTATCAGATGGTTTTACCAAAGGTGTATTCCAAGCAGAAGCAACACCATACACTAATCTTTTGATGAAGATGGGCGTAGATAACTTTGAAGACCTTGCTGCTTCAAATGCCCTAGTACGTCCAGGAGCCATGAATACAGTCGGAGGATCTTATATAAGGCGTAAGCGTGGTGAAGAAATGACTACATATGCTCACCCAATTATGCAAGAGTTTACAAAGCGTACATATGGAGTTATTATTTATCAAGAGCAGGTAATGCAGGCTTGCGTGTACCTAGGCGGTATGTCGTGGGCAGATGCTGATAAAGTTAGAAAGATTATTGGAAAAAAAAGAGATGCTAGTGAATTTGATCAGTATAGAGAGCAATTTGTTACGGGTGCTTCTCAACACATCACAAGGGAAGATGCAGAGAAGCTTTGGCATGATTTTGAAGCCCATGCTGGCTATTCTTTTAACCGTTCTCACGCTATTGCATATTCTATGCTTAGCTATTATACTGCTTGGCTCAAACATTATTATCCTCTTGAATTTATGTTTGCCATTCTTAAGAATGAAAACGATAAGGATGCGAGAACAGACTATTTGCTGGAAGCTAAACGATTGGGCATTAAAGTATTGCTCCCACATATTAACGAATCAGCACTTGATTTTAGTATCCAAGGGAATTCGCTAAGGTTTGGTCTATCCGATATTAAGTTTATTTCTCATAAAGTGGGAAGCAAAATTATAGCAACTCGACCATACAATTCAATGAAGCATTTTCAGGGAGTTGCGGGATTAAAGGGAAGTGGTATCAATTCAAGAGCAATAGACTCCTTAAATGCAATTGGTGCTGCATCATTTAAAGATAATCCTTTAACTGGCAATGAAAATGAAAATCTTTATGAATATCTAGGTATTCCAAAGTTTGATACAGGTAAACTAAGTCCTGCAATTAAAGCACAGGTTAATCCACTTGAAGAGTTTCTTGAAGAAGGTTGTTTCGTCCTTTTGGCTATGGTTAAATCAATTAAAAAAGGACCAACATGGTCTCGTGTTGAACTTGTTGATGACACAGGTTCTATTGGTATTTTTCATGAAGTCAATACTCAGATTGAGCCAGGAATGATGTATTTCTTCTTAGTGGGAGATAATCGTATTCACAGATATGTAACTATTGATGATGTTGTTAATAAGATTGATGACACATTTGTTCATTGGTTATATCGTGATAAATTAAAGATTGACACAGGCAAAAGACTTGTGATAGACTTTACACATTATAAGACTAAAGCAAATAAAATGATGGCACATATTATTTTGTCAGATGCTGATAAAAATCTTGAGCGTGTCATTGCTTTCCCAAAGTTTTATTCTACAGCTCTCGGTAAAATGAGAACAGGAATGATTTGTGACCCAGCCATTTCTAAAATGGACGATGGCACACTATATGTTAAGGAGGTGATTTAAATGACAGACGAAACAACACCAGTAGATGCACCAGCTGCTGATCCAGGAGTTCAGATTAGTGTAGAGCAAATTCTTGCTTCTATTCTTTCTCTAGGGCCCGTATCAGTTCCTCTGAGTAATCTTGTTGCAAATTATGGCGGTAAGAATATTGCTGTAAATCAAGATCCAGATACTAAAGCAGTTACTTTTGAACTAGCAGATGTAGTTCTTCCAGTAGAGGAAGATTCATCAGCAGAAACAGAAAATACCCCTGCAGAATAGTGTATAATATAAGTATATGGCTGACTCCTATGTACTTAAAGGAACGGAGAACGAGTATCTTCTGGTTATTAGAGCAGAGGATGAAAAAGCAATCTATCTTGTAATAGATGCTTTGTCGGCAAGTCGTAACGAACAAATTAAAGAAGTAGCAGTCGAATTAGAGAAGAGTTTACATGATAACGGAAGAGATTCTAGCAAAACTAGATCCAAAAACAAGAGCAAGACTACAACTAGCAACAACAGTAAACGTAGAAAAACAAAAGACACCTAGTATTGGTTTAACAATGGCTTTGAAGGGTGGCTTAGGTTTTGGTCGCCAAGTACTTATTTGGGGAAACAAATCTGCTGGTAAGTCTTCATTTTGTTTACAAATGATTGGTGAAGCACAAAAAGCTGGCAAGACATGTGCTTGGATTGATGCGGAAGCATCATATGATCCAGCATGGGCAGCACGACTAGGCGTTGATTCCGAATCTCTTATCTATTCTCCAGCTAAATCTATTAATGATATGGTTGATGTTGCACAACAACTTATGGAGGCGGGAGTAGATATTATTGTTGTAGATTCTATCTCAGCACTACTCCCCGCCATTTATTTTGAAAAAGATAGTTCTGATTTGAAGAAACTTGAAGACACCAAGCAGATTGGTGCAGAAGCAAAGGATATGACACATGCAGTCAAAATGCTTAACTATGCCAACAAAAATACGTTACTCGTTCTTATTTCTCAACAGAGAAATCAATTTGGAAGTATGCATGCGTCGCATATCCCGACTGGGGGCATGGCAGTTAAGTTTTTCTCCAGCACCGTTATTAAACTATGGGCATCCGAAGCTGATGCAAATGCTATTAAATCTGGAATCCAGGTTGGTGACAAAATCATTGAACAAAAAGTTGGCAGACCCGTTAACTGGATCATTGACTATAACAAAACTGGGCCAATGGGCCTCAGCGGTCAATATGATTTTTATTTCCAAGGGGATAAAGTTGGAGTTGATTCCGTTGGAGAAATCTTAGATACAGCAGAGATGATGGGTATTGTTCAAAAGGGTGGTGCTTGGTATACAGTTAATGAAGAGCGTTTTCAAGGCCGTGCCAAGGCTGTTGAATATTTGCGGGAGAACCCAGATGTTGCAGATAAAATTCGACAGGAAATTTATGACAAGTCTTGATAAGTTTTTAGAAAAACAAGATCAGATATACAAAGCTGAAGAGCAAGACATTGCTATGGGGATGTTTAGTTGTCAAAACAGAGATTGTGATGAAATAAACACAGAAGCAACAATAGATAAAGTAAAAAATAAACTTTATTGGGTTTGTGCTAATAATCATAAATCAAGTGTGGCTTTTTAATGTCTGAGCGTGGCGAAGTAAAGCGTGATGGTGCAAAAGCTCAAAAGAATTCGGGGCGTGGGGACTATCAAAAAGGTGACGCTGTATGGCATGATTTTGTCGTTGACTATAAAGAGTATTCGAAGTCCATATCCATTAGTAAAGAAATTTGGGCAAAGATCTGTACTGATACTTTTAAAGTATCACGTGAAAAATATCCTGTCCTCAAACTTATCCTTGGAGGAGATGGAGCAAAGACTAGACTTGCTGTTATAGAATGGGCATTGTTTGAGCAGATGGTGGAAGCATGGGAGGGAAAAAATTTATAATATAGATTTATATAAAAATGATTTGTCATATCCTTCTGCAAAAATTGAGCAGCTATCTGTCAAAAGAGATTGGATGCATCCAAGTGTTTATAACTGTACCCCACTAACTACTGCGAACAGAGTTGGCTATGGAATTTATTTTGAAAAAGATATCTCTTTTGTATGGGATGGAGACGAGGATAGCCCTGCACAGGGAATCTTGGGAAAAGAATATGTATGGCCTGGAAGAGGTGCGGGAACTGTAAGTTTTAATACAAACTTTATATTAAGAACAGATGAAAAAACTAGTATACTTACTACTCAGATTCCTAATCAAAAAATAGATGGAGCAATGATTGTTAGTAATCTAATATCAACATCATTTTTTACATCCGATTTCCCAGTAGTTTGGAAGTTAGATATTCCAAATAAAGAATATTTTGTTCCCGCTGGGACATATGTGGCATGCATAATTCCAATATCTATGTCAGAACTTCAAGACTCTAATATTAAAGTGCATGAAGAAGGATTTCCTTTTGAAAAAATTCATGGTCAAGGAGAATACATTAAAGCATTAAAAGATGCTCAAAAAACACATAAATTTTTAAAGCTTTATCAGAAGGGTATTGATCATTTAGGCAAAAAAGTTGGTAATCATGAAGTTAGAAATTTGAATTTAAATGTCAGTTACCCAAATGGAACGAGTGCGTAATGTCTAATAAGCTAGTTGTTTGCCCTCAAATTGTGATATACCAAAACATGCTGGAAGACTGCGATTACTTTCTTGAAATGATAAATAAAAAAAGAAATGCTGATTCTATTTGGCCTGAATGGAAAAGTTGGCACCGACAAGGTGAAAATCTAAATCAAATGTTTAGTAGATCAAAGACTGCTATTAACGAAAATGATTCTGATGAAACAAAAGCTGAAAAAGAATATTTTGATAAAATAATAAAAGTATATGATTTTGTTTGTCAAGATTATCTAAATGATTATTCTAATAATAAAGGTAAGTGGCCTAGTTACATAAAGGATTGGAAAAAAGTTGGTGAGCATCAAGATGGTGTTCATGTAAATGTTTATAAATACAGTATTGATATTTTGAGTAAAGGACCTCAAGATAGTCTTTTGCTAGAGTATCATGTTGATGAAATGCCAGAAGGTGCTTTTGATAGGGTTATACATCAAGTAGTTACTGTAACATTTTATTTAAATGATAATTACGATGGTGGAGAGATATGTTTTTACGATGAAACAGAAAACAAAGCCTATAAGTATAAGCCACGGGCTGGTGATGTGACTGTATTTCCATCTGCAGCACCTTTTTATCATGCAGTAGAAAGGTTTCAGGGAGAAGATAGATACTTCATGAGGATCTTTATAACATACTATTCTAAAGATGATGAAGAAAGAATTAACCCTGAAAACTTGCTTGATGAAAGCTTTGTAAAAAGTCAAGAAGACAAATTAAATGAATTTGTTGAAAATTATACCCATACTATAACTTTGGAATTTCCAGATAAAAAAATCAATCAGGTTCATGGTAGACTTATCAAGATGGATCAGGGTATAATAGAAATAGGCGGGGAGGTTTAGATTGTATAAAATAGATGTTTACACAGAAAATACCAATAGGCCTTCTGCAATCATAAAGCCACTCTCGTTGGAGAGGGACTGGATGAAAGATAACATTTATCATTGCATGCCTTTGTCTGTAATTAACAAAATGGGGTTTGGCATATCTTTTCCTAAAGACATAAGTTTTATTTGGGACGGGAATGATGACAGCCCCGCTGAAGTTTTAGAAGGCAAAGAATACTGCTTTCCAGTTAGAACCTATGGGACTATAAGCATGCATACTAATTTTATATTTAAAACGGAAGAAGATGTTAGTCTTATAACTATGCCAGTTCCAAATAGCATTATTAATGATGCCGTATGTCTTTCTACTGCTATATCATCTTCGTTTTTTACAGGTTCATTGAACATTGTGTGGAAAGCAACTGTAGCAAATAAAGTTATAACAATTCCAGCAAATACTGATGTTGCCTCTATAATGCCAATTTCTTTAAAGTCTATAGATAATTCTGTAGTTGTTCTAAATGATAAAGAATATCCATTTAAAAATATACACAATACAGACAGTTATTTAAACAAAATGGTTGCTTTTCATCAAAAAAGAAAAAATTCTAAATTTTACAAAAAAGCTATTGATGAAAATGGGATCAAAATAGGAGACCATGAATTGGTTAATTTTAAAATGAGGGTTATAAATGGATAAATTAATTATTGCACCAAGAATTGTTGTGTACAACAATCAACTTAAATCTAGTAAAAATATTTTTGATATCATTAAAGAATCAGAGATCAAAGTTTTAGAAGGAGATCTTATAGGAGAGTGGGTTCCTTGGGCAGCTTTGTGGAAAGGAAGATCTGCAAAAGCTAAAAATGTTTATCAGGAAATAAATGATTCCGATTCTGAAATAATTGTAAGGCAAAAAAATGCAATAAATGAAATACATGAGTCTTTTGTTGATGCTGTTACTGATTATATTGATATGTTTAAAGACATGGATGGTTGGTATAGTTTTATAAAAACTTGGGACATAACCAAAGATCCTTGGTTTATTGCAAACAATTTAGACTTTTTAAAGTATAATTTAGAGCAGCCAGAAGAAATGGCAAACGAGCCATTAGCAATGAATTATCATATTGATTATAATTCTCAAGATGCTGATTCTCCATTTGAAAAGTTAGCAATTACAGTAACTATGTATGTAAATGACGATTATGAGGGCGGAGAAATAAGTATTTATGATCCTGTTGATAAAAAGCTTTATTGCTATAAGCCAAAAGCGGGAGATATAACTGTTTTCCCTTCAGGCATGGACTACTTTCATGGCGTTCTTCCATTTAATGGCGGTGATAGATATTTGATAAGAACCTTTATGGAGTATAAGCCAGAAGGCACAGATTTTTGGTTTGATAATGTAAAAAAGTATGGTCATGAAAAATGGATAGGTATGGAAAAAGAAAGACTATCTCAAGGTCGTTTAAATGGCGTAAACCTTAGAAACATTGTTGCTCCAGGAAAACAGCCTGTTAATTTAAGGCTGCAAACTATTTATTTGGAAGAAGAACCTATTTATATAGACGGGAGCAAAAATGTTTAAGTCAAAAGAAATAATGCCAAAGGTAATGGTGTATCGGGATGTTTTTGATGTAGACTACATAATGTCAATAGTTAAAGATACCGAGCAAAGACATGACAGCAAAAATA
>Ga0208865_1000328_pt1 | contig 15152 bp, 25 predicted proteins | sample CryBogCBE02Aug09_FD_184565 | JGI IMG/M metagenome (GOLD analysis project Ga0208865, IMG submission 184565) | Freshwater microbial communities from Crystal Bog, Wisconsin, USA - CBE02Aug09 (SPAdes) (version 2) | ecosystem: Environmental > Aquatic > Freshwater > Lake | place: Crystal Bog... | reverse complement strand
AGATAGACATTCCATTACCCACACCACGATCAGTGATGAGTTCACCGAGCCACATGATTACAGCGGTACCGGCGGTCATAACAAAGACCATGGTGACGATGCGCTGCCATGATGAGTCAGGAATGATTGCAAATGAGCAACCGCTGAAGAGACGACCTGGTGTACGAGCAACTGCAATAAGACCAGTTGATTGAAGTACTGCAAGGCCGACTGTGAGGTAACGAGTGTATTGAGTGAGCTTTGCTGTACCTGATTGACCCTCATTCTTGAGAGTTTCAAAGCGAGGAATAACAACAGTCAAAAGCTGAATAATGATCGAGCTGGTGATGTACGGCATGATGCCGAGCGCAAATACTGAGAGGTGGAGAAGTGCGCCACCGCTGAAGAGATTAACAAGGCCGAAGAGTCCGCCATTGTTAGCAGCCTTAAGACACTGCTGCACATTCTTATATGAGACACCTGGTGTTGGAACGATGGATCCGAAACGGAAGAGACCCATGATTGCCATGGTGAAGAAAATCTTTTTGCGAAGGTCTGGTGTCTTAAAAGCCTTTGCGAATGCTGAAAGCATTTTCTCTCCCTATAAATTCAGACTAGATAATTTCGATGAAACGAGTGGTCCCTCTCCCCTGTTACAGGGAGAGGGTTACTCATTAAATCTTTGTCGTTGATCCGCCTGCAGCAGCAATCTTCTCGATCGCTGACGCTGAGAACCCGTGAGCAGAGACATTCACCTTGACGGAGATCTCTCCATTTCCGAGAACCTTGACTGGATAACTATCGCGCACTGCACCCTTTGCAATGAGATCTTCAACTGTAACAGTGCCACCCTTTGGATAGAGGGCATTGATGGTTGAGACATTCACTGGCTGGTACTCCACGCGCTCTGGGTTCTTAAAACCACGGAGCTTTGGAAGACGCATAACGAGTGGAAGCTGACCGCCTTCGAAGCCGGCACGAACAACGTTACGAGCACGTGTTCCCTTGCCGCCGCGACCTGCAGTCTTACCCTTTGATGCCTCACCACGACCCTTACGGGTACGTGCCTTCTTTGCACCAGGGGCTGGACGAAGGTGATGAACCTTAAGAACCATTTTTATTCGACCTCCTCAACAGTGACCATGTGACGTACTGCGACGACCATTCCACGAATCTCTGGACGATCTTCTTTGACGACAACATCACCGATTCGCTTAAGACCAAGTGAACGCAAGGTCTCGCGGTGCTCTGGACGAGCTCCGACCTTTGAACGAAGTTGGGTAACTTTTAGACGTGGCATGTTATGCACCTACCGATGCTGCGATGGCACGAACAGTTGCTGCTGGTGCGACATCTTCTAGTGGACGGCCACGACGAGCTGCAATTGCTTGTGGGGCTTCAAGAGCCTTAAGAGCTGCTGCAGTTGCGTGAACCATGTTGATTGGATTTGCAGAACCAAGTGACTTGGTAAGAACATCCTGGATACCAGCGCACTCAAGTACGGCACGAACTGGACCACCAGCAATAACTCCGGTACCGGCAGATGCTGGGCGAAGAAGAACTACGCCTGCTGCTGCTTCACCTTGTACTGGGTGAGGAATTGTTCCGTTGAGAACAGGGACCTTGAAGAATTGCTTCTTCGCATCTTCGACAGCCTTAGCGATAGCTTGTGGAACTTCCTTCGCCTTGCCGTATCCGATACCGATGGTGCCCTTCTGATCTCCGACGACAACGAGTGCTGTGAAGGAGAAACGACGTCCACCCTTTACAACCTTCGCTACGCGGTTGATGAAGACAACGCGCTCTGTATATGGAGACTTCTCTTTCTCAGGAGCTCCATCACGACGATCGCGGCGTGGGCCACGGTTATCGCTCTGACCACCTTCACGCGGACCGCGTGCTGGTGCTGCTGATGTATTAGATGTAGGAGCAGCCATTAGAAGTCCAATCCATTCTCGCGTGCACTATCTGCGAGAGCAGCAATGCGACCGTGGTACTTGCTTCCACCGCGGTCAAAGACCACTGCAGAAATTCCCTTTTCTTTAGCGCGCTTTGCAACGAGTTCACCAACGATGCGAGCCTTTGCGCTCTTATCGCTCGATGAATCCTTGCGAAGATCTGCCTCCATTGTTGAAGCAGATGCCAATGTCTGGCCTAGTGCATCATCAATGACCTGGGCAACCAAGTGACGAGATGAACGTGAGACGACAAGACGTGGACGAGCGGCTGTGCCGACGACCTTCTTGCGGACACGGAAGTGGCGACGACGGCGTGCATTCTGTGATGAGCCTTTAACAACTTTTACACCGATAGCCATTACTTCTTACCTGTCTTTCCTTGCTTGCGGCGGATCTTTGCACCTTCGAGGTGTAGACCCTTGCCCTTGTATGGATCAGCCTTACGAAGCTTTTGAATCTTCGCTGCGACTTCGCCAACGAGCTGCTTATCGATACCGCTGATAGTGAGCTTTGTTGGTGACTCGACCTTGAAGGTGATTCCTTCAGGTGCTGGGAAAGTGATGGAGTGGCTGTAGCCGAGTGCGAATTCAAGATCCTTACCCTTTTCAGCAACACGGTAACCAACGCCGACAATGTTGATTGTCTTTGCATAACCGTTTGTGACGCCTTCGAGCATGTTTGCAACCAAGGTACGTGAAAGACCGTGGAGTGAACGAGCTGTACGGCTATCGTCAGGGCGAGCTACAACGAGGTTGCTCTCTTCCTTGGCGACTGTGATTGGTTCAGTAACGACGATTGCAAGTGAACCCTTAGGTCCCTTAACTGCAACGTTCTGACCAGCAATAGTGACTTCGACTCCTGATGGAATCGTGATTGGCATACGACCGATACGTGACATTAGATAATCACCATACGTAGGCGAGAACTTCTCCGCCTACCCCTTGCTTGTTGGCTTGCTTATCTGTGAGCAGGCCAGAAGATGTTGAGATGATTGCAACGCCGAGTCCGCCAAGTACCTTTGGAAGAGCTGTTGACTTTGCGTAAACGCGAAGACCTGGCTTTGAGACGCGACGAAGTCCTGCAATAGAACGTTCGCGATTTGAGCCAAACTTCAAATCGATGGTGAGTGTCTTACCGAAGCCGGCTGGGTTCGCTTCGACTTTAAAGCCGGCGATGAAACCCTCCTGCTTCAAGATTTCGGCAATACGAACTTTTACCGACGATGAGGGCATAGATACCTCATTGTGGTAAGCAGAGTTCGCGTTGCGCAGACGTGCAAGCATGTCTGCGATCGGATCTGTCATTGTCATTCGGTTGGCCTCTGGCCTTTCTCGAGCTGGTTTCCTTCTACTTCTAGAGGACCTGTCTCGTAGTTGTTGGGTTGATAAAGCTCTTTTTTAACTACTCGGTAGAACTACCAAGAAGCCTTTGTGATACCTGGAAGCTCACCACGGTGAGCCATCTCGCGGAAACAGATACGGCAGATGCCGAACTTTTGGTAGACAGCATGCGGGCGACCGCAACGCTGGCAACGTGTGTAGCCACGTACCTTGAACTTAGGCTTACGAGCTGCTTTGACCTTGAGTGATGTCTTTGCCATTAGTCGCTCCCCTTAGTTCTCACGGAATGGAAAACCGAGTTGCTTCAAGAGCTCACGGCCTTCTTCATCTGTCTTGGCTGTAGTTACAAAAGTGATATCCATACCGCGCTGGCGATCGATCTTGTCTTGTTCGATTTCAGGGAATACAGATTGCTCGGTAAGACCAAAGGTGTAGTTACCGTTGCCATCAAATTGCTTTGGTGAAAGTCCACGGAAGTCGCGGATACGTGGAAGTGAGATCGAGAGAAGACGATCTGTGAACTCCCACATACGGTCATTGCGAAGTGTGACGTGGGCGCCGATTGGCATACCTTCACGCAACTTGAACTGAGCAATTGACTTACGTGACTTAGTAACTTGTGGCTTCTGTCCGGTGATGATGGTGAGATCGCGGATCGCACCTTCGATCAACTTAGAGTCACGAGCTGCTTCGCCGACACCCATATTTACGATGACCTTGGTCAAAGTAGGGATCTGCATAACGTTGCCGTATGAGAACTTAGCCTTGAGTGCAGGCTTGATCTCAGCGACATAGCGCGCCTTAAGACGTGGCTGAGTTGCAGTAGACATTATTAGATGTCCTTCCCGGTGCGACGTGAGATGCGGATGTTCTTGCCAGCCTCATCTTTACGTGAACCAATACGAGTTGCCTTGCCATCATCGCCAACGACCTGCACATTTGAGATGTGGATCGAAGATTCGATAGTAAGAATTCCGCCGACCTTGACGCCGCGATCGCTTGTCTGTTCCTTGGTGTGGCGCTTTACGCGGTTAACACCTTCGACAATGACGCGCTGGTCTTCTTTGTTGACTTCGAGAACGGTGCCTTGGACACCCTTATCTTTGCCAGCAATAACCAAGACGGTATCGCCCTTCTTAATGCTTGCCATTTTTATAGAACCTCCGGCGCTAATGAAATGATCTTCATGAATTTCTTATCGCGGAGTTCACGAGCAACTGGTCCGAAGATACGGGTTCCACGTGGCTCGCCATCAGCCTTCAAGATCACTGCAGCGTTCTCATCAAACTTGATATATGAACCATCTGGACGACGATTCTCTTTCACGGTACGAACGATGACAGCCTTAACGACCTCACCCTTCTTAACCTGACCACCAGGAATTGCATCCTTGACGGTACATACGATGATGTCACCGATACCGGCGTAGCGACGGGATGAGCCTCCGAGTACACGGATGCAGAGAAGTTCCTTTGCACCAGTGTTATCGGCGACGCGAAGTCGCGATTCTTGTTGAATCATTCTTCTTTTACCCCTTACTTAGCCTTCTCGAGGATCTGCACTACACGCCAACGCTTGGTAGCTGATAGCGGACGAGTCTCCATCAAGAGAACGCGATCGCCGATACCGGCCTCGTTCTTCTCATCGTGAGCCTTGAGCTTATGTGTGCGGACCATAACCTTTGAATAGAGACCATGCTTGACCTGATCTTCGATCGCTACGACGACGGTCTTATCCATCTTGTCGCTTGTGACGATACCTTCACGGGTCTTACGGAAACCGCGAGCTTCAGTTGTCATTATGCGGCGCCTCCAATTCCTAATTCGCGTTCACGCAAAATGGTGTAGATGCGTGCAATCTCTTTTCGAACCTGGGTCAAACGACCATGGCTCTCGAGCTGACCTGTTGCTGCCTGGAAGCGAAGGTTGAAGAGTTCTTCCTTCGACTCGCGTAGCTTGATCGCTAGTTCATCTGTTGAGAGCGCACGAAGCGTCTCAGCTGAAACGATATTTGACATTAGAACTCCTCACGCTTCACTACGCGGCACTTCATTGGCAACTTGTGCATCGCACGAGTCATAGCCTCTGTAGCAATATCTTCTGCAACGCCAGAGATTTCAAACATCACGCGACCTGGCTTGACGTTTGCAATCCACCACTCAGGTGAACCCTTACCGGAACCCATACGAGTTTCAGCAGGCTTCTTGGTGAGAGGACGATCTGGATAGATGTTGATCCAAACCTTTCCACCACGCTTGATGTGACGGGTCATTGCAATACGAGCTGCTTCAATCTGACGGTTCGTCACATAAGCAGATTCAAGAGCTTGGATACCGAAGTCACCGAAGGCAACGACTGTTCCGCCCTTTGACATGCCAGCACGCTTTGGGTGGTGCTGCTTACGGTGCTTAACCTTGCGAGGAATCAACATTATTCACTCACCGTCCCTTCAGTTGCTGCTGGTGCTGCTACAGCCGCAGGTGCTTCGGCGCGATCAGCAACATTTGATGTTGTGACCTCTGCGCGAGCACGATGTGGGCGAGCTGGTCCGCGTGATGGCTTTGGAGCACGTGCTGCAGCGAGTGCATTTGCGGCACGCTCTGCGCGGGATTCGATAACTTCACCCTTGTAGATCCAGACCTTTACGCCAAGACGACCAAATGTTGTGTGAGCCTCATAGAAGCCGTAGTCGATATCTGCACGAAGTGTGTGAAGCGGTACGCGACCTTCACGGTAGAACTCTGAGCGAGCAATTTCTGCTCCACCAAGACGTCCACCACACTGCACGCGGATACCCTGCGCGCCAGCCTTGAGAGCTGACTGCATTGACTTACGCATTGCGCGACGGAAAGAGACACGAGCAGAGAGCTGCTCAGCGATTCCCTGTGCAACAAGTTGCGCATCGATCTCTGGGTTCTTCACTTCGAGAATATTGAGCTGAACCTGCTTGCCAGTGAGCTTCTCAAGATCCATGCGGATGCGATCAGCTTCTGTTCCACGGCGACCGATAACGATGCCAGGGCGAGCAGTGTGAAGATCGATGCGAACACGCTCACGTGTACGTTCGATTTCGATACGTGAGACACCAGCGCGCTCCATGCCCTTAGACATCATGCGACGGATCTCAATATCTTCTTTCACATAATCTTTGTAGTTCTTCTCGGCAAACCAACGAGATTTGAATTCGGTGGTGATACCAAGGCGGAAGCCATGTGGATTTACTTTTTGACCCATTTACTTGGCCTTCCCTTCGCTAGCAGATTTCTTGGCATTCTTGTGAACCGGTGCAGCCTTACGCTGTCCATTCACGCGATAACCGCGATCATCTGAAACGGTTAATGTGATGGTGCTGGTGCGCTTGCGGATAGTGAATCCACGGCCCTGAGCACGTGGACGGAAGCGCTTCAATGTGAAGCCCTCATCCACTGTTGCTTCAGCAACCCAAAGCTCAGAAGCATCACGGAGTGATGGGTTCTTCTGCTTTGCATTAGCGACAGCTGAGTTAAGAAGTGTGTAGAGGTCAGCACCGATCTCTTGTGGTGCGAACTTCAAAGTTGTAAGAGCAGTGTCAACACGCTCTCCGCGGATGATGTTCACGACGCGACGAGCCTTCTGTGGTGTGCTGCGGATGTTACGAAGAACAGCCTTTGCAACCAAGACATCGCTCTGGTCAGCCTTTGGCAAATTACTAGCCACGAGATGCTCTCCGATCATCCTTGACGTGACCCTTGAAGGTACGAGTTGGCGCAAACTCACCGAGCTTGTGTCCAATCATTGCCTCAGTCACGAAAACTGGAACGTGCTTACGTCCGTCATGTACAGCGATTGTGTGGCCGATCATTGATGGGATGATCATTGAGCGACGTGACCATGTCTTGATGACATTCTTGGTATTCGCATCGTTCTGAACATCAACCTTCTTCTGAAGGTGGCCGTCCACGAATGGACCCTTCTTTAAACTACGTGGCATTTGCAGTCGGCTCCTTATCGCTTCTTGTTCGACTTACGACGGCGGACAATCATGGAATCAGACGCCTTCTTCTTACGAGTGCGTCCTTCAGGCTTACCCCAAGGTGTAACTGGGTGGCGACCACCAGAAGTCTTACCTTCACCACCACCGTGTGGGTGATCAACAGGGTTCATAACAACACCGCGAACAGTTGGGCGAACACCCAACCAACGCTTACGTCCAGCTTTTCCGTAGTTGATGTTTGCTTGCTCGGCATTGCCGACTTCGCCAACAGTTGCACGGCAACGGACATCGACGTTACGGATTTCGCCAGAAGGCATACGAAGTTGTGCGTATGGGCCTTCCTTTGCGACGAGCTGAACTGATGCACCAGCTGAGCGAGCAATCTTTGCTCCTCCACCTGGGCGAAGTTCGATCGCGTGAACGACGGTACCTACTGGAATATTGCGGAGTGGAAGTGAGTTACCTGGCTTGATATCAGCTGATGGGCCATTCTCAATGGGATCGCCCTGCTTCAACTTATTTGGAGCCAAGATGTAACGCTTCTCGCCATCTGCGTAATGCAAGAGTGCAATACGAGCTGTGCGGTTTGGGTCGTATTCGATATGAGCAACCTTTGCTGGGATGCCATCTTTATCGTTACGAGTGAAGTCGATCAAACGGTAGGCACGCTTGTGTCCGCCACCTTGGTGACGAACTGTGATGCGACCGGTCGCGTTACGACCACCCTTTGAGTGAATTGGGCGAACCAATGACTTCTCTGGGGTCGAACGAGTGATCTCTTCAAAATCAGGAACGCTTGCACCGCGCTGACCTGGTGTCGTTGGCTTGAGTTTACGTAGCGCCATTTTTTATCTGTCCTTTTCTTCTTCTAGTCCTGTGTCCTGGGCGAGCCCTTAGGAGACAGGTCCTCCGAAGATGTCGATACGGTCACCAGCAGCAACGTGCACGATCGCACGCTTTGTGTCATTGCGCTTTCCAAAACCGACCTTGGCGCGCTTGCGCTTACCTTCGCGGTTATGGGTATTAACGCTGAGCACCTTCACACCAAAGACCTTCTCAACCGCGATCTTGATCTCGGTCTTGTTAGCATCTGGAGCAACGATGAATGTGTACTTGTTCTCATCGAGAAGTGAATATGACTTCTCTGAGACAACTGGGCTTAGAAGAACGTCGCGATGGTCTCTCATTATGCTGAAACCTCTACTTCACTCTCGCGAGCAACAGCAGATGCTGCCTTCGCTGGGCCGGCTAGGAATTCGCGGATCGCGCTCTCTGAGAAGACAACATCATCTGAGACGAGGATGTCGTAAGCATTGAGCTGATCGTTGACGATTAAGTGTGTGTTCTCAGCGTTGCGAAGTGCGCGCCATGCGAGATCCTCAGAGCGTGAAAGAACAACGAGCACGTTCTTACGATCAGAGAACTGACGCACTGCAGCGATCGCAGCCTGAGTTGAAGGAGTCGAAGTGATTGAATCGACGACGTGAATACGATCTTCGCGCTGACGATCTGAGAGGCAACCCTTAAGAGCTGCAGCGATCATCTTCTTTGGTGTGCGCTGGTCATACTTACGTGGAACTGGTCCATGTGAGACACCACCGTGACGCTGAAGTGGAGCACGGACAGAACCCTGACGAGCACGACCTGTTCCCTTCTGCTTGAAAGGCTTCTTACCTGTACCACTTACTTCTGCGCGGGTCTTTGCCTTTGCAGTACCGGCACGTGCAGCAGCGAGCTGTGCAACAACTACCTGGTGAATAAGTGGGACATTAGCTTGAACGTCGAAGATCTCTGAAGGAAGATCGATAGATCCAACCTTCTTACCTTCTGCGCTCTTAATGTCGACTGTTAGAGCCATGGTTTATGCACCTGCCTTAGTAGCGTGCTCAGAGACTGCCTTCTTAGCAGCAGAGCGAATGAAAACGATTGAGTTAGTTGCACCTGGAACAGCGCCCTTGATCAAGATCAATGACTTTGCTGCATCAACAGAGTGAACTGTGAGGTTCTGTGTTGTTACGCGCTCAACACCCATGCGACCCATCATGCGCTTACCCTTGAAGACGCGGCCTGGTGTTGTGCGGTTACCGATAGAACCTGACATACGGTGCTTACGGTCTACACCGTGAGATGCACCAATACCTGAGAAGCCGTGGCGCTTCATAACACCAGCAGAACCTTTACCGCGTGAGGTACCGGTTGCATCGACGATCTCACCTGGTGCAAAGACATCTGCACGAAGTTCCTGACCGACTGTGTATGAAGAAGTATCTGCAATGCGAAGTTCTGCAACTTCAAGGCGAGGTGTAACTCCAGCCTTCTCGAAGTGGCCAGCAACTGGCTTTGTGACCTTACGTGGATCAACTGCACCAAAGGCAAGCTGAATAGCTGTATAGCCATCGCGCTCTTGGGTGCGAATATCAGTGACGATGCATGGACCAGCTTCGATAACTGTTACTGGAACAATCTTGTTGTTCGCATCGAAGACCTGAGTCATGCCGAGCTTCTTGCCAAGGAGACCCTTGATAGCAGCGCCCTGTGATTGAGTAGTAGACATAATTTTTCCTATTCGACCTTTCCCATGTGCCCTAGAGCTTGATCTCAATGTCAACGCCGGCAGGGAGATCGAGGCGCATCAATGAGTCAACTGTCTTAGGAGTTGGATCGATGATGTCGATGAGGCGCTTATGTGTGCGCATCTCGAAATGTTCGCGGCTGTCCTTGTACTTGTGAGGAGAGCGGATTACACAGAAGGTGTTCTTCTCTGTAGGCAGCGGTACTGGACCTGCGACAGTGGCACCGGTGCGCTCGACAGTCTCAACGATCTTCTTCGCTGATGTATCGATGACCTCGTGGTCGTAAGCCTTGAGCCGAATGCGGATCTTCTGTCCCGCCATTTGCTTCTCCTTTTTTCTTTACTTCACTTAAAAATCTTGGTTTGGAACTTCTTCTTTTCTGTTGAGAGAGGCGACCAGGTGATCGCCTCTCCGCTAACAGGAGGTAGTGCTTTTCTTACTTCTTGATCTTTGTTACGCGACCAGCTCCGACGGTACGTCCGCCTTCACGGATAGCGAAGCGAAGTCCTTCTTCCATAGCGATTGGTTGGATCAAGACGACAGCCATTTCGGTGTTATCGCCAGGCATAACCATCTCGGTACCTGCTGGAAGTGTTACAACACCAGTTACGTCAGTTGTACGGAAGTAGAACTGAGGACGGTAGTTGTTGAAGAATGGAGTGTGACGACCGCCTTCATCCTTTGAAAGGATGTATGCAGATGCATCGAACTCTGTGTGAGGTGTGATTGAACCAGGCTTAACGACAACCTGACCACGCTCAACATCTTCACGCTTTGTTCCACGGAGAAGAAGTCCAACGTTCTCGCCAGCCTGACCTTCGTCAAGGAGCTTACGGAACATTTCAACACCTGTAACAGTGGTCTTCTGTGAATCTGGACGGATACCAACGATTTCAACTTCTTCGTTGACCTTAACGATTCCGCGCTCGATACGACCAGTAACAACGGTTCCACGACCTGTGATGGTGAAGACGTCTTCAACTGGCATAAGGAATGGCTTATCAACTTCACGCTCTGGCTGTGGGATATATGCATCCACTGCATCCATAAGCTTGAGGAGAGCCTCAGACCACTTTGGATCTCCTTCGAGAGCCTTAAGTGCTGAGATGCGAACGATTGGGGTGTCGTCGCCTGGGAACTCATACTTCGAGAGAAGTTCGCGAACTTCCATCTCAACGAGTTCAAGAATTTCTTCATCATCGACCATATCTGACTTGTTAAGAGCCACAACGATTGATGGAACGCCAACCTGGCGTGCAAGAAGAACGTGTTCCTTGGTCTGTGGCATTGGGCCATCAGTTGCAGCTACGACGAGGATCGCTCCATCCATCTGTGCTGCACCAGTGATCATGTTCTTGATGTAGTCAGCGTGGCCTGGGCAGTCCACGTGTGCATAGTGACGCTTCTCAGTCTGATACTCAATGTGAGCGATCGAGATTGTGATACCGCGCTGACGCTCTTCTGGCGCCTTGTCGATCTGATCAAAGTTCATGAGTGGGTTCACATCAGGGTACTTGTCGTGAAGTACTCGTGAGATCGCAGCAGTAAGAGTGGTCTTACCGTGATCGATGTGACCGATTGTGCCGATGTTTACGTGCGGTTTTGTCCGCTCAAACTTCGCCTTTGCCACTTGTTGCCTCCTGTTTGGTTTCTGTTAGTTTTTTCTGAAGTTACTTATTCGCCGCGTACTTTTGCGATGATTTCTTTCGCAACCGCTTGTGGTACTTCGGTATACGAATCGAATTGCATGCTGTAAGAAGCGCGACCCTGAGTTCTGCTTCGAAGATCTCCGACATAGCCGAACATCTCTGAGAGTGGAACTACAGCCTTGACGACGCGGGCACCTGACCGCTCGTCCATGGATTGGATCTGGCCTCGGCGAGAGTTGAGATCGCCGATGACATCACCCATGAAGTCTTCAGGGGTAATGACTTCTACTGACATCACTGGCTCAAGGAGAACAGGGTTCGCTAAGCGAGCTGCCTCTCTAAACGCTGCGATACCAGCAATCTTGAATGCGAGCTCCGATGAGTCAACATCGTGATACGCGCCATCAAGAAGAGTGATTCGAACATCCACCATTGGGTAACCAGCGAGTGGACCGTTCTGCATTGATTCCTTACATCCAGCATCAACTGATGGGATGTATTCACGTGGTACGCGACCACCGGTGATCTTGTTAACAAACTCGTAGTGGAGTTCAGCGTTATCGAGGATTGGCTCCATCGCAATCTGAACCTTCGCGAACTGACCAGAACCACCAGATTGCTTCTTGTGGGTGTAGTCGTAGCGCTCAACGGTCTTACGAATAGTTTCGCGGTATGCAACCTGTGGCTTACCGACGTTAGCCTCAACCTTGAACTCACGACGCATACGGTCGACGAGGATTTCGAGGTGGAGTTCGCCCATTCCAGAGATGATGGTCTGGCCGGTCTCTTCATCAGATTCAACGTGGAATGTTGGATCTTCTTCTGAGAGACGCTGAATAGCTACGCCGAGCTTCTCTTGGTCGCCCTTTGTCTTTGGCTCAATAGCAACCGAGATAACTGGATCTGGGAAGTCCATTGATTCAAGGATGATTGGCTTAGCTGGATCACAGAGAGTGTTACCTGTTGTGGTGTCCTTGAGACCCATAACAGCGATGATCATTCCTGCGCCGGCTGAATCCTTCTCCTCACGCTTGTTAGCGTGCATCTGGTAGATCTTGCCGATACGTTCCTTCTTGCCGGTTGTTGCATTGAGAACGGTTGCACCAGTCTCAAGTGTTCCGGAATAGATACGTACGAATGTGAGCTTTCCAAGGTGTGGATCAGACATGATCTTGAATGCGAGCGCTGAGAATGGCTCTGCATCAGATGGCTGACGTGAATCTTCCTGCTCTGGATCTTCGTACTTGTGACCGACGATCGCAGCAATATCAAGTGGTGATGGGAGGTAACGGTTTACAGCATCGAGCATTGGCTGTACACCCTTGTTCTTAAATGCAGAACCGGTGAGAACTGGTGTGAGCTTATCTGCGAGTGTTGCGCGACGGATACCAGCGATGATCTCTTCTTCTGAGATATCTGCACCTTCGAGGAACTTCTCCATGATTGCATCATCTGCATCAGCGAGTGTCTCGAGCATTGCTTCACGAGCAGCCTTAGCCTGATCGACCATATCTGCTGGAATCTCTTCAACGACGTAATCTTCACCCTTTTGAGTTTCTCCGCGCCAGGTGAGCGCCTTCATTGCGATGAGATCGACAACTCCGAGGAAGTCAGCCTCTGCACCGATTGGAAGTTGGAGAACGAGTGCAACTGCATTCAAACGTGAACCGATCATGTCGACACAACGTTGGAAAGAAGCACCAGTACGGTCAAGCTTGTTAACGAAACAGATACGTGGAACGTTGTAACGATCTGCTTGACGCCAAACAGTCTCAGACTGTGGCTCTACACCAGCAACGCCATCGAATACGCAGACTGCGCCATCGAGAACACGGAGTGAACGCTCTACTTCAACTGTGAAGTCAACGTGACCTGGTGTATCAATGATGTTGATGAGATTGCCCTTCCACATACATGTGGTTGCAGCAGATGTAATAGTGATACCGCGCTCTTGCTCTTGCTCCATCCAGTCCATGGTGGCGCCGCCATCGTGAACTTCACCGATCTTGTAGTTGATACCGGTGTAGAAAAGGATGCGCTCAGTAGTCGTGGTTTTACCCGCGTCGATGTGCGCCATGATTCCAATATTGCGAACCTTGGCTAGGTCGATTGCTGTATCTACGGCCACTTAAATGATCCCCTTAATCGTTTCTCGAATAATTCTTAGCTACTAATTACCAGCGGTAATGTGCGAAAGCCTTGTTAGCTTCAGCCATCTTGTGGGTATCTTCGCGCTTCTTAACAGCTGCGCCGAGACCATTTGAAGCATCTACCAATTCATTGGTAAGACGCTCTGCCATTGACTTTTCGCGACGTGCGCGAGAGAAGTCAACTAACCAACGAAGACCGAGTGTCATTGAGCGAGCAGCCTTAACTTCGACTGGTACCTGATAGGTAGCTCCACCGACACGACGTGAACGAACTTCAACAGCAGGCTTGATGTTGTCGAGTGCGCGCTTCAAGATGATGACTGGATCTGTTCCACCAGTCTTCTCGCGGCAACCTTCGAGCGCTGTGTAAACAATCGCTTCTGCAGTTGAACGCTTACCTGACAAGAGAACCTTGTTGATCAACGCTGTAACAACTGGAGAGTTGTAAACCGGATCAGCAACTACTGGAGTCTTAGTGACGGGACCTTTACGTGGCATTAGGAGGCCTTCTTCTCTCTCTTCGCGCCGTAGCGGCTACGTGATTGCTTGCGGTTCTTTACACCTTGGGTATCAAGTGATCCGCGAATAATTTTGTAACGAACACCTGGGAGATCCTTTACGCGACCGCCACGTACAAGAACAATGGAGTGCTCTTGCAAGTTGTGACCTTCGCCAGGAATGTAAGCAGTGATTTCCATGCCACTTGTAAGACGTACACGTGCAACTTTACGAAGCGCAGAGTTCGGCTTCTTTGGTGTTGTTGTGTAAACGCGAGTACAGACACCGCGACGTTGTGGACTTCCCTTAAGTGCAGGTGTCGACGTCTTCGTTGTCTTTTCGGCGCGGCCCTTACGGACCAGCTGCTGAATAGTTGGCACTACTTTTCTCCATTCGTTACTGCCTATTTAGTAATTTCTACGCTTACACTTCCCACCCACGAGGTCGGGCGTGTCGGACGCAAAAACGGCAGAGGAGAAAGGTACCCAACCCTGCTCGGAAAGTAAAAACGGGGGTTGTACTCCTTCCCGCCCTCCCCTTTCCAGCGACACGCCGAAGGTGGAAATGGCCCCTTGGGGTCGCTTTTTACCCCGGTCTGGGCGATGGTTGATACATGAAGAAGCTCGGCAGCCCGATAGAAGCGGCTGGCCAGGCGAAAATGTCCGATTTGTCGCAAAAACTGCCGCAGAAGCTCACTCCCAAGCTCCGGGGAATCATCCACCTGGTCATGAGCCCGCTCAGCCTCGTCGCTGGGCTGACCCTGATCACCATTGCCGACCGGCTACGGGGGCGTGTGACCCTGGGGATCTTCACCCTGACCGCAGTCATCCTCTTTACCTGCAGCGCTCTCTATCACCGAGTGAAGTGGTCTGATCGCACGAAAGCGATCTGGCGCCGAATCGATCACGCCAATATTCCGATCTTGATCGCGGGTACTTACACACCATTCGCAGTCTTCTTACTTAATCACCATCAAGCAACAATCTTGCTATCACTTGTATGGGGCGGTGCAATCTTTACTGCGTTGATGCGC
>Ga0208865_1000319_pt1 | contig 15354 bp, 12 predicted proteins | sample CryBogCBE02Aug09_FD_184565 | JGI IMG/M metagenome (GOLD analysis project Ga0208865, IMG submission 184565) | Freshwater microbial communities from Crystal Bog, Wisconsin, USA - CBE02Aug09 (SPAdes) (version 2) | ecosystem: Environmental > Aquatic > Freshwater > Lake | place: Crystal Bog... | reverse complement strand
TATTTCGAATGTCCGCTCATGGGTCGTTCGCGCCTTAGCCGATCTTGACCTTGGTGGGTCCGGTGAATTCATAGGAGGGCAGCTCGAGGTTCCGAGGTGCCGGTCCCTTGCGGATGCGGCCGGCGGCATCATACTGCGAACCGTGGCAGGGGCAGAAATAGCCGCCGAATTCGCCACGCACCTGATCGGGCGTGATGCCCTGCGGCACGCAGCCGAGATGGGTGCAGACGCCCATGTTGACCATCCATTCAGCCTTGCCGGGCTTGGTCCGGTCATCAAGGCTCTGCGGATCGCGCAGGCTCTTGGCGTCGACCTTGTTGACCTCGGCGATTTCGGCCGGGGTCAGGCGCCGGATGAACAGCGGCTGCTTGCGGTAGACCACCACCACGCCCTGACCGGGCTTGATCGCGCTGATGTCCGCTTCGGTGCTGCTTTCAGCCAGCACGTCGGCCGACGGCGACATCTGGCTGACCAGCGGCACCAGCACGCCAACCGCACCGACGCCGGCAGCGCTGACCGCCGCCACGTTGATGAAATCGCGCCGGCGGACGCCTTCGCCCGTTCCGTCTGCGCCTGAGACCGCCTCTTCTGCCATGATTCAGCCCTTGCCTAGTACCCCCCGACTGAGCGCCGGGGCGAAAACCCGTAATTTGAACCGCAGGTTACCCCTGCGAAACCGAGCGATTGCCGCCGCCACACAGAGGGCGGATCGACCGGTTTGGGCGGCCTGATAGACGCGAAAACCCGCGCTGCCAACTGCCTTTTTGGCGGCTATCGCGCCGCCGCCGACGCGTCAACCGCAGGGGGGGCACTTATCCCGTTTTCGCCAGTCCGATCAGCGCGATCTCGCGGCCGTAATCTGCCTCGCCACGATGGGTCGCGCGGCGAAACGAGTAGAAGCGCTGCGGGTCGGCATAGGTGTCGAGGCCAAGGCATTCGACCCGCCCAACCCCCACCCCGGCCAGCCGCGCCGCGACATAGCCTTCAAGATCGAACTGCCAGTGCCCGGGCCGGCCATCCTGAAAAAACCGCTCGTTTTCGGGAGAATCGCCCACAAACCGGTCCCGCAGGCCGCCATCGACCTCGTAGCTAGCGCGGCCGATGCACGGGCCCACGGCGGCAACGATCCGCGCCCGGTCCGCGCCCAGCTGCTCCATTTCGGCCACCGTGGCATCGGTCACGCCGCCCAGCGCGCCCTTCCAGCCGGCATGGGCCGCACCGATGACCCCAGCCGCCATATCGGCCAGCAGCACCGGCGCGCAATCGGCGGTCAGCACCCCCAGCAGCAGGCCGGGGCGGTCGGTGACCAGCGCATCGGCCTCGGGACGGTTGGCATCGTCCCACTCGCCGGCAACGAGGCAGCGCGCCGAATGGACCTGATAGCAGGTGACCAGCCGCGCGCCGTCCAGCACCGCAGCGGCGGCGCGGCGGCGGTTTTCGGCCACGGCAGCGGGATCATCGGCCGAGCCGAGCCCGACATTCAGCCCGGCAACCGCCCCTTGCGAGACCCCGCCGCGCCGACCGAGGAAGCCATGCGGCACCCCGGCAAGGCCTGCCGCGCGGATGACCTCGACTTCAGCCAAGGCTTTTGCCCACCTGTTCGGCCGTGTCCTTCGACAGGCCAGGGGCAGCGGCGATCCGTTGCAGCTGCGCCTTCATCAGCGCCGCCCGGCCCGGCTCGATCCGCCGCCAGCGGCCCAACGGCGCAACGAAGCGCGCCGCGGTCTGCGGGTTTTTCGGATCGAGTTCGAGGATCAAGTCGGCGATCATTCGGTAACCCGCACCATCAGCCTGATGGAAGGCCCCGGCATTCATCGCCAGCATCATATACAGCGCCCGCACCCGATTGGGGTTGGCGAGGGTGAAGTCGGGGTGGTGGGTCAGTTCGCGAATATGGTCGAGCACCTGGGGATGGAGCGAGCCGGCCTGCAACCCGAACCACTTGTCGATCACCAGCGCATTGCCGGCAAAGCGCTGGTGGAAATCGGCCAGTCGCGCCGCCCGCTCAGGCCCGTCAAGGCTTACCAGCACCGCCAGCGCGCCCTGCCGGTCGGTCATGTTGCTGGCAGCATCGTACTGGGCGGCGGCGCGGCGCGCCGCCTCTTCGGGGCAGCCCGCGGCCAGCAGCCCCAGTGCCACCCCCTTGGCCTTGCGCGCGCCCTTGGCCAGTGCATCGAGGCCGAAGGGCACTGCGCCGGTGCGATCGAGCAGCGCGGTCAGCTCGCCAGTCAGCGCGCGGGCCAGCACCGCCTTCAACGCCTCGCGCTCGCGCCGCACGCCTTGCGGGTCGCAAATCCGGATCTGCTCGGCAAGATAGGCTTCCGCCGGCAGGCTCATCAGCTCGGCGCGCATCAGGTCGTCGAGCGCCGGGTCAACCAGCACCGCGCCCAGCGCACGGGTGATCGCTCCCTCACCCGCCGCCCGCGCGGCGCTGTCCAGCCGCCCCTCGGCAGCGGCCACCAGATGCCCTAGCGCCAGCGCCTGCATCGCTTCGTACCGCGCAAAGGGGTCGTCGTCATGGGCGGCCAGAAACATCAGGTCGTCGATTCCGGTATCGGCGCTGATCGCCACCGGCGCGGAATAGCCCCGATTGATCGACAGCACCGGGCGCGCGGCAAAGCCCGGGAAGGCAAAGCTGCCCTCGGCCCGGTCCAGCACCAACAGATGCTCGCCGGCATGGCGGCCGCTGGCCCGGTCGAACAGCGCGATGCGCAGCGGGATCGGCATCGGCGCCTTTTCCGGCTGCCCCGGGGTGGCGGGCACCGCCTGCGTCAGGTGCAACGTGGCAACGTCTTCGGCATGGTCAAGCCGAGCGGTCACTTGCGGGGTCCCGGCCTGACTATACCACAGGCGGAAGCGGGTCAGGTCGAGCCCCGCGCCATCCTCGATCGCGCGGATGAAATCCTCGCAGGTGGCTGCCTCGCCATCGTGGCGATCGAAATAAAGGTCGCAGCCCTTCCGGAAGGCCTCGGCCCCCGCCATGGTCCGCATCATGCGGATTACCTCGGCGCCCTTGTTGTAGACCGTCGCGGTGTAGAAATTGCTGATTTCCTGATACGAATCCGGGCGGATCGGGTGGGCCAGCGGCCCCGAATCCTCGGGAAACTGCGCCGCGCGCAAGATCCGCACATCTTCGATCCGCTTGACCGGCGCGCTGTTCATGTCGGCGCTGAACAGTTGGTCGCGCAGCACGGTGAAGCCTTCCTTGAGGCTGAGCTGGAACCAGTCGCGGCAGGTGACCCGGTTGCCCGACCAGTTGTGGAAGTATTCGTGGCCGATCACCCCCTCGACCCCGTCATAGTCGGCGTCGGTGGCGGTTTCGGGGTCGGCCAGCACGTAGCGGGTGTTGAAGACGTTGAGGCCCTTGTTCTCCATCGCCCCCATGTTGAAATCGGCTACCGCGACCACAGTGTAGAGGTCGAGGTCGTATTCGCGGCCAAAGGCTTCCTCGTCCCAGCGCATCGCGTTGATCAGCGATTGCAGGGCGTGGCCGGTGCGCTGCTGGTCGCCTTCGCGCACCCAGATGTTCAGCGTGACCTTGCGCCCGCCCATGGTGGTGAAAGTGCCCGAATTCGCCACCAGCTGGCCCGCGACCAGGGCGAACAGATAGCTTGGCTTGGGCCAGGGGTCGTGCCATTCGGCCCAGTGGCGGCTGGGCGTACCTTCAACCTCACCGCTGGCGATACAGTTGCCGTTCGACAGCAGCACCGGGAACAGCGCCTTGTCCCCCTCCATCCGAACGCGATAGGTGGACAGCACGTCGGGCCGGTCGGGGAAGAAAGTGATGCGCCGGAAACCCTCGGCCTCGCACTGGGTGCAGAGCATCCCGTTCGAGGCGTAAAGCCCCATCAGCTGGGTATTGGCGGCGGGTGCGATCAATGTTTCGATCACCACCGCGTGCGCCGCGCCGGGCAGCGTGATCAAGAGGTCTGCCCCCACGCGGCGCCAGTCGCTGATCGCGACACCATCGACCGACACGCCAGCCGGCTCCAGCCCGTCGCCATTCAGGCGCAGCACCGGATCGGCGGCCGCATCGGGGTTGCGCACCACCTGCAACCGGGCCGTAACCCGCGTGTTTTCCAACCCCAGATCGAAGCTGAGGTCGATGCTTGGCACCAGCCAGGCCGGCGGGCGATAGTCCTCGCGGCGGATGGTGGGCAGGGCGGGCGAAGCGAGCGAAGCGTCTGACATGACGCCATCTAGGCGCCCCACGCACCTCTGGCCAAGGGCAAACTTGCGCTTGACAGCACGCCGCCAGATGTCATCCCTGTTGTAGCTACATAATACAGTGGGAGATCCCCCGATGTCGTTCCGCTTCCCCCGCGCCGCGCTGGCCCTGCCCGCGCTTGCCGCCGCCCTGCTGGCCCTGCCCGGCATCACCCACGCCGCCGCTCCTGCCGGCGGCTTCGATGTCGAAACGGCCACCCGCGCCTATCTCGATACGCTGAAGGGCGCTGCCCGCGCCAAGTCCGACAACTATTTCGAGGGCGGCTACTGGCTGATCCTGTGGGGCACGGTGGTGTCGGTGCTGGCCGATGGACTGCTGCTGCGCTTTGCGCTGTCGGCACGGATGCGCGACTTTGCCGGGCGGGTGTTCAAGGGCCGTGCCGGGGTGGTCTGGCTGACCTCGGTGCTCTACCTGCTGTGGGGCACTCTGGTGACATTTCCGTGGGCGGTCTACACCGGGTTCATCCGCGAAAAGCACTATGGCCTTGCCAATCAGGACTTCGCCGGCTGGCTGGGTGACGCGGCCAAGAACACTGCCGTTACGCTGGTGATCTTTCCGCTGCTGATCATGGCCATCTACGCCGTGATCCGCCGTTACCCACGCAATTGGTGGATCGGCGGCACGGCGGTGGTCGGGCTGTTCACCATCTTCGGGATGATGCTGGCCCCGGTCTACATCGCCCCGCTGTTCAACAAATATGTCGAGCTGCCGGCGGGCCCGGTGCGCGAGCGGATCGTCGCCATGGCCCACGCCAAGGGCATTCCTGCTGACCATATCTACCTGTTCGACGCCTCAAAGCAGACCAAGCGGATCTCGGCCAATGTCTCGGGCATCGGCCCGACGGTGCGGATCAGCCTGAACGACAATCTGCTCAACCGCACCAGCCTGCCTGAAACCGCCGCCGTTGTCGGCCACGAGATGGGGCATTACGTGCTGGGCCATACCCGCAACGGGGTGCTGGGCATCACCGCCATTGCCGCGCTGTTCCTGTTCCTCACCGCCCGCCTCGCGCCTTGGCTGATCGGCCGATATGGCGCACGCTGGGGGATCAGCGACGTGGCCGACCCGGCCTCCTTGCCGGTGCTGGGCATTCTGGTCGCGGTGCTGGGGATGCTGGCCACCCCGCTGACCAATTCGCTGATCCGGGTGCAGGAAAGCCAGGCCGATGCCTTCGGGCTGGATGTGGCGCATGAGCCGGACGGCTTTGCCAGCGTGGCGATGAAGCTGTCGGAATACCGCAAGATCGAGCCCGGCGCGCTGGAGGAGATCCTGTTCTACGATCACCCGTCGGGCGCGTCGCGGGTGCGGATGTCGATGCAGTGGAAGCACGACCATGTTGCCAACCCGGCGATGGTGGCCCCCGCGCCGATGCCGAGCGAAACCGCGGCTGGCCCCGCCAAACCGTGAAGCCCCGCCTGCTGATCTTTGGCCTGGGCTATTCGGCCCGGGTGATCGCCGATGTGTTCGCCGCGTATGGTTGGGAGGTGGTCTCGACCGGGCGCACCGGCACGATGCGGTTCGACGATGCCGGCACCGTCCGCATGGCACTGGCCGATGCGGCGCTCGTGCTCTCCTCGGTCCCGCCCGATGGCGCGGGCGGCGACCCTGTGCTGGAAACCTATGGTGATGCGCTGGCGGGCAAGTGGCTGGGCTATCTCTCGTCGACCGGGGTCTATGGCGACACCGGGGGGGCCTGGGTCGATGAAAGCGCTGCCATCGGGGGCGGACGGCGGCCGGCGCGGGCCGAATGCGATGGGCAGTGGCTGGCGCGCAGCGCGCGGGTCTTCCGCCTGCCGGGGATCTACGGGCCGGGGCGGAGCGCCTTCGACCGGCTGGCCAGCGGCAGCGCGCGGCGGATAGACCGGCCAGAGCAGGTCTTCTCGCGGGTACACGTCGACGATATTGCCAGCGCGGTCTGGGCCGCAGTCGCGCGCAATGCGCCGGCGGGCGCCTACAATCTGGCCGATGACCTGCCGACCCACCCCAATGTGGTGATCGAGGAAGCCTGCCGGCTGGCCGGGCTGGCCATGCCGCCACTGATCGCGCCCGACGATCCGTCGGTGCCCCCCATCGCCCGCGGATTTTACGAGGGCAGCCGCCGGGTGGCCAACGGCAAGGCCCGCCGCGTGCTGGGATGGAGCCCGCGCTGGGCGACCTATCGCGAGGGTTTGCGCGGGCTGTTGCCGGTCAGCGCGATCAGCAATCCTGACAGTGCCAACACTGCTCCACCAGCGGCCAACGCCGACCAGCGATAGCCCTCGAAAGCGGTCGACAGACCCATCGCCACCACCGGCACCAAGACCCCGTTATAGGCCGCTCGGCCCGCGCCCCACAGCCGGATTAACCAGAAATACAGCGGGAAAGTCGCGACCGAACCGATCAGGCCGAGGAAAGCCACGCCACCCCAGAAGCGTGGCGCGGTGGGCAGGCTGGGCAGGCCGGTCAGCACCAGCGCGAACAGCGCGTCGGCCAGTGCCCCCACCACCATTGCCCAGGCCAGCACCGGCAACAGCGGCAGGCGACGGGCGCCTTCGCTGGCCTGAAATACATTGGCGGTCGAGGCCCCCATCAGCCCGCATAGCGTCAGGCCGACGCCCAGCGGCACCGAACCTCCGTGCCCCGCCGCCAGCGCCAGCCGGTATTCCTGCAGCATCAGCAGCGCGATCCCGCCGATCGCCACCACCGACCCGGCGACGAACCGCCCACCGACCCGCGAGCCAAGGAACAGCCGCCCCAGCAACGCATTGGGCACCATCAGCAGGGCATAGATCACCGCGACGAGGCCCGAAGTCAGCTGGCCTTCCGCCGCGTAGACGAACTGGAAGTTGAAACAGAACTGGACCAGCCCCAGCGGCACCGCAACCGCCATCCCACCCTTCGGCAGGCGCAGGCTTTCGCCGCGCACCAGCACCAATGCGGCCATGCCCAGCGCCCCGCAGGCAAAGCGCAGGGTGACTGTCCACTGCGGCGAGGCCTGCGCGATCTGGTCCTTGATCACCAGCCAGGTCGAGCCCCAGATCATCGCCACTGCCAGGAAGGCCGCAAGGGCCGCGACGCCGCCGCTGCGCTGGTTCATAGCCCGGCCAGCGCCCGCGCCAGCGCCGCCACATCGCCACTGCGCGCATTCCACGCGGTGACAAAACGCGCGCCATCCGCCCCCCAGTCGTAGAAGCCGAAGCCGGCGGCGCGCAGATGTTCGCGCTCGGCCGGGATCAGCATCACGAAGACCTCGTTGGCTTCGACCGGGTGGAGCAGCCGGTCCGCCACCGCGCCGGCCAGTTCCTGCGCCGCGGCATTGGCGCCGCGGGCATTGTCCAGCCACAGGCCATCCTCGAGCAGCGCCAGCAACTGCGCGGCAAGGAAGCGGCCCTTCGACTGGAGATGGCCCGCGCGCTTGCGGCGATAGCGGACCAATTCGGCCTTTTCGGGATCAAACAGCAGCAGCGCGTCGGCGCCCATCCCGCCGTTCTTGATGCAGCCAAAGCTGAGCGCGTCGGCGGGCCCCGTCGCCTCTGCCGGGGTGCAGCCCAGAAAGGCCACCGCATTGGCAAAGCGCGCGCCATCGACGTGCAGCCCCAGCCCGTGGCGGCGCGCGCAGTCGCCCAACGCGGCCAGTTCGGCCGGGCGATAGACCGTCCCCGCCTCGCTCGCCTGAGTCAGCGACAGCGCCTGCGGCCAGACCCGGTGAACATCGCGGCGGATCGCGCCGATCCGCGCGTCGATCGCGGCGGGTGCCAGCCGGGCATGGTCGCCCCCGATCAGCATCAGCTGGGCGCCGTGGGTGAAAAAGGTCGGCGCGCCGCACTCGTCATTCTCGATATGCGCCTCGGCGTGACACAGCACCGCGCCGTGCGGATCGACCATCGAGGCCAGCGCAAGGCTGTTGGCCGCCGTGCCGCTGGCCACCCACAGCGCAGCGCAGGGCCGGCCGAACAGCTCGGAAAAAGCCGCATCGAGCGACCGGCTGAGGCCATCGTTGTCATAGGGCGCATCGCTGGCGTCAGCGGCCTGCATCGCGGCCCAGACCCGGGGATGGACCGGCGCGGCATTGTCGGAAAGGAACTGCATGGCCATATAAAGCGGGCCCACGCCGGGCGCGTCAAGCCGAGGAGGCAATTTTGCCGGCAGCCATCACCATCACCCGCCACGAAACCGGCAATCAGGGCGAATACCACGCCCATGTCCCCGGCAGTTCGGCGATCGGCCGGCTGACCTGGGTCGCCCGCAATGACGCCAAGGGCGCAATCCGCGTGGCCGAACACACGCTGGTACCCGGCGAAATCGGCGGGCGCGGCGTGGCGGGGCAGCTGGTCGAGGCGCTGGTTGCCGATGCGCAGGTGCAGGGCTTCCGGATCGTGCCCGAATGCAGCTATGTCGCCGCCGCCTTCGCGCGCCACCCGCAATGGGCGGCGCTGAAGGCCTGAGGCCCACCGCCTACTTGGTCAGGCGCGCGGTCTGCACCGCCATCGTGAACAGCTTGGTCAGCGCGGCGGAAATATCCTGGTTCGAGCTGACCTTGTAATAGAGCTTGCTGCCATCGGGGTTGGTGCTGGCGCAGCTTTGCAGCTGGGTCGGGATCTGCGGCACATTAGTGCTGGCCACGCTGTCGGCGAAGGACAGGCCCGAGTTCTGGATCGAGGAGGCGAGGTATTCGGTGTAGAGGATCGCGATGCGAACCCCGCGGTTCTTGATCGCGGTGCACTGCGACAGGTGGCTTGACGTCCACTGCTGGCAGCCGCGCCCCGACACGCCCTGGCACGAGCCGCCCGAGATCGACTGATCGGCAAGGCCATCGGTAACGATGAACAACACCGCCTGCGGAACCGACGGGGTGGAGCCATCGCCGGGGTTGGGAATGGTGCTGGTGCTGCTCATGGTATTGAGCATGCTGGTCACATCGGTATCGGAATCGCCAGTGTAGACACTGGAAGTGGTCCAGTAGTAGGCCTGATAGAGGTTGGCTTGCATCGCGCCCAGGTCCGGCACGGTCGACGAACTGAGCGTGGTAACATTCGCCAGCGAGCCGGTCACCGCTGTCGGGTTGCCGTAGTTGAACTGGTAGAACTGCATCTTATAGGTCACCGGGTGCTGCACCGTATTGTAGTTCTGCACCGTGGACTGGGCGAAGGTGATCAGGTTCTGCGCGGCCAGGGTCTCGGCATCGACGCGCAACTGGATGCTGGCGGGTGAACTGCGAACCGAACCGAAATTGCGCGCCAGCCACCAGGTGTCGGCATATTTGCCGGTCGAGGCGACATAGGAAGTGCCGCTGGTGTCCTTCACCGTGGACTGGCCATAATAGGAATTGTTGAGCGGGTGCGGATTGCCGCTCGAATCCAGCCAGATCAGGTTGCCGGCGGTGTTGGTGACATTCATCACCATGTTGTTGGGGTTCGAATTGGCCTCGTGGCAGGCGAAGGCGCAGCCGGCGGGCGAACCGCTGGTCCAGCCCCACGAATTGTTGGTCGCCGCCTTCAGCGTGCTGATCCCGGTGTCGCTGGTAGGCAGCAGCATCGAGGGGGAGGTATCCAGCATCACGTAGAAGTTGATGCTGGGCGGATAGGAGGCCTGCGCGTTCGAACTGCCCTTGATGGTCAGGGTCGAGAGGTTGGCGCTGCCGGTAAAGCTGAACAGCCCGCTGAACATGCTGGCGGCAGTGGCGGTGTAGCTGACCACCACGGTACGGCCATAGCCAAGGTTTTGCGACGTGCCGGTAACCGGCGTTGCCGTCACTGACTGGATCGTCACCCCGGTGATATTCGCCGCCTGGGTGCGGAACAGCTGCTCGACCGCGGCCTTGACGTCGGTATCCTGCAAGCCGGCCAGCGACGGGTCGACCGCGGCCAGCGCCGAGGCGTCGGCCGCGGCATTCAGCCGGGTCTGCGCCCGTTCGGCCCGGGCATAGTCGATGCCAAAGCCCAGCAGGCCCATCATCGGGATCACCGACAGCGCGGTCCACAGCAGGATGTTGCCGGCGGCATCGTTAGCGAGGTCGCGGAACATCGAACGCAGGCGGGGCAGGATGCGGTGCGCGATACGGTTCATGGGGCGGCTCACGAATAGGAGACCGAGCTCGACAGGCGCGGGGCCATGTAGATCTGCTCGCTGAACTTGAAGGCGGTCATGTTGTTGTAGTTCACAGCCGGGGTGTAGGGCATCGTCACTTCGCCGATCAGCAGGAAGATGCCCTGCGGCGCCAGCCCGCCCGACACCGAGTTGGGGAACAGCGCGCCGGCGTTGGCGGTGGTAAGCGTGGTGGGGATGGTCAGCTTCGAACCCGAAGTCAGCGCGGTGTAGGCATAGTTGCCCGATCCGTTCTGCACCGCGCTCCACACCACCTGCATCTGGGTGCCGTTGATGATCTGCACCTCGGTCAGCCGCATATTGGCATTGGCCGAATTGAATGGCTGCATGATCACCGCGGTGGCGCCGAAGATATTGTTGATCCAGCAGGCATTGGTCGCATCGCCGGTCGAGGTGATGCCCGAGCACTGGCTGGCAAGATCGGTCAGCGTATGGGTGGCGGCGGCGACGTTGCGGCTGCACGAGATCGCCATCGACAGCTCGAACCCGCCGACATAGACCGCCAGCATCACCGGCAGCGCCATGGCGAATTCGACCATGGTCGAACCGGCAATATCGGCGCGCAACCGCCGCAGCATGGCCCGGCCCTGCCCTAGCACGAGCTTTGCCCCGATGCGCAGACATAGCTCTCGTTCTTGAAGACCACGGTCGAGACCAGCAGCCGGTTCGAACCATAGGACTGATTGCCCAGCTTCCAGCCGAACGGCCCGGTCGCCACCGGCCACAGGTACATCAGCTTGAGGACGGTGATCTGCCCGCTGGCCCCGGCGGTGTAACTGAAACTGTTGGTCACCGCGCCGGTGTTGGTGTTGTAGGTGAAGGTCGGTGGCAGCTGCGAGCTGCTGGTGACGGCATTGACCGAGGCCACCGATGGGGCCGAAACGTCGACGAACAGCTGCGCGGAAGAGCAGGTCATGAACGGCGGCAGCATCCGCGCCACCCCGGTCATCTGCCCGCAGATCGCCTTGCGGAAATCATCGGAGGTCATCCCGTAATAGGTCGCGCCCTGCGCATTGGTGCCCTGATAGGTCTGGGCCTGGCCGGTGGCGACAAAGCGCGAAGCACTCTCGGCCGCGGTATCGAGCCCCGACTGGGCCAGAAAGACCAGCGCGGTGTGGAAATTGGCCAGCAACAGGGCGATGAAGGGCGGGCCGACAAAGGCATACTCGATCATCGCGCCGCCGGACGTGTCGCGCCACAAGGCCGCGCTTGCGCGCGCCACCTGCGACGACAATGCCTTGATGCGACCAGACAGCATTCGCGGGGAACCTCCACAGCCTGCCATGCGCCCGCCCGCTTAAAATTACGTAAAGATGCGGGGCTAACCGCGCGCCGGGGCGGGGCGATGCGGCGGACAAAGATGCAGGACAGATAAGGCCTTGGCGTGGTTTACGAGTGCTTGGCCCCGCCGGCTGCTTGCCCCCGCCGCCGATGCCGCTAGGGTGCGCGGCGATGCTTGACGATGCTGCGATAGACGCGCTGGCGGCCCGCTTTCTGGCCGGCGCCCTGCCCCGCGCGGAATGGACCCATGCCGCCCATTTCGCGGTCGCACTGTGGTTGCTGCGTCATCGCCCGCAGCTGGCTGATGCTGAAGGTATGGGGCCGCTGATCCGGGCCCATAACGACAGCGTCGGCACGCCCAACACCGACAGTTCGGGCTATCACCACACCATCACCGTCGCCTCGCTGCGGGTGGCGGCGGACTTTGCCGCCCGGTTCGGGGCGACTGCGCCCTTGTCGGAAATCCTTGCCGCGCTGCTCGCTTCGCCGGCCGGGCGCAGCGGCTGGCTCGAAGCCTACTGGTCGTGCGAACGGTTGTTCAGCGTGGCGGCACGGCGCGGCTGGGTAGAGCCCGACCTGGCACCGCTACCCGGCTAAAACGGGGGCAAATCGTGCGTTGCGCTTGCCGGCAACGGTGATAGAGGCTGCCGGCGGCGCACGATTTGCGCCCACCGGGGGATAGCCTGAAGATGCACAGCAATGCGGGGTTGGAGGCGATGCGGCACTGGCCGCTCCACCGCTTCTTCAGCGCGCGCGCCGCCGCGACCGGCGCATTACCGGCGCTGGAAATCCCCGCTGGCAAGGGCCGCTCCCAGCCGCAGGTGCTGACCTACGCCGAGCTGGACGCGGCCAGCGACCACTTGGCCCGCCACCTTGCAGCACGCATCGATGGCGAGGCGATCTTCGCGCTGTGCCTGCCGCGCACTACCCCGCTGCTGGCGATCGCCCAGCTGGCGGTGCTGAAGGCCGGCGCGGCGTTTACCTGCATCGACCCGGCTTTCCCTGCCGAGCGGATCCGCGAGATTATCGAGGATGCCGAACCGGTGGCGGTGCTGGCCGACGAAACCGGCCTCGCACTGCTGGCACCGCTGGCGCTGCCCGCGGCGCTGCTGTGCGACCCCGCCGCGCTGCTCGATGCCACCCCACCGGTGACGGAGCTGCCTGCCGATATTCCGGCCGACCGGCTGGCCTATGTGATCTACACCAGTGGCACCACCGGCAAGCCCAAGGGCGTGATGATCGAGCATGGCGCGATCGCCAACCTCGTCGCCGGTGACCTCGACGAATTCGGCCTTGGCCCCGGCGACCGGGTGATTCAGGGCTCGTCCGCCGCTTACGATTCCTCGATCGAGGAAAGCTGGCTGGCGCTGGCCAGCGGTGCGACGCTGGTGGTGATGGACGACGCCGCCGCCCGGCTCGGCCCCGATGTGGTCGACTGGCTGCGCGCCACCGGCGCGACGGTCTTCTGCCCGCCGCCCACCCTCTTGCGTTCCAGTGGCTGCGCCGACCCGGCGCAGGCCCTGCCCGACATCCGGCTGCTCTATGTCGGCGGCGAGGCCTTGCCTACCGACATAGCCGAGCTGTGGGGGCGCGGGCGGCGGCTGGTCAACGGCTATGGCCCGACCGAATGCGCGGTCACCTGCGTGCGCGGCGACGTGGTGCCGGGCCGGGACATCACCATCGGCCAACCGGTGCCGGGGATGGCGGCCTATGTTCTCGACGATGCGCTGGATGAAGTGGCCGAAGGCGCACAAGGCGAACTGTGCATGGCCGGGCTGGGACTGGCGCGCGGCTATCGCAACCGCGCCGACCTGACGGACGAGAAATTCGTCGACCACCCACGCTTTGGCCGGATCTATCGCACCGGCGATCTGGTCCACCGCGATGCGGCGGGCGACTATCACTACCACGGGCGGATCGACGCGCAGGTCAAGCTGCGCGGCTACCGCATCGAACTGGGCGAGATCGAGGCCCGGCTGGCCGGCCTTGCCGGGGTGCGCGCCGCCGGCTGCCGCCTGCAGGATGTCGGCACGCGGACCGAGCTGGTGGGCTATGTAGTGCCCGCCGACCCGGCCAATCCGCCCGCGCCCGAAGCCCTGCGTGCCGCGCTGGGCACCGTGCTGCCAGCCTATATGGTGCCGCGCCAGCTGGGGCTGATCGCCGATCTGCCGACAACGGTTTCGGGCAAGCTTGACCGGGCCGCGCTGCCCGAGCTCGCCATCGAGGGGCCGAGCGACGAGGGCGAGATCGTGTCGCCTGACGGGCCCGTCGAAGCGGCCATTGCCCGCGCCACTGCCGACATCCTGAAGCGCCCGGCCGGGGTCTCGGTCGCGGCCGACTTCTTCGAGGAACTGGGCGGGGATTCGCTCAGCGCCGCGATGCTGGTGACCCTGCTGCGCGAGAGCGAACATGCCGACTGGGTAACCGTCAGCGATATCTACGAAGCGCGCACGATCCGCGAACTGGCCAAGCGCGCCACCCGCTTTACCCCCACCGAATTGGCGCACGAACCCTTCGACCGGCTGGGCGAGGCGAACGTTGCGCTGGCCAATCTGGTGCAGGGCGGCTGGCTGGCGCTGCTGTTGTTGCTGGGGTCGTGGGGTGGCTGGCTGCTGGCCTTCCGCCTGCTGCCGGCGCTGATCGGTAACCTCGGCCTTATCGGTTTTGTGCTGCTGATGCCCCTGTTGACCGCGGTGCTGGCCGGGCTGTGGGTGCCGCTGTCAGTCGCTCTGGCCGTGGCCATCAAGCGGCTGACCGTCGGGCAGTACCGCGAACTGCGCGCGCCGGTGTGGAGCCCATGGTACCTGCGCCACTGGCTGGCCGTCCAGGCGGCGCGGCTGATCCCTTGGCCGCTGCTGGCGGGCACGGGCATACAGATCAGCGTGCTGCGCGCGCTGGGCGCAAAAATCGGCGAGGGGGTCCATATCGCGCGCGGGGTCGACCTCAGGCGTGGTGGTTGGGATCTGCTGGAAATTGGCGACGATGTGTCGCTGGGGGTCGATGCCTATATCGGGCTGGTCGAGCTGGACCGGGGCGACGCCGTCGTCCGGCCGGTGCGGCTGGCCAACGGGGTAACGCTGGAAACCCGCGCCGGGGTCTGCGGCGGGGCGGCGATGGAGGCGGGCAGCCACCTTGCGGCGCTCTCGGTGCTGAACCGCCGACAGGTTGCCGGGCCGGGCGAGCTTTGGGACGGGGTGCCGGCCCAGAAAGTTGGCGCAGCACCGCCAACCCCGGTGCTGTCGCCCGGTGCGAAGCCGATTTCCCGCGCCCGGCATGACCTGATCCTGATGCTGGCCGAGGGCAGCTTGGCGCTGATCGTCGCGCTGCCGGGAGAATTGCTGACGCTGGGCGCTTGCCTTGCCGCCCATGTCGGGGTGGCCGAAGTGTGGCGCTGGGTCTGGCATCCGACCATTACCGGGCGCGTTGCCGCGCTGGTTCTGGGGCTGACCATGGCGACCATTCCGGTCACGCTGGTGTGGAGTGCGGTGCTGATGCGGCTGATCGGCCGTGTGCCTGCCGGGACCATCCCGCGCTGGAGCACCGCGCATATCCGCGCGTGGATCAAGGCCGGAATGCTGCGCCGCGCGGGCGAGTGGCTGTCGGGCACCATTTTCTGGCCGCGCTGGCTGCGGCTGGCGGGGATGGACATCGGCCCCAAATGCGAGATTTCGACCATCATCGATGTCGTACCCGAACTGGTGTCGATCGGGGCTGAAACCTTCTTTGCCGATGGCATCTATCTGGGCGCGGGACACGCCGTG
>Ga0208865_1000308_pt1 | contig 15676 bp, 36 predicted proteins | sample CryBogCBE02Aug09_FD_184565 | JGI IMG/M metagenome (GOLD analysis project Ga0208865, IMG submission 184565) | Freshwater microbial communities from Crystal Bog, Wisconsin, USA - CBE02Aug09 (SPAdes) (version 2) | ecosystem: Environmental > Aquatic > Freshwater > Lake | place: Crystal Bog... | reverse complement strand
TAAAAATAGTCTAAATGACCCTGACTTCTATGACTACCCTGTCTTTTAGAAAAAAAGTTGTTTAAAATCAATAAGTTATGTTTTGTGTTTTTGTCAAAAATGTAGCAGGGTAGTCGGGGTACGTTTTCAGATGAGAACCATTCTCATTAAAGTTTCATGCAATTTTGCAAAAAAATTTTCAGAAAGTCGGGTTTTTGCTAAAAACGTGCAAGTTATAAAAACTGGCGGTCTGTGGGGCCCCCGGCGGGCCGCGTCTGGATGGGACCCAAACTGGGGCATCGGTTTTTAAAAAGGCCCCCACTGACCCGAGGAGATCCCTGCCTAGCAATTTCCGTGCCAACATTCCAGCCTAGCAATATGCATGCCAACCCCATATTGGCACGATACTTGCATGGCAAGCAATAAGCATGCCTAGGCAATGTGGCATGGATCTTGCATGCCAAGCAAGTATCGTGCCAGCATGGCCATGGCATGGATCTTGCATGCCAAGCAAGTATCGTGCCAATATGGGGTTGGCATGCATATTGCTAGGCTGGCAGGTTGGCATGGATCTTGCATGCCAAGCAAGTATCGTGCCAATGTGGTAAGCATGCATATCATTGACTAAGTAATGATTGACTAAGCAATGATTGACTAATCAATGATTGACTAATCAATGATTGCATAGGCAAGCGCATGCGATTGTTGAGATGCCTATGTGGCGTGATATATCAATAGTCCTACGCTATCGGCACCCCACATAATTACAATGTGTTGTTTTTATACAACGTATTGTAAAGAATTGTAAAGTAAGGGCGAATCGCTTTAAATTGTGCATTGTGCCCATATAATTAATACACCGCAACACACTAAAAAGGGTTTTTTATCATGGTCAAATTAAGCAAGACAAGTAAATTAGATGGCATTCTATCGTGGTCTCTGCAGGCCTTGGACACATGCCCGGGTTCAATCGGTGCCAACGGCGAGTTGGTGCCCGCATGCCGGGGATGCTATGCAACAACGGGCAATTATCGCTTTGCCAATGTTAAGGCACCGCGCGAATTCAATCGCAACGATTGGGCCCGCGAAGCATGGGCATTCGAGATGATCGAAGCATTGGACAATTCGCGTTTTTTCCGTTGGTTTGATAGTGGCGATTGTTACTCTCTTGAATTGGCCGAGAAAATTTTCCAAGTTATGGCCGCGACACCGCATGTCAAGCATTGGATGCCTACACGCATGCACAAATTTGCAAAATTCGCCGATATTTTGGCCCGCATGGAAGCATTGTCGAATGTGGTGATTCGCCGTTCAAGTGACGCTATCAACGGTGAAACAGTACCCGGCGCGAATTCTAGCACAATTATTTCTGATGATAGCCAATTGCCCGCGGGCGCGACATTGTGCCAAGCATATCAACATGAGGGAAAATGCAACGGATGCCGAGCATGTTATTCCAAGGATGTGCAAATTGTCGCATATAAGGCCCACGGCGTGAAGATGGCGAAAGTTATTCGCTTGACCGCGGCCGCGTAAGATGCCAAGTTATGGCCCATTATGTGGGCCATGGCGTGTCATTTTACACGATACCGGGGGAAACCATGGATTCGAAACAATTCGCGGCCGATAGGCGCGATCGCGTACCAAGCGTTTTAGCAAAATTATCGATTGACATTGCCTATTATCAAACAAAAACTCAGTACCCATACACCGATTGGGTGAAACAATGCCAAGATGCCTACAATGAGATTTTATCGGCCGTAAACGACGATTCGGCATTATGTCAATTGTCGCGCAACGCGGCCCAATACTTTTTCAAGATGCCCACATGGGGCACCGCGGGCACTTAACCCCCAATGGACTGATGCCCCAATGGACTGATGCCCCCAATGGACTGATGCCCCCAATGGACTGATGCCCCCAATGGACTGATGATCTTAATTTTAAGGATTTAATATGACACCCTCAGAAATAATGGAATTTTATGATAATAACCCCAATTTGACGTTGAAAGAATTGTCGCGCATAACCGGACGTTCTATCGCGTATCTTAAGGGACTTTTACTAGCATAACCCCCAATGGACTGATGACATGAAACCAGATCTAATTCTAATTGTTTTAATAGATACAATGGCGGCTGGACTCATTGTCGCCACTTTAATTTTCTTTGACCGATTGTTTTAACCCCCAATGGACTGATGACATGAAACGCAACATGAGAACGGCGTATAATCGCCTTAAAAAACTAGGTTGTCCGGTATATATACACGTTGACGACAACGATAAACGCTTTAGTATCGACTCTGAGGCGCCGGACGCCTATTTGTGGGCCGATTATTGGGCGAGTGGCCGGAGATGGGGTTTTGAGACAACAAACCCCAAAATTGATGAAATTTTGAGGCCCTTAGGACTCTTTGCTGAGTGGTGCAACCCCGGCCGCTTGGCCGTTTTTGAGGCCTGATTTATGGGCAAAGAAAAAACCGTCTACATTCTGGCCTTTTCCTACACTGATGGGGGTGTGGACTGGTGGCCGTTTGATAGTCTCGAATTGGCCGAGACAGCATATGACCAATTGGTGGCCCGTTCGGACGTTTACTCGGTCAACTTGTCGGCCATGATCATGTCAACGGACTACGGGCACAAATACACCAAACTGCCAGATGTTGCATAAAAACAACGTATTGTAAAGAATTGTAAAGTAGGGCGCCCCCTCTGGACTTTGTGCATATCTAAGTTAAAATTCACACATCAATCACTGAAAGGCAAATATGACAAACATTCTCGAAAACCATGTGGCCGAATCCAACGGCAAAATTATCACTGTGACGTTTACCAAGGCCGATGGGACTGTGCGCACCATGACCTGCCGGACTGGTGTCACCAAGCACTTGAAGGGTGGCAAGTCCACCGTAGACCATGCCAAGCACTTGTTGGTGTATGACATGCAAAATGCAGGTTATCGCTGCATCAACCGACAAAACATTTTGTCGGTCAAAACCCAAGGCAAAACCATCAGCATTGAGGAAATTTAAAATGACCGCACGACCACTACACCAAATTGCCAAAGAGATCCGTATGGACTGGAAAAAACCATACTTCGGGGCGGTGCCCTATTTGGACGCCATGGCCCAATTGGACGGGATCCATGACCGATTCTACGAAGATTCAGCAAAATCGGTCGTCATGTATTTTCTGGCAAACGCCAGCACATGGCGCGGGGATAAGGCAAAGCAAATTAAAGTCGAATTGAAAGGACTGACAAAATGAAACCAATGACCGACACTGAAAAACGTTTGACCAGCAAGAACATTCTTGCTGCCTGCAAGGACATTAACAAACTGAACAAACGCGGGTATAACTTTTTGTATCTTTGCAGCGGGTTTATCGCCCATTATGATATTAATGGGTTCAAAGCATATTACTCAGACCACAGTTTGCATGCAGACATTGACCGATATGCTAAACAAAACCAATGGAGCAATTTTAAACCCAGTGACCGTGATTATGATTACTACATGGCAAAGAGGGACTGTTATAACCAGATCCTCGGTGGGCTGGTGGCAAGGGAATATATTGACACGCTATTTGGCGACGCGGTAAAATTTCTGCAGGATCACGTTAAAATCATTCACGTTAAGGGGTAAACATGGGACAGTACCACCAAATCTATAATTTGGACAAAATAGAACGCATTCACCCACATTCAATCGATAATGGTTTGAAACTGTATGAGCAGGTCGGCCATATTCGCAGCACCAGCACAGCATTGTTTGCCTTGTTGGCAAATAGCAATGGACGGGGTGGTGGGGACTTCCCGACCCATCCCCTGATCGGTAGTTGGGCAGGTGATCGTATCCTGATCCAAGGTGACTACGCAAAACCAACAGACCGCGGCGCCATGCGCGAGGATGTGCTGGAAAGTTTTACTGATATATCAGAACAGGTGGCAGAAATGCTGGACTTAATTGTTAAGGGGTATTGATTATGATCGACTTGAACAACATGACCACATTGGACTTGTGGAAACTACGCTTTGAAGTGGACAAGAAACTAGGCTGTGTGGACTTTGTTTGTGTGACTGTTAAGGACATCCGCCAAGAATTAAAATTCCTAGAAGATTGTGGTTCAAAACCATTGGACGTGACTGACGAAAACATTTTCGAAATACTCGAATATGTGGAGAGAAAAACAGACACCGACATGCGCACAGAAATTATGTATCGGGTTCTTGACATATTGACGGGAAATGAAGAATTATGACCCAATCAAATGACCTGCTTACAGTTTACTTACAGGGCATGTTGGACAAGGACATTAGAGGCCTCACCAAGGCCGAAGAATACGATCTGGCTACCCGCATATCAACCGGTGACGAAAAGGCCCTAGAAACGCTTATAAACCACAACCTGAGGCTTGTTGTCTACTTACTAAAGAAGACAACAGCATGGCAGTTTAGCTCGGTGCCGGCCGAGGACTTAATTCAACTAGGCAATGAGGCTTTGATCTTGGCCGCCAAGAAGTGGACGCCAACTAAGAACGCAAGGTTTGCCTCATATGCGGGCAATTACATCCTGCGCTATGTGACCCGCCAGTTGGACAACAGCGAAAGGCTGATTCGACTGCCTGTCAATGTGGTGGAGTCGATCAAGAAGATGCATTACTTGGACAGGAAGCTAAGGCAGGCCCTTGGACGGGAGGCAACGCCTAAGGAGCTGGCCGCGGAGATGGGGGTCACCACCCGCAAGATCGGCCAATTGAAAAGCTACGTGTCCAGAGAGCCGGTCTCACTGGACGCAATACTTAACGACACACAAGACGAAGGAGTAGAGGAATGAATGACAAACAAATCATTGAAATGGCTAAACAAACTCATGTTGGCAGCAAAACATGGATTGATATTTACAGCGACCAAATTACTGTCGGCGAAGTGCGTGATTTTCTTAAAGCCTTTGCCAAACTGGTAGCACGACATGAGCTTGAGGTATGCGCTACTTTTATTGAAAAGTTAAATTTAACAGGGTATAAAGAATTGGCGGAGTTAATCCGAGCAAGGGGTAAAGAATGAACGACGTAGTAAAGAAGGGCACCGGACTGGTGGACATGCATGACATCATCGACAAGGATGGTAACCTGAAGTGCATCGAGGTGTACGACACCCTAGACAACCATGTGTTTGACATTGTGTGGGACGACTACGATGCCCAGACAGCCGAAAACAGGGCCAAGTTTAGACAATGGGCCAGAGAGGTGATCGAGCGTTATGGCTACAGTTTAAGTGTGCCCCAACCCATCAATTTGATCAATTACCCCCATCCAAGTAAATGATTGCCAAATTGGTTACTGTCACGGGTAGCCATAGAAGTCACCCTTCTTTTATCTTTTTATTTTTATTTTTTAAAAATAAAAATAAAAATAAAATAATAGTAAACAAGGGTGACTTCTGGTACTACTCGTGACACTTGGAAAAAAGCTGTTTAAAATCAACAACTTACAAAACACAAAATTGGCAGGATACGCGCAGGAAAGTCAGGGTAGGGTTTACCCTAATATGTCAAAAAGTTATAAAGGAATTAGCTTTTATGCAAAAATTTAATTATACGACTCGCAAACATCCAAGGACATTGCACGAAGCATTTCCTGTGACGGCTTATCAATGGTGGTTTCCACCAGAAAAAAAGCCAGCCACCTTAGTGGACTGGCTTCTACGAATTATGGCTTGTGTGCTGATTTACTCAGCAGCTTCGCTTTGGATTAATGGTTGACGGGTAAATATATGACCTTTATGCGTTTTTCGAGTACCGTTTACACAGCGATAAACCGCGGTATGATCAAACCCAGCCGAAATAATTTCAGATTCGCCATGCAAAATGGTAGTGAAGCCCGTTTTGAGGTTCAAGGCTTGAATGGCCCCCTTGAGACTGGTGCTTTTAAGACCAACAAACATACCCATCATAGCTTGGGCGATTTTTTGTTTTGTTTTGGGGTTTTGAATAGATCCTTTTTTGGCCTCCGAAAGCGCCTTTGCGCTTTTTTGACTAGCAATCGCATAGGCTCGGCTTTTTATGCTGAACTTACTTGTCATCATATTGGCAGCATGCCACAACTTGCCGCCGTGAATACGAGCCAACAACAAGTGAGCAAAGCAATGCTCACGTGCCGTCAGAACCACCAAATTGGTAGCCTCATCGCTGCCGCCAAGGCAACGTGGCACTACATGGTGTCGCTCAGTATAGCAATCAGGGATTGGACGGGACTGTGCCTTGGCGACAAGGCTGTCGTAGATTTTGGAGTAGTTCATGGGACACCATATTGCGGAGAGATTGAAAGTAGAAGGGCTAGTTGTAGCAATATTACAACAGGGCTGGCCGGCCTTTTCGCCCCTTCTATTTGTATTAATGCAATAAAGCGTGCTATAATGCCCTAACTAAGAAAGGAAACTTTATGACAAAACAGCAAGAAGCCGGCAAGGGATCCGCCCAACGCCCAACAGACCACCAAAAGTTTGCGGAGAATTACGAACGCATTTTTAACAAGACCAAGTCATCGATCTGGCCCTTCCCTAGCAAGGTGCTACAGGACAATGGCAAGCTGCCCAAGTTCAACCCCGACAACCATGAGGAGGCACCATTTTGATACACACATTGCTTTACGGCGGGTTAACATTGATTGTCATTTTGGCAATTATTATAATGGTCAACGTCCTGCTTGAACGTTTATTTAAGGACTGGTAAAATGAAACTGTACCAAGCACCGAGGAATTGCCGGATCATGACCAAGGACGGCGAGGAATACAACTTCCACCATGTTGACGGGATGTATTCATACTGCACCACCGACGAGGGTGACGTGGTACACCTGCCCGCATGGGAAAACGTTCTGTTACTACAACCAACCGACCAAGAGGAAACATTATGAAAAACAAACGACCACACTCAAAGCTGATCAAGGCATGGGCTAACGGCGCACTGATTCAGTTTAAAACCGAAGCTGGGGGCTGGGAGGACTGCTGGGGTAATCAACCTGCATGGGACGAGTACCAAGAGTACCGCATCAAGCCAGACACCCCCGACGCAGATGAAACCCTCACAATGTACGCGTGGGCCAACTTGCACGACATGGAAATCGACCTGACGCCCGTTCAGCACCAAATGGACAACCTGCGTTTGACGTTTGATAGGCAGCATGGACGGTTAGTTGCGGTTGTCATGATAAACAAATTGCAAGAGGGGGCACCAATAACTCGGGGGAGTATTTTGTAATGAGGCGTGAAGAAAGAATCATCCAGCACATTTATAATACACGTGCCCAGCTAAACCAAATACTTGGCGAGGAGCTGGTAACTGACATACTGCAGACAGCCAAGGAGCTGCGCATGATTAAGTCAGCAATATTTGACCAACAAGTTACAGACGTAAAGGAAAAGTAAAATGGTAGCATCGGGTTTATTGTTATTGTTTGTCGGCCGTATTTTGTCCGAGCTGGATAATAATTACGCTGATAAACTGGTGGGCGTGTCGGTTATTTCCGGCATGGTTTTGTTAGGTACAGGTATATTCATTACAATTTGGAGGTATTTGCCATGATTAACGAAGACGACATCAAAGACATGTGGGAAGAGAACAAAGAGAACCAGCCCAAGCCGGCTGATCCTCCACCACCTGAGCCACCGGTTCAATTCCAATTCAGCCTTGAGCTAACAAACGACGAAGAAACACTTGCCTTATTGGCAACCATCCCCTTTGGACGTTAAACTGTGCATTAATATAGGGGCATTCATAGGACTAAAAAGATGACGAAACCCCAAGCACTCCCGGTACGCTTTGACAGCATACCGATGGAGTTAAAACGCATTCCCCGTTGGGTAATGTGGAAATTTGTGGAGGTGGGTGAGGGTGATACCAAACGCTGGAGCAAGTTGCCCTCACAGCCCAACGGCCAGTCGGCCAGATCGAATGACCCAAGTACGTGGACAGATTTTCTGGCGGTGCAGCAGGCCTACGAACACCCAAGCAGCCGTTTTGACGGCGTGGGGTTTGTGTTTGACGACTCGGACAATTTGGCCGGGGTCGATCTGGACGACTGCTACGACGACCAGACAGGCCAATACACCAACCCAGCACTGGAGGCGATTGCCAACCAGATCGAAGGTTACGCAGAGGTCAGCCCCTCGGGCACTGGCATTAAGATTTTTACCCGGGCCAACTTACAGTCGGCGCACGTTGACCACACGCTGGGGCTGGAGGTGTATAACCGCGGCCGCTTCTTTACGGTGACGGGCCACCATACTGTTGGATCGATCCCAGCGGACGAGCAGGACATTTCTGGATTTGTGCCAGAGCGTACAATTCACCGCACAGGGGACGCGTTTGCGGACTACGTGCCGCCAATGGAAGGCTACGACCTGCACCGCGTGGAGACTGAAATCCTGACCCAGCTTGACCCAAACTGCGGGTACGCAGACTGGCTGCAGGTTGGTTTTGCGCTGCACCACCAGTTCAGCGGCGACTTGGAGGCATTAGACCTTTGGGAGCGGTGGAGTTATGGCGACGGTCAGGTAGCCGCTTATGTGGCAAATGGGCCGATGAGTTGCGAGGGTAAGTGGCGCACATTCCGCGGCCAAGGATCCACGCTGCGCAGCCTGCTGTTTAAAATCCATCAGGAGGCCCGTAAACAGGCCATGGACAGGGGTGAAATTATCTTGGATGGGGGTAACCCCATCCAACACGCGCAGACGTTTTTAGACAACATCTATGCCTGCGAGGAAGGATGCCGGCTTGTCCACTATGCGGACGAGTTTTACATCTACGTGGGGACGCACTACCAGATTGTGGAAGAGGCGACCATCCGGTCTAAGTTATACAAGTTTTTGTATACCTGCAAAAAGTCGGGCAAGAAGGGCGCCATTGTGCCGTTCAACCCAACGCCGGCCAGTGTGTCGGGCGCCTTGGATGCGATCAAGGGGATCGCGCACTTGGAGAACGCCACCAACACCAAGCCGCCGATTTGGCTGGAAGGTTACGCGGCCACCAAGCCAGAGGCGTCGCAGTTGGTCAGCCTGAAGAATGGTTTGTATCACCTGAAGGACGGCATTTTGCTGCCCCATTCGCTGGGTTTCTTCACACAAAATTCGCTGCCGTTTGAGTATGACCCAGAGGCCAAGTCGGAGGTGTGGGAAAACTTCTTGCGGCAGGTGTGGCCGGATGACCCCGAGTCGGCAGACACGCTGCAGGAAATCTTTGGGTACATCCTGAGCGGAGACACACGCCAGCAAAAGTTTTTCAACATCATCGGCCCGCGCCGGTCTGGTAAGGGCACAATCAACAAGGTGCTGGTGTCGCTGCTAGGTCAGCACAACACCGTGGCGCCGGAATTGGGAGAGTTAGGTGATTCGTTCGGTCTTCAACCTTGGCTGGGTAAGCTGCTTGCTTCTTTTACTGACGCTAGGGCTCCTGATCGCAACCGTTCTGCTGTTGTTGGTCAGTTGCTACGCATTGTGGGTGGGGATACCGTAACGGTCAACCGTAAGAACAAAGAGGCGTGGAACGGCTACCTGCCAACCCGCATCATGATCTACTCCAACGAGGCGCTGCAGTTGACCGAAAACTCAAACGCCCTGACTGGCCGCATGGTTGTTCTTAAAATGTCAAACAGCTTTTATGGCAAGGAAGACACCGAGCTGTCCTACAAGCTGGAGAGCGAGTTGAGCGGCATTTTTAATTGGGCGCTGGAGGGCCTGCGTCGTCGTTTAGACCGCGGTGGGTACTTTAAACAGCCCAAGAGCGGTGAAATTTACTTGGAGTTGATGCAAGAAATTGGCAATGTGATCGGCTCGTTCTCGGAGGACGCGCTGGAGTTCGACCCAACGGCCACCACACCGAAGGATGACATTTTCCGCTGCTATAAGCATTGGGCCATTAAGAAGAATATTCCAGTTGGCACGGATCTTGCTTTCAAGCGTCGGTTCTTGGCGGCCACACAGGAGCACCGGGTGACGGTTGACATGGTGCGAGAAAATGGGGATCGGATTCACGTTTATTGTGGTGTTAAACTAAACCCCAAGGCGCAGAAATATATTGAGTCGATAAGTAACTTTGAACAGGAGATCTTTTAATGTCAGAACAAGCCCGCATTGCGTACCAAACGTGGAAAGGCCAGCACAAAATCGACATGCAGGTTCGTTCTGACGAACAGATGTTTATTATTGGATTTGAGCAGGCCCAAGAAGTGATTAAAGAAATGGCCGACATTATCTTTGACCAAGAAAAAGAAATGAAACGCCTTGACACCGAAGTTAAAAAATTAAAGAAAGCAGCAAAAGATGGCAAAAAAGTTTGACTATTACGCGGTGGACGCCGGCCACTTCAAGGTGGCAATTAAGCTGTGTTTTAGTAACAAGGCCTTCCAAGAAATCTTGGCCGACCACGACATGAACATCAAGGCCACCGCGCTGGACATGGGCATTGGTGAGACACACTACATTGCAGACGGCCGCGAGGGTATCATTGTGCTGGCGTTTGATCTGGATGAATGCGACCGCGGTCCGGCCTACTTGGCGGGCATCATTGCACATGAGGCGACGCACTGCGTGTGCCGGATCTTTGAGCATATCGGAGAAGAGGTTGACGAGATTGGCGAAGAGTCCCGCGCCTATTTGACTGAGCATATTGTGGCGCAGTTGACGCAGGCCATTATTAATGAAAAGGATAAAAATGCTGGAAAAAGAAATCGAGCAGTACCTAAGTCAAAAGGTAAAGGAAGCGGGGGGCCTGAGTTACAAGTGGATAAGCACGGTGACGGGGGTGCCGGATCGAATAGTAATCCTGAACCAAAAAGTCCAGTTCGTGGAGTTGAAAACAGCCAAGGGGATATTGTCAGCACGACAAAAGGTGGTCTTCAAGGAGCTGGAAAAAGCTGGGTTTATCGTCGATATAGTTCGAAGTAAAGCAGACGTTGAAGCATTCATATGGCACGCGACCCTAAAAAATTGCAAATAGCAAATGCATGCGGACATGCAAGAGAACGCGCTAAAAAATTAGGGCTGCCTTTTGACATAACGACAACGTACTTACAATCAATTGCAGGTGACGAATGCCCCATCTTTAGAACCCCGTTTGTTTGGGGCCAGTCTAAAATGGGGCCCGGATACGCGTTAGATAACGGCCCGCAGCTTGACAGGATTATTCCGGAGTTAGGTTATGTGGAGGGCAACGTTGCGTTTATTTCGCAACGAGCCAACCGCATCAAGGACAACGGGACAATGGTGGAGCATTATGCAATTGCAGACTGGATTTGGGGGCAAACACGTGCTAAACAGAAATCAATTACATGATTATCAACTAAGGATGATAAATCAGGCCTCCAAACTTAATGCTGTGGGGCTATTTGCAGAGCCCGGGACAGGTAAAACAATCATGGCCCTGACAATTATTGCGGAACAGTTTGAAGGTACAACACTTATTATTGCGCCTAAGCGCGTAGCGGAGAATGTATGGGACAAGGAAATAAAGAATTGGAAGCATCTATCGAAGCTGACCTTGAGCAAAATTTTAGGGACACCATCGCAGCGATTAGCCGCACTCAAGACGCGGTCATCGATTTATATTACCAATCTCGAAAACTTAGTTTGGCTATTAGAACAAGGGAAGAGCTTCGACAATTTGGTGATCGACGAGAGTTCTCGTTTCAAAGATCCATCCACAAAGCGATTCAAAGCCTTAAAGAAGCACTTGAAGGGATTCAAGAAACGCTTGATTTTGACGGGAACCCCCTCACCCCAGAGCATAGCGGATTTGTGGGCCCAAGTGGGGATATTGGATATGGGACAACGGTTAGAAACTTCCTTGACGAAGTTCAGAGACAAGTACCTGACGCCGGACAAAATCAACCGGCACACCAAGGTGGTGTACAGCTACGCGCCCAAACCGGGGGCAGTGGAACAGATTCATACCGCCATATCGGACATTTGTTTCAGTTTGCAGGCAAAGGATTATCTGGAGCTGCCAGAATGCACAATGCTGTACCACCCGATTATCCTGCCCTCCTCAGAGAAAAAATATTACGAGACTTTAAAGAAAGATTTGGTGCTAAACCTGAAGGGCGAGGAGATCACGGCGCCGACCGCGGCCGTGCTGGCAAATAAGCTGCTGCAGTTTACTTCTGGCGCTGTTTATGATGAAGGCGGTAATACAGTCAATACAACCAATGCCAAGATCGAGTTTCTGGAATCGTTAATGGAAGAATCGTCGGCGCCAACGCTGGTGTTTTACCATTTTAAGCATGCGTTACAGCGCATTCAGGCAGCGTTTCCAGAGGCGCAGGTTCTTAGCGATGATAATATGCAAGACTGGCGCGACGGTAAAATTAAAATGTTATTGGCGCACCCGCAGTCGGGTGGTATTGGGTTAAACTTACAGTGCAACGCCGGCGACATAGCGCAGACGGTTTGGTTTGATTTACCATGGAGCTCGGAAAATTATATTCAGGCCAACGCACGGATTTATCGGCAGGGTCAGGAAAAACCCGTTATAATTCATCACCTTACGGTAGAGGATAGTGTGGATACTCAGGTTGTCAAGGTATTAGAAGGAAAAATATCTCGGCAGGACGCGCTATTAGAGGCGCTAAATTTGCATTAATATAGAGCATGAAACCAATAACAATTTATAAAGTCAACGCGGTAAGAACCAAACTGTCCGACGAGGAGATCGACCCTATTGAGCAGGATGAGCCGGAGTCGCACCCTGAAATAATTGCGGAGGGGTGGGTGCCATGGGATGCGGAAGACCTTTTGGATATTCAAAGGCTGATTGAGAACCGCATGCCAGAGCAGCAGAAAGTTGTCTTAGAGGCGTTTTTGGAAGGTAAGTCCTATAAAGATATTGGCGTAACAGAAAAGTATTGGCGTTGGCATTTTGCCAAGGGCATCGAGTTTATTAAGAAGGAGCTAAGGGTATGACTGTATTTGTTGTAGAACATATGGAAGACGGTATCATGCACATTGACGTGGAAGAAACCGACGACTTGGACACAAACCAGTTTGGCAAGATTAATAAAATCTTTTTGTGCGAAAACCACGAAGAGGCAGACTGGGTAGTTAGTCAATTAATGGATGGTGTTGATGATGTCTCAATTTGATGTCATTAATAACCCAAGGCATTACACCAAACACCCTAGCGGCGTGGAGTGTATTACCGTAACGGAGCATATGAACTTTAACCTAGGAAACGCGGTTAAGTACATTTGGCGGGCTGATTTGAAAAATGATGCCATCGAGGATCTACGTAAGGCAAAGTGGTATGTAGAACGTGAAATTCAACGGAGGTTAAAAAATGCTGATTAAATTAGACGAAGACTTTACCGATGAATTAGTCGGTAAGATCTTGATTCAAAACTATATTAATTTGAACCAAGATATTGAAAGGGTCGAAAATACCAAAATGTGGGCCCATGAAGATGATGTTGCCCTATGGAAACGCGTGGTTTACGCTCTTGAAGTTCTGGGCGAATGGTATGTGTATGACTTCAAGGGTAAAGTTGAGGAGGCCAAATTAGATGAAGAGCTTCAATAACTACGACCGCTTTGATCTGGAACAAGGTATTCTGGATGTGTGGGGAACCACCGAGCTGATTGATGAATACCTGCGAGAAAAGTTTGATGGTACTGAGTACCTATCAGAGGACGATGAACACAACCGGCTGGCTGCCATTAAGGAAGTTCTCAACATGAAATGCCAGCGGCTGTGGGATGGTTTTGAAATAATGATTAAGACCAAACAATTTAGCCCCAAAAAAGCCGTACTTGAAACAGAGGATGACTTAAATGATTGACATTGAAAAAACTGTTGTGACGTTGAAATATACGTTGCAAGATATTAACGAACTGATTAATATGATGAATAAGCCCTTTGCTGTGCCGGTTTTGGCGTGGGCAAATTACATCAACGACATTCAGTTACAACTTACGCCGCAAATTGATAAATTGAACGAGGAAGAAAATGAACAAAAAGACTAAAGAACAGTATGTCCCCAAGGGCTTGCCTAAGGATGGAATGCTTGACACCAAAACAGCCGAAGTTGCCAGCGCATTTGTTAAGGCGTTTATCAACAAGGAAGTTATGGGTGACCTGCACCGAACCATCCAGCAGGTAGAGGCCATGAAGGCCGCGCCACCAAAGGGCGTCCCTGAAAAATAATTTGCATTAATATAGTTAGGAGAACTATATCATGGCAACTAAACCCGGACTGTACGCAAACATTCACGCAAAACAAGAGCGCATTAAGGCGGGCTCTGGTGAGAAGATGCGGGCTCCGGGTGCCAAGGGTGCGCCGACCGCCAAGGCGTTTAAAGAGTCTGCTAAGACCGAAAAGAAGAAAAAATAATGGCAGTCAAACAGAATTTTAAATTTACGCCGGAGCATGCTGCTCAGGTTATCGAGCTGGGTAAGCAGGGTGCTTCCCAGAAGACGATGTACGCCGCGCTGGGTATCAGCAAGGCCACCGCTGCGCGTTTGAAAAAGGAAGACCCCAACTTTGCCGAAGCCATGGACATGGCAACGGTTCATGGTCAAGCATACTGGGAAAAAGAAATCCTTGCCAACATCGAGAATAAGGCATTTAACAGCCGCTTGGCAGAAATCGCCCTGCGCGGACAATATCCCGATGACTACCGCGAAACCCGGGATAGTAAGCTGGATGTTAAGGCCGAGGTGACAATTGATTTTGCTGGCGCCGTGGGCGACCTGATTACCCAACTCAAAAAAGCAGGTTAATCCGCCCCTACCGCGGTAAAATAAATATAAATAAAGGGCCCTCAGGGGCCCTTATTTTTTGCATTAATATAATTACCCAACACTCTCTAAAAAGGTAAAAATGGCTGCTCATGCACTCCTAAGCGCGTCAGGATCCAAGAGGTGGCTTTCATGCACTCCAAGTGCTAGACTGGAAGCCACACTGCCAGAACAACGACGAAGTTCTGGGTCGTTCGACTTTTCGCAGGAGGGCACTATGGCGCACTCTCTTGCCGAGATTAAACTGCGCCACCATTTTGGACAAATTGGATACGAGGAATATGCAAGAGAATTCGAAATCATCAAAGCGACGCCGTACTACAACGAAGACTTCGAGGCTGCGGTGGACGATTATGTCTTATACGTTCGCAGTCAAATTGGTGAGGGGGATGTACCATTATTTGAACAACGCGTGGATTTCAGCGACTGGGTTGCTGACGGTTTTGGTACTGCGGATGTCATCATACTTTCCCGGTCAGCCGTCCGTGTTATTGACCTTAAGTTTGGAAAGGGAATCCCGGTCTCCGCTCAAGACAATCCACAACTCAGACTGTACGCCCTTGGCGCATGGAACAAGTTCAAGGACGATTACCCGGAAATCAAAGAGGTCGTCTACTCCATACACCAGCCCCGACTTGAAAACATCAGCACCGACAGCACGACTCTTGACAAACTCCTCGACTGGGCCGTCTACTACGTTAAGCCAAAAGCCAAGAAAGCGTGGAGCGGCGCTGGTGAATTCCTCCCCGGAGAATGGTGCCAATTCTGCAGAGCCAAAGCGACGTGCCGCGCCCGCAGCGATTTTAACACCGAGCTTGCCAAACTCGAATTCAAAAAGCCAGCCCTCCTCAGCGATGACGAGTTCACCGAAGTCCTCGACAAAGCGAAAACCCTCAAAACGTGGGCCAAC
>Ga0208865_1000306_pt1 | contig 15748 bp, 39 predicted proteins | sample CryBogCBE02Aug09_FD_184565 | JGI IMG/M metagenome (GOLD analysis project Ga0208865, IMG submission 184565) | Freshwater microbial communities from Crystal Bog, Wisconsin, USA - CBE02Aug09 (SPAdes) (version 2) | ecosystem: Environmental > Aquatic > Freshwater > Lake | place: Crystal Bog... | reverse complement strand
GTCTACAGTGGTATCCCCAGTGTCAGCATGGGCAAACACGCTAGCACAAGTGAGTAGGAAGATTATGACGTAGCGTAGATATGGCAGCATGTCTATATTTACTCTTAGGGGCCGGTCTATGCATGCATGAAAACCTGTGATAAAAAATAAAAACAACCTGGTGATCTAGATCTGGCGGGTTCTAATATAAGTCGGGTTTTTTTGATGAAATTTTTGGCATTGCTTTTGTTGTTTTTATACAACAGTTTAATATGCATACCAGGCCCCACCAACCAACCCACCGGTGACCCACCATGCCACCAGTCAAAAAAAAGCCCCGTCAACGCCAGCTCAACGGGGCCCAAACGCTCTACGCTAGACTCTTAGTCCATACGGCTACCGCTGTAGATCTTAGCCTCAGGGAATATGCTACGGAAGTAGCGAGCAAAAGCTTCTGCTCCTGCTTCCTTAACAGAGATGCTCTGCGTGGGCAAGCCTGCTGGATCCCACAAGGTCAACGTCTTAGGCCTGTAGCTCTTACGGAAGCCTGCAGCCATAAGCGCCTTTGCTTCCCGGCTGTTAGTACGCTCTACGAAGATGTCCACCCAGCCAAAGCCACAAGCGTCACGCTCGCCTACCTGCGCATACATCTGCTGGGCAGCCGCCACAGCTTCTTGTTGAGCACCCGCCACAGCAGAGATGATCTGCTCTTTAGTAAAACCTTTCATACTAGCTCCTTAGTGTGTTGTGTAAGTCTATATTATAAGGCCCTTTCGGGCCTTTGTCAACCGCAGATTGCGTACTCAGCCAGCTCAGCCCAGTTACGACTGCCTGCCCGGCGGATCTTGACGCATTGGATCAGAGTACGCAGGCTCAACTCTTTCACACGGTCCTGTACCTCGGCGATCAAGTCCATGGCGTCCTCTTTGTGGACCTGTTCGTACTCGGGCATGAACTCACCACTGGTCAGTAGGTGACGCATACGTTCAACCTTTTGCTCTGTGGTCATGCTCAAGTCCACACACAGGCTTCGTGTCACAACGGCTTGATCCAATTGTGAGGAGCTCATGTTACTGATGAAGACCACACGACCTTTGAAGAGGAATGAGTTAGGCAGGTCCTCGTCCTTAAAGTCCGCACGCCATGTCACCACTCGCTGGCTGTATGAATCCAATGCTGTCTTCAGCAGGCTCAAGCTCACTGGATCTTTGAGTACGCTATCACAGTCGTCGAACACTAAGACTGAGTCCTTGTTTTCATACAGCAAGCGGAACAGACCCTTTGCTGTACTGTAGCCTTTGACCACTGTATAGCTCTTACGAGCGCGGATCTCACCTGCCTCTTGTAGGGTCACGTCCGTGAAGCCCCGGGCTCGGAGTGCTTGGACCACAGTATGGCTCTTGCCAAGTCCACCGGGACCGCAGATGATCACTGACGCTTGATCACCACCAGCCACCATGTTCACCATGTCAGTGACAAAGCCAAAGCGCTGATTGATTGTGAACTTACTGGGCACCACCACATTCTTGGGTGCTGTATAAGTGATAGAGACTGGACCGCTACCATCTCTGCGTTGACGGGGTGAACCATCGTTTTTGTAACCTCTTGGCATACTTGCTCCTAGTGTGTGTAAGTGTATATTATACGGCCTTAGGCCGCTTCTGTCAACCGAATTACGAAGCCTGTGTAGTCTTTTTTGGCACGTCCCTTGGCCTTCAAACCAGCGATGCTGCCTTGGGGATCTAGGAAGCGGAGGTCATGCTCATCAGCATTGATCACTGGGAGACCCATGTGTTCTTCAGGCAGACGATCAAACACCGCCGCAATATTGAGGCCTTGCTCGATGGCTTTGGCCACATCCGCATCGTTGCCGTCGGCTTTGGAAAATGTCAAGTGGTAGTTCTTGTACTGGCCGACCTTACGACCCAGGACCTTAGTGTAGTCATAGAACTGTACAGTAGGGAACAGTTCAAAAATGTTCTTGCCCGCTTCAGCTTCGTACTTCTCCCAGCTCAAGTCTGAGGTACCATTCAAGCGGAACACGGGAGTCAAGCCCTGCCGTTCTGCGAACTTAATACCCCGACGGATGTCTGCGACCAAGTTGGTCATAAACTCTTCACGATTGAAGAAGAACTCCACTGTCTTGCGGATACGAGCCTTTTGGATTGTATTGGTATTCTCACCGCGCTTGAACATGCCACCTCTGCCTGCTGTATTAAGGCAAGCGGATGCGCAACCTGCTGTGGCCTTGGGGCAGGTGTTGCGCCCGCTAAGGGTGGATGGGGCAAGGTGTAGGATGAATGATAGGTAGCCAAGTTTCGTTCCCTTTTGGATCTTGGGATTCGCTGTACTTAAGAGCTTGAACATAGTGTGTGTCCTTTAGTGTGTGTAAGTCTATATTATAAGGCCTTAGCCTAGGCTTGTCAACCATTCCTTAACATCAGGATCAACTTCCATCATGCGATCAAACTGGGCCGCAACCAGCATGTCACGCATGGCATAGTATTCGGCGCCACCCGCACGGCAGAGATCTTCCACGGCATGCATGGAAGGCATGCGCCATAGCATCTCGCAGATGAACTTTTGGTTGGGTGTGAGACCAGTGATAGTCAATTCGTCGTCGTCTCGCATTAGAATTCTCCCATGACAATCATGGCCACGAACATGGCCAACAAGGGTGCTCCTAGGACTACGAACAAGTTGAACAAGGCTGTGAACATTGGGGCTCCTTTTCTAGTGTATGCCTGTATTATACAGTCAATCTATTTGGATGTCAACCAAACGGCCTTCTCTAAAGATAAAGTATTCGTTGATAGGGCGGTTGCTGGATCCACGCCACGACCAAATGCAGTCGTTGCCGGGCATGAGTTCATATTCCTCGATGCCCCGGGCTTTATAGTGCTCGGTGACCAAGAGCACCTCCAAAGGGTTAAGACGTCCGTCGATCATTACCATTCTTTGTGATCTCCCAATGCTTCGTTGTCTCTGTAGCCTGCTGAGTAGGCTGTGATTTCCTCAGCGGTCATGTCTTTGAGCTCTACTAGATCTGAGGTGCTGGTAGCGCCCCGATAGTAGTGAGGATTGTAGGGTCTACGGTAGTAGCTATCGGCACTGCCCCTATCGTAGGGACCTCCGTGTCGTTGATCATATGATGTTGCCATTAGTGCTCCTAGTGTGTGTAAGCCTTAATTATACGGTAAAACCAAAGACCCGTCAACCTCTAGGGTTATTGATCTTGTCCTAGTAGGAAATCAAGTAAGTCTATGTCCAAGCGCCAATGGCTGTCATAGACCTGTGATTCTGCCCACATGAGGAATTCGTCGCTGTACTGGTTCATCACATGCTCCAGTAGAGTTCTGAGCTGGGATCGCAAGCTCTGGGACACTCAGTTTCGATGACTACATCAGCGCCTGTCATCAAGCTCTTCACAGTCTTGTAAGTAGGAAAGTATTCAAACGAGAATCCGTCCTTGGGCTTATACAAGCTCTTGAGCTCACGGACTTCTCGCTCCATACCTGCTTCGTCCCGCCCCGTGAACTGATAAGTGCCAACGCATCGTTGTCCTACCTTGTTGCGGCTACCGTACTTGGACACCCTAGTCAAGCGCCGATCTGCCTTGTAGATCCGCAGTGTGTACTCTTGTTTCATATCAGCTCCTTAGTGTCTATGTGTGTATTATAGCACCATTTGATTAGTCTGTCAACTGTCGATCCTTGAAAGTTTCATCATTGGCTAGAGGCTGTAGGAGATGGATCAAGCCACCTTCCATGGCACTGAGTTCAGTCTCGCGCTCTAGTCTGATGTAGTTCAAGGTCCATAGGCTGGGAGTGACATTGAAGTGTTCATTCAACCACTGCCAGCCCTTGGGATAGATTTGATGCTTCTTAGGCGCCCCGTGTGCCTTGGGCCAATGACTGTCCTGTCGGCTACGGATGAATCCCTTGCCCACATAGATTACTCGTTGTTCTTCATCGGTTAGGATGTAGACTCCACGTAGGGTTCTTGGCAGGCTGGCCCAGTCCTGGAATGGCCGGTGTTCAACACGGCAGTCGATGTTAAAGAACTCTTGAACCCTTGTGACTGTGTCTAATACTGTCATGCCAACTCCTTAAAGGTTCTGTGTCTAAGATCTATGGTGTAGGGCTTCTTCCACAGCTCTACCTGTGTGCTGTCCTGTTTCACATAGCCAATAGCCCGTGCTGTACGTCCCCGAGGCGGCTCTGTGAACACATAGACATGATTGGCTGTGGGATGCTCACCCCAGTCTGTGGTCTCTTGAAAAATATAGTGTCGAATCATAATTTAGTGAGTATCCATACTTTGATTGCAAATATAGCTGCCACTGCCAGTGTGATGTAAAGTGTCTGCATCTTGGGCTCCTTTTTAGTGTATGTGTTAATTATACTGCCATTTTAGTGAGTTGTCAACCAAAGGTGAACCCCGCGGCGTTTCACAACGGGCGGGGTTCTATGCCCTTGGGACACTACCCCCTCGGGACTTTTGCTCGGGACACTACCCCCGAGGCTGACCAGCATCGCACTGGTCGGAGCAATCTATGCTGTCTTAAATTCTTTGCCAACGTAAAAATCAATCAATCTACGTTGGATCATTGTTACCAAATCACCTGCGTCATCGGTCACGATGAATCGTACGGGGCAATTACCCCAGGTGTGCCTGTTCTGAAACTCAGCAAACCAACGCCTATGATCCCTGTTAGTGGGGTCGAAGGCCACATAGGGCCTTCCCAAATATGCCAGTTTGCTCATATTAGAAGGATGCTTCTTCCATGTCAGCCAACTGCTTCTCAACTTGAGCCTTGGTAACCTTGGCTGCCTTAATCTTGATACCTTCCAGTGTGGGCTTGGTCTTCACGGCCTTGGCCACTTTCACTGTCTTAGGTGCTTCACTGCGCTTGTCCAACTCGGCTTCCAATGCTGCCTTGGCCGCAGGGTTCTTGTCGGCAAAGCCAATCTCCAACAATTTTTGAACTGCCTGCTCCTTGGTCAAAGGCTCAGTGAAGGCTTCAATCTGGACATCAGTGTGTCCGCCCTTCTCAAGAACCTTAACGCGAAGAGCGTCATTGGCAAATCGTGCTTTGTATTCGCCATTCAGTTTAGAATAGCCAGCGTGTGTAAAAGTCTTAGTAGTCATTTCAATTTCCTATGTGTGTGTTGATCAATCAGTGGCCCATCCACTGTACTTACTATTATACTGCCTTTTGAATTGGCTGTCAACCATTTTTTATGAATTAACCGTTTCAAAAGGACTGTATTGTTCCTGGGGGAAAGCATCTTCCCATTCCACATTGACCTGTTCAATCCAATCGTAGACCATGTCAATGGGGCACTCCAACATCATGGCAATGGTCTTGGGACTATAACCTTCAATGTATAGTTGCTCAATGTCGTAGCTCAAATCCTTAATTTCAGTCATCGTAGGCCTCCTCGCCCATCTCTGTTACTCGTTCTTCAACCACAACCAAATCAACAATCCTAGCTGTTTGGTCCACGTCGCTGATACCTTGGAATGCTGTGCGGAAACTTTGGTACTCGGCCAGGAAGTCAAACACAGCCAATTTGTCCCATTCATCAGGAACCTCAAGCTCCTGTGTCAAAACGGTTTGAACTCGTACTGTTTTCATGCTACCTCCTCTTCAGCGGCCAAAGCCTCTGCCAACGGCACCAACTGCTTATACAACGCTTCATTGCGTTCATGTGTAGTGCCGCAGTACCAAACACCATCTCGCATGATGTAGTAGTATTCGCCACAGCAGTTATCAACCTGCTCAAAGAACTCTTCAAATGTGTGTGCTACCTTCCAGCTGACATTCTCTTCGCCGCGATCGCGTCCGTAAAAGGTACACATATCCTCGGTCAGTTGCTTGAACGCTTCTACTTCCTCTGCGGGCAAGACAAACTGGCTAAAGGCGTGCTTCTCGCCAATGTTAGGACGCAGGCTACTCAAGTCGCCCAGTGCTACGAGGTTATTGGCTTTGGCAGAGTCGTAGTGCTCTTGTAGGATAGCGCCATTGTGTGCCAAGTAGCCGTCCCAGTGGCAGTAGACTGACTTAACAATGTCACCGTGCATAATCCCAATACGTGAACGTGTTCCCATGTAGTGCTCCTAGTGTGTGTAAGTGTTAATTATACAGTAACTCGATGCCAGCTGTCAACCGAACTAACGGCATCCCAAACAGCTTCGCGCACCGCTGTGTCTGTAGCCTCGCTGTAGACTTCTTCCTTGCTCACAGCAATCAACAGGTTCATCACAGTGGCCCAGTTCAGAAAACGCTTGTTGGCCATCTCAACAATGTCGTTGATCACAGCATTGCCAGCATCTGTGAACATTCCATAGTCTTTCATATCAGCTCCTAGTGTGTGTAAGTCTTAATTATAACACAGGCCTGAGCCTGTGTCAACTCGTTTATGCGTGTTCTTTGTCTTCGACTAAGGTCAACATGTTAGCGGGCACACGCCAAAGTCCCTGCACGGTCTTGACTGTGACATACTTGATGGCGATCTTTGTAACAAAGCCAGTGATGTTCTGTCCAGTCTTGTTAGATGTGAAGCTGACGTTGTCGCCAACCATCAAACTACGGATTGTGGTCTTCTGCAGACGCGATTTGGCATACTTGACAGCATCGATGATGCTGGACAATTCACTGTTGGTAAACGAACCAAACATGATTGCACTGTTGATTTTTTCGATATCCATGATAGCTCCTAGTGTGTGTAAGTCTTAATTATACTGCCCTTTGGCTGTCTTGTCAACCAAAGTACTTGATTAAACCTGCGGCACAGATAGCTATACCCACAACGTTGGTCACAATCTGTGGCTTATTACGTACCCGAAAGCTCCAAACCAAGTACAGCAGACCCCCTAAGGAGCCTGCCACGATATTCCAAGGATACATGTCCAAGGACATCAAAGTATACATGGCCATGAAGCAGGCAGTGCCTGCCCACTGGATGATGTCATTAGTCTTCAAGTTCATCCTCATTCTCTGCTTCGTATTCAGCCATGCCGTCTGAGATACCAAACATGTCATCCAAATCCGCAGGGATCGCATCCTTGACAGTCACACTCGTGTAACCACCAATGTCATAAGTTTCATCACCGTTCTCATCGTGGATTCCACAGAAAGCCATGCCAGGCTCATAGTAGTAGGCACGCACTGTGAAGCCCTGCTCCATCAGTGCCTCATAGACTCCAGTAGGAGGGCTCCATGCTGAATCAAAGCCAAAGGTAATGCCCTTGTCATGTTGGGCATCATACTCAACAGTATCGTAGGGATTCACATCCCACTTGGTGCCCCATTCGTTGACACAGAAGTCATACCATGTAGCGTAGCCATGCTTCTCACGATTGGCATTCTCTTGCTCTACGAGCTTGATCTGCTCAGGGCTATCATCAGCACCCACGCGGCCAGCCACAATGTGTAGGCTTTCTGGAACGGGACGGGCAAAGTTACAGAACTTGCCTTCGTTAATTGCTTCAACCAAAGCATACATCTTGGTCTTGTCTTCGTGGTTGATCTCAACTGTGTTGTTGCACCAATTTGGCATATTCGCTCCTTAAAGTGTGTTAGTGTAAGTGTATATTATACAACCAAAATCATGCTTTGTCAAGCATTCGCATCAATTCATTGTTCAAAAAGTCCATCTCAGTCCGCTCCACATAGAAGTCTGTGGTGGGATCGTAGTAGGCACCTTCCTGGGGATCGTAATACAAGACACGACCTGAGAAGTTGAACGGACCTTCAAGCCCCTTACGGGGGCCATACTTGTCACGCATCCTATCCCCAGTGTCCAAAACGCGATATCCCATTGTCAGCTCCTTTGTTGCTAAGTCTTTATTATACGATCGGTTAAACCATTTGTCAACCAAAAAAACATGGCGCCGTGGATGGGACTCGAACCCACCTGATACTGATAGACAATCAGTTGCCCTCCCCGAGGACTACCACGGCTTGAATTAGATTGGGCGGGCTGAGCGAGCACCTCGTTTAATGTTCAGCCCTCAGGCCAACACCCTGTAACTAGCTAGTTAGAAAAGAACTAAAGGAACTCCGGACTACTTGCTCTATACCGTCTATAGTGCTAGTGCCTTCGTCATTACTGCCTGCCTTATCCGCCGTTGCTCGAGGCCTTCATGCCCTGGATACCAGGTACCCGTCGGTACGCTTCCATCTCTCCAGGCGCCTAGCGGTGTAGGTAACCTTTAATGCTTTCCTAACTGTCTATGTCTTTATTATAGCACCGGTTTAACCATTTGTCAATCCCGGGCTATAATACCCTTTCTTTCTACTAGGACTTTGGTGCTGTAGGACAGCTCTTAAGTCCGTTCCAGTGCCACTTGCGACAATGTGTACATTCCATATGTGCTCCTTAGTGTGTAAGTATGTATTATACTGCCTTTTGGGCGCCTTGTCAACTATTACAACCAGCAGTCGTCCGCATCTTCCACAGTCTCAGTCTGTCCCCCAATGTAGCCTCCCTGGAAGCCATTGGGGTTTTCCAAAACCAATCGAGTGCGATTGAACCCGCCCTCTGTGATTCGCACAACGCGACCACTCTGTTCAATGTCTGCTTTGAACGACACCCAGTCGCCTACCCGTACTTCTTGTCCGTCAACGTAGGCTCTCATATCAGCACTCCGGATCAAAGTCATGCCACTCTTGGGCCTCATCGGGTTGGCCATCGCTTTCGCAAAGCCCGTCAAACTCCATCAACTGCTCAAGCGCATCACGCACTCGCCCACTCTCCGAAGTGTAGAAAGTATACTCGCCCAATGTCGTGCGACCCTCGCCTTCTCGGATGTATTCAAAGCCACCGTAGTAGTCCAAGCGTGAGCCTGTGTATGACACAATAGTGTCTTCATCTACAAACAACCTTCCGCAACGGCTATCCAAGCCCAAGTGTTCAGCTGGCTCTTGTCGCAGGCCCTGCACGTGACGCTCCACTACCTCAGCGATAGCATCCAGCAGGTCTGGTGTTGAATCAAACTGTGTATCTGTAAAGTAACCCATTTCAGCTCCTAGTGTGTTAGTGTAAGTATGTATTATAAGGCCTTTTTAGGGGCCTGTCAATGCCTAGCTACAAAATATTTCTTTGCTAAGGATCTTGTCCTCTACCAACTGATAGCAGGCATTTAGTGTGTAGGTCATGATCAAGTGTGCGTTGGCCCGCTGACTTCGGGGCAAGCTGTCAATCAAAGCCTGGATCTCGCCCAATGATGGGGAGGTGAAAAAATTGTTACGGGGAATGGGGTTCTGTACCACGTCGTATGTTCCGCTCATCGCATGCTCCTTAAAGTGTGTTAGTGTATATTATACTATCAATCTGCTAGTGTGTCAACTATTATTGTCTCAGTAAACTCGTCCTCAACACGCTCTAGTGCTACCTCTAGTGCCTCTGTTTCGTCTGTAGCTTCAACTTCAATCTCAAATTCTCTTGTAATTTGTACTAAAAATGTTTTCATCTTCGCTCCTTAAAAACTTATTATAACGCATTCTGTCCAAAATGTCAAATGCGCTATAAAAAGCCCTTACGGGCTGTAGGGTTATTATATAACATTAATCCACGTAGTAGTCAACCGTTTGCAATAGTGTGCTCATTGCGTTCTCTAACTCGTTAAAGCACTCCAGTTCCACTAGTTTCTCGCCATCGCATGTTGCTGTTAACAGCATAGCTTCCACTTCCGCTAGTTTAACAAGTATTGCATCTTTCATTTGTGCTCCTTTTTTAGTGTATGTGTGTATTATACTGCCAATCCGCCAGCGTGTCAACAAGTTTATTGTAAAGTTTTGTAAACCATGACTGTTGTGAAAATACAACACAAAAAACAGTTGACACAGAGCCAGTACTGCGCTATAATACACACTTACACTAAAAGGAGTACTAAAATGGGTCAATACGCTAACACAGTAAACGCATACGCTATGTCCGCCGCTCGCGCAAAAGTATACACTATGCAAAACACGCTACAGAGCTACGGTCAGACCGCTTATATGCTAAATGTAAGCACAGCCAAGTTCCGTAAGGACATCGAAGCTAAAAAAGTAAAATTTATTGCCCTATTGGAAAAAGAGCGTGTTGCGCAATTACAACAAGAGCTGGCACGTTTACAAGCAAAAACTGCTTGACATCTCGCCCCGAAAGGGCGTATAATACACACTTAAACACTAAAGGAGCACTATGTCAAAAGCACTTAACAAACGCATTGCCGACGCCTTCGCTACAATTTACGACCAGGGCGATAACGGACTAGAGTACATGGACGGCCACACTGCGCTGGACCCGGCTCTAATGGAGCACTTTTACAATGACACAGTAGAGACACTGTCTAAAGCAGATCGCACCCGCATGGCCCTAATGTTGGAGACCATTGCCAGCGATATGGACATGGACTTAGAGTGTTAAAAGTGATGGGGACTAGGTCCCCTATACACTAGTACAGCACGTGAGCAAGTATCTCCATGCTGTCCCGCCTCGCTTGTTCCTGCTGTGATCAAGCTCACCACTAGCCTTAACCTGTTAGAGTTTAGGTCACGAGTTCGGACTGTGTGCGCCGGATCTATGATCACTAGCTCAATGTGATTTAGCTGACCCGACGGACTCTAACCTCCTGATCAGCATCACACATCTTTATCCACTGGTCCTACGGTTTATCAAACATTTGGTGGGCCGTCTTGGAGTCGAACCAAGCACCAATGGATTATGAGTCCACTGCTCTAACCAACATGAGCTAACGGCCCTATATACACTCTATACACTCTATACAGCGGGGTTTTTCTTGCATGCAAGAACTTAGACTACGAGCTCCTGTTGCTGAATCCACTATATACAGTGTGTATTAGTATCTTAGTCTATGTACTTATTATACACGGACGCCACGGTGTGAGCAATCAGGAAGTTGTTGACACCGTTGTACACACGCAACACTAGGGTAAAATAATGGTAGAAAAATTGTGAAGAAAACACGAGAAATCCCAGTCTAATCCTGGTGTGAAAATGGTGAGAAATGGTGGAGAATCATGGTGTTCTAGCGGGGTTTTTGGTGTGAAACAGTGCCTAAACTAGGGATTTTTGGCTAAAATTTTTTTGGATGGGTGGAGTCACCGTCGGCTATAGTCAAATGGTCCGTTGAAGATTCAGTCAAAATCCGTTGAAGATTCACCAGTTCTTCACCAATTCTTCAGTCTGAATCCCGTCACAATCTTCACCAAGTTTCTACCCGTTCTTCAACTGCTTACAGCGGGGTTTTCACACTGGATGATGCTGTCCGCGCTGAGTTCGTACAGCGGGGTTTTTACGCCACTACTTCAAACAGTGTGTTCACGTGTTGAAGTCTGATATCACGTTCCTGCAGGCTATTACTAATAGCCATGCGTTCGAATGTGGGTACTTCGTAGGTCCAAAGATTGTTGACGTTATCCTGTCGACGTGCGATTCTATTAGGCGTTCCATCTGGGCTGAATGGAATTTCCAAATTACCCCGGTCTGTAGTAATATGCTCATACTCACATCGGGGAATAATAAACCAATAAAACTGGTTGGGTCCTAGATGATTGCCACGTCGATTTAGAATCTGTACTCTGAGATCACCAGTCTTGTTATGTAATCCCGATATGTTAGCTCCATAGCTCTTGCCCTTGCTGTGTCCACGACAAGTAGCGTATTTGACTTCACTACCATCGCGGATATCCCAACCCTTTTGACTGTCATGCCACCATCCACTGAGGTTAGCCACTGCCAACTCCATGAGAGTACTTACTTGTAGTCCGCCCAATTTAGCCAGCAGGGTTACAGTTTTTGGATCCATAGACTCACCCCCGGGAATATATCTACGGAACTGTTCAAAGTGTAGGCATTCCTGTTCAGTGGCTGATTTAATTGTGCTCATGGTTCTCTCTCCGATCTTGTGAGGGTTTATTTTGTAAATCTTGGCATACCTGCCTCAGTGCCTGCATATTGGAAATTATCCAGTAGGGGCACCAGCCGGGCCATGGCCGTGGCATTGTGTCGTTCTATTACTCGATGCTCGCCATCAATCAACATGTAATACAAATTAGTTGTACCTTCGTCAACCTGCGGCCCAAAAATATATTCCAAATCTTCTAATATCATAGTTCAACTCCAAAATGTTGTTTAATCGCTTGTGTGCCCTTGCGTTTCATACTGCCTTGATATGGCACCATTTCTTTCCAAGTATCTACTTCTGCTTCAAACGATTGAGCACATTCTCTCACAATCAACTCGGCGAACTTTTCTGAAAATTGTAGCAAGCCTTCATATGTCATGGTGTCCCAGGTGTGACTGAATTCGCTATCTAGTGTCTTTCCCATAAGGGCTTTAATTCGTTCGTTCATAACCCTATCTGCTTTCCGAATAAACAATACACCTCAAACCATCGTGTGGGTGGATTCTCAATGAAGTAAGGATTCACACGGAATGTGATTTCCCAATCTCTTGACCACTGAAAATGTCTAGTGCCAAATCTAATATTAAACCAAAGATTGCTCATTCTTCAACTCCGAAATGTTCTTTTACAAATTTACCAATGCTTTGCCATTTTTCTCTAGTAGCATCAGCATTGTCGGCAACCTCGGCACATTCCCGAACGATCAACTCGGCGAACTTTTCTAATTCGTCATTATCAAATACAGTTAGTCCATCATTGTCATTATCAGGATGTTTAAGAGCCTGTAGGGCAAGTTGTTTGGCTTGCTCATTCATTATTTGACTCCAAAATTTGGATAGTATTCCACAACCTGTTTGATAATAACTGAACCATTTGATTCAACACAGCGGCACACCCGCCCGGTAGAAGGAAATTTCCTACTTACCCAGTCTGGTTGAACGGTCTCCTGTTCATCAATTTCAAATGACGCATAATACGCCAGCAAATCTTTTTCTTCCGATTCTGTTAGTTTAATCATTATTTGACTCCAAAATGTTCTTTAATCGTTCTCACACAACCATTAGCGGCACTACGAACATCATTCAAGCGACTGTCATTGGCAATAGCATTAGCACATTCTCTCACAAGCAACTCGGCGAATTTTTCTATATCTTCATTAGATTCAACCCAATAGTAACTGTAATCTTTTTGTGATAGAGATAAGCCAGCCTGTTCAGCAAGTTCTTTAATTCGTTCGTTCATCTTTTGTTTTCTTAATGAATAGTTGCGTACCAGCAGGAAGATTCTTAAACATCATGGGCACAGTTCGTTCGTCAGATTGATCGGTATGGACTGTATGCCCGTCCCATAATTGTCTAACTTGGGGGAACTTTTCTGTTCCTATCACTCCTGCTATTTCAAATTCTTCGTTCATTCTCCAACTCCGAAATGTTTTTTTATATAATCCGCCGCAATAACAGGAGTGTGCCCGTGTTCGTTTTCAATTTCTACATACACATTTGGAAATAATCCAGCACATTCCCGAACAATCAACTCGGCGAATGTTTCTAGTAGGTCGCCGCCCTCTTCATAGTGAATTATTCCTGCTTCTAGTATTAATTCCTGAATTCGTTCGTTCATTGTTCAACTCCGAAATGTTGTTGGATTCTGCGGGCGAGGATTCCCACCAGCTGGGGAGGTTCTGCTTGGGGTGGATTGGTCTTTACCCCAGTTACCACCTGTTCCACGCACGCCGCCACAACCAGTTCAGCTAGCCTTTGGGCACGTCCTGCCATTTCAGGTGCCGCATAGCCTGCTTGAAGCATCAACTGTCTTAATCTAGGGTTCATCGGGGCCTTTCTTTCTCTATATATGTGTGTAAAAACTATATTATACAGTGAGCTAGGGCCTTTGTCAATCTGCTCAATGTTGTCACAACTCAGTCAACACAATGGGGTATTAGGGCGTTATTAGTGTATATGAGCCTATTTCTACTACAGATAAGGGAATTACTTTCAAGGGGTTTGGATCCCTTGGAAATAGCACACAGGCTACACTTGGATCCTGATCTAGTAGTTCGTTGTATAGATTTGATCACATCAGCTAGGGATCTAGTCTAAAATCTGCGCTTCGCGCCGGACTTCTCAGGGCTTATACTTGGCCCCACTTCAATAAAAACATGGTATAGAGTCTACGGGTCATTGTGACTTGACTGGTCTTGGCTTCATACTGCCATTCCTCACGATTTTGGCCCAGTAGCCATGTCAGTATCTGATCACTCTTGGTTGAGATACAGGCGCCCCTATCGTGGTCCATGTTGGTCTTGGTGAGTTTTTGCCAAATCACTGGGGTCTTGGGCTCATGAGGAATCATCGCTTATTTAACATAAGGTAAATACATGACTATGACTTTACCTGCATCAGGCTCACCCATTAGTTTTAGCCAAGTTGACGTTGAATTGGGCTATACCTCATCCAACCCCTTGAGTTTGAGTTCGGCTCGACAGCTCAGTGGCGACATCACGGGTGCTATACACATGAGCGACCTCTATGGTAAAAGCTCATTTGCCCCAAGATATTTTACCTCCAGTACCACTTGGACCAGCACACAGACACTGGCATTGAAGGTTCTGTCTGTGAGTGGTGGCGCTGGTGGAGGCACGGGCGCAGGAGCAGGCGGGGGCGGTGCTGGTGAAGCTGTGACTTCCAGCACATTCCAAGTACAGACTGGGGACACTTTGATAATCACAGTGGGCCTGGGCGGCGGCATAGCTTCAAGAGGTCAAACCACCACAGTGGTCAACTCACGCACAGGTGAAACAGTCACTGGCGTATCGGGCTATCCAGGACAAGCATCACATAGTGGGGTGGGTGGTACGGGTGGTATCACCATCAGCCCCACAGGACAGACATTCTATGGTGGCACAGGATCTGCCGCTGGAGCAGGTGGCGGGGGTTCAGGCGCCGCTGGCGCTGGTCTCCCGGCGTTTGGCACTATACCTGGCTCAGGCACTGCCGCTCTAGCCATACACATCAATTCAACCACAACCATTTATGTGAGTGCGGGTGGATCAGGACTAGCACCTGGAGTCGGCGTGGGCTCAGCAGGCTTGGATAACACTGGATCGGGTGGCGATGGCAACAGCCCAGGCGCTTCGGGTCTAGTGGTTCTTTATACATAATACGAGAGTAACAAAGAGATATGGCAAAATTACCTGGATATAGTAAAATACAACTAAGCTATCTTACCCCTGGTCAGTACTCCTATACAGTGCCTGCGGGAGTCACAACAATGAAGATTACCGCAGTGGGTGGTGGTGGTGGGGGTGGCGGCTATTTTCAAACGAATCCCTACAGTGCTGGCGGTGGTGGCGGTGGTGGCGGTGTGGCTCATACCAACTGCTACCCAGTGACTCCAGGCGAAGTCTTGACTATTACAGTGGGCACAGGCGGCAATGGTGGTAGCGGTGGCGGGGGTAACAATGGCGGAGATACCTGTGTGAAAAAAAGCGGCGGCTGCAGCACAGTGGCTGGCTTTGGCGGCGGTGGCGGCAACGGCCCCACTGGCGGCGCAGGAGGCCTAAATAATATTTCGTCCAGCTATGGTGGCGGTACTTACTACCATAGTGGTTGTTTTCCTGGCGGTTACTGTGCGGGCGGCGGAGGGGGTGGAGCTGGTAACATTGGTGGCGCGGCTACACAGGGTAGTGGTGGCACTGGCGGTATTGGCGTATCAATATGTGTAGCTGGTAGTACCCTTACATTTGGCGGCGGAGGAGGTGGAGGCGGCTACACTACCGGTGGGGTTGCTGGTTGCGGTGGCGGCGGCCGAGGCGCCCAGGCCTATAGTGCTAATGGTAGTAGTGCTG
>Ga0208865_1000303_pt1 | contig 15873 bp, 24 predicted proteins | sample CryBogCBE02Aug09_FD_184565 | JGI IMG/M metagenome (GOLD analysis project Ga0208865, IMG submission 184565) | Freshwater microbial communities from Crystal Bog, Wisconsin, USA - CBE02Aug09 (SPAdes) (version 2) | ecosystem: Environmental > Aquatic > Freshwater > Lake | place: Crystal Bog... | reverse complement strand
CCTATCCTTCCTAGGTTGAAAAACACTGGTAAGACGATTATGGCCACCACTCCATTTACCTTTGCTGTTTTGATCTTCAATGATGTTCATTGATTCTTCAAACTTGGCCTTGTACATATTGGCATCATCAGGACTTTTACGTTTTAGATAATAGTTGTGTAGTGTAGCATAGACATAGCCTTCTGGGAATGTCTGTAGTACACCATTATTTAGAATAGGATTACCGTTGATGTCTGTGGAAAACAATGTGGGCCAAGTTCTATAATAGTATAGATTAATCTGGTCGCCTTCACTGACAGCAGGTAAGAACTGATATTGTTGGCCCACTTCACTGAACTTGCCACGATACACAGCGGGAATGTTAATGGGTTTTAGGTATAGACTTTCAATCAGGCCTTCTGTGATAATGTCTCTATCACCAATACGGTCATAGACAATCCAAGGACCAAGACTACTTGATGGATCTACACCACCCTGCTTGAAGAATAAAATGGGTTTTAACATATCACCAGGAATAGCAATACGCCCGTGAGCATCAGCAGTGGCAATAAAGGCACTGGCATAGGGATCACTACGCATAATGGGCAACTCTAGATTACGCATCATCATCTCACCCAAGAAGATACATTCTTTTATTTCATTTGTATTTTGACTGCCAGTAAAACTTTGTATAAAACTTACTAGAGAATTTGCGTCTGCTATTTGACTCATTGTTTATCGTCCTTGGAAGAATCTTTGTTGGCCGCGTTTGGTAGGATATGGGACTTCAATAGGGATTGGCAACTTGCCACCAGGGTAGCAAACATAGGCTGGATATTCTTGTTGTACCACTCTATAGAATTGTGCTTTAAGGATCTTGTCCCTTTTAATAGTGCTCCAACGCATTCCGCCAAAATAGTCATCACTGATCCTTTGTTCTATCACATAGGGTAGATCCATCCATTTCCACGCTAGGCCACCGCTGTCATCCAAAGGTGCCATAGGATCTGGAACTCCACGCTCTGCTGCTTCTCTATATAAACGGCAGCGTTCTGCTACCGCTTCTGTATTCATTTGTTCACGTTTAACATAAAACTTACCATCTTCTCTACCTGTGGTAGTTTTAATGTTGCCGCTTTTATTCCAACCTTCTCTGCTCCAATCACCTTTTAAACTACGATATAGTTTATCATTGCGTAGTAAAGCATCTGCCATTCCATTGTTAGAAGTAATGATGCCGCCTTGATCTCTGCGTGTGTAATCTAGATTGGTTTCTGGATCACTATCATCCAACATACTGGCGTTGGGATTGTTTAGGCTAAATTCATCTTCTGGTCTCATTTCATCTTCCTTGCCGTTTATTTATGCTGTCTTGATTTTAGGGTTATTGAACCATAATAAAAGGGGCCGTAGCCCCTTTTGGTTGACATCTAATCACTAGGATTAGAATGCAGAACCACCCCATGTGCTTAAACGAGCAACAGCAGTAGCCGCACGTAGTGGGCCAGCGCCTTGGCTGTTTAGGCTTGGAGCAGCAGCAGTAGCGGAAATGTCGTGTAGAACGGCCACGCCTGCTGGGTTGCGAACGATCAATGTACCTTCCATAATGAACTGATCCAAACTAGCATCAGCATTTGAGAAGATTTCATTGTTAGGTCCTAGATCACGTAAAGAACCCCATTGTAGCACTTCTTCGTTCAAGAAGTAAATGTTGTTGCTAACACCAACTTGATCCATAATCCAAGAATCATAGATTTCATAAGTGTAGTTGAAGTCGCCTTCATAAGTTTGAATAGTGTCACCACGTTCACTATTAACACGGTTGATACCACGACTTGTTGGCATTGTGTCAGATAAGTGAGTTCTCAAACTTGTTGGAGCAACCACGGTACGGATCTTAGCGTTGAAACGTTTTTCAGCGGCAGTGACCAACTGCTTATAGATAGCAGGATAGAACTGGCTGTTAACTTCATCGCTGGCGCTGTAGTAGCAAGAACCTAGGCTAGCACCAGTAGGTCCACCAATATACAATCCAGCATAGGTAGTAGCGCTGTCAGAAGTTTCGTTGTTTACGTAGGTAGTGAATGTGCTTGTGCTTGTACCTGTAGTGTTAAAACTATGAGTAGCAGCAAAACTATTCAATGAACCAAAACGACGACCAGTTTGTTGATCACCAGTTAGGCCACCTGCAGAACCATTTTGACCGCCGTACTTGGTACCAATCTGGTCAGCACGAACGATTTGTGCTTCAACGTCAAACATCAATTCAATCAACTGCTTGACTTCTTGATATGCTTGTGGGTCTCCACCTGATTGTTCAACAGCACGAGCAGAACCAGTAGCGCTAATAACGGTACTGAAGATCTGTGTGTAGTTGCCCAAGTTAGCACGTTGATTGCTTTCTGCCAAACTGGAAGTCACTGAAGCGCCTTCCTTGTTGGCTTGTGTTGCTGGTAAACGATAAACGTCATTGGTCCATAGTGGCAATGTAGAAACAACTTTACGTTTCTTGGCCATAGCCATATTCAACACGGGTGTGTCATCTTTAACACGGTTAGATACATCTAAGTCTAGATCCTTGACAACGATATCACTTGCGTAGGCTGTGGTACCATTACCAATTGCGGATGTTGCGATTTGTGACATAATATTTTCCTTTTGTAATGTCTAAATTGTTTTTTTATCTACGTCCTCGCATAGCGTTTAACTTTGCGACTAATAGATTATCCTGGGCTTTACGATCGCCCTTATTGGCTCTCTCTTGAAGTTCCTGGAAGTTTGCTTGTCCCTGTGTTTTAGTATTACCTAGACTGGATTTTTTATTAGTCAAGGCCGCAATACTACTACCAGCAGATTTGGTTGATGGTTTTTCTCTGTATTTGAATCCATCTTTGATTAGGCTCATAATGTGTTCATCACTGCTGATCAAATCAATGTTATCAATACCTGGCACTAGTTGGTTCTTGGCTCCATCCCAGTTCTTCGCAACCTTTTCACGTAGTTCATTGTAAACATATTCGTTCTTCAGTTCCTTATCTTGGAATGATTTACGATTACGTTCAAGGACTTCTGCAACCTGCTGCTTACGAATATTATAAAACTGATCCAGATTAGGTTTCAGTTGTTGTATTGTGGCATTCTGTTGCTGAATCCAACGTTCATTCTGCTGCATATTGGCCTGTATGCGTGTTGCTGTGGCATAATCACCACGAGCATTGGCAGCGGCTAACTGCTGCTGGAATGTATTTTGGTATCCCTGCGTTTTCAATATCTCGTCATAGGCTTTTTGAAGTTGTGGACGAACCGTAAACTCCATGGCCAAAGTCAAACCTTCTTGTTGAGCACGTTGCTCTTTCAAGTATTCTTCAAACTCTGCCTTTTGAACTTTAAGTTCCCTGGCTTCTTCATGTATGGCTCCACCTTGGCCCAATATGGCTGCGGCTCGCTTGGCATCAATAACCATTTCCTTACCATTACGCATAAACTTAAACTTAGCGTTGGGGTTCTCTTCTGCGAACTCCAGGAAGTCAATAACTTCTTGTGCTGTGGAATCTGGTGCGCTTACCTGGTCTTCACTAGGGGCTGAACCTTCATCTGCTGCCTCACCACTTGTTTCCGTGGTTTCATCATCTTCTGGATTAACACTGGAAGGTTCAGAACCTTCAGGATCCACAGGGGCTTCTGCTTTTGCCTCATCAGTAGCACCTGGTTCAGTCTTCACGGTAGCCTGAGCCTGGTTACGCATTGCGGCCATTTTCTGGGCTATTGAATCCATTGAAGGAACTGGACTTTGAACATTGGCCGTGTCATTTACGACATTAGGCGTATCCGTTAATATTTCACTCATTTAAATTTTCCTCTTGTTGCGGGGCTTGTTGGCTTACCGCTAGGTTTTTAAAATATACAGCCCTTTTTAGGCTGTCTATAAACTTATCAATGCCCCCTAGATTGTGGGCAATGCTAATTCTTTTTTGGTTATCCGCATCACTGAAACCTGATATAGCAGAGAGTTCTGCTGCTAGATCAAACTTGTAGTGATGAATAAACAAGGCAAAGTCTTTGTTTCTCAACAAGTTCTCTGCCGCGCTACCATAGACCTTAACACCATCCAGTTGTCCTGGAGACATTTTCTTAATGCTATTTATATCAAGTTTTGGTTTCTGGTTAAAAGCCTGTGTTAATTCTTCGTTTATAATCATTTCCCTTCATTTCCTTACAAATCCTTATCAATAGTTAGTGGCCTTGTGCTGGCGTGTCAAAGCGATTGAATCCAACTGCTTGTCAGCACTGGTACCACTAACATCACTATTCAACTTATTGGCCTGTGCTAGGTCAACTTGACTTCTTGGACTCTTACCAGCCAAGTTAGCCATGAGTTCTTGTGTCTTGGCCTGTGTATATTCAGCATCAGCCTTGGCCTTGATAGCCTCTGGGTTAGGAGGTTGGTTAGCAGCGGCTTTCTGTGCCTGTTGTGCCATTTCCATAACTTCTTGTTCAGTGGGTAGATAGGTATCAACTTCCTTAACACCCAGTACATACAACATATCCTCATAGGGTCTGCGTGTCTTGGCAAAGGCCTGTGGTGTTAGGGCACCACTTTGAACACCCGCAGTGATTTCCTGTGTTAGTTGTGTTTGAATCTGTTTGATAATCTGTAGACGTTGTAGTGCGTTTTCTTCAGAAGCCATACCTAGAGCAAGATCAATGTGTATGATCTTACGTTCACAGAAGTTCATATCATCAAATGATTTGCCATCTAAGAACTCTGCTTTTTTCTCTGGGTGGAATTGTTGTGCCAGTTTCTTAACACCATAATCATCGCTGTATTGTATCAATGTACGCCATACCAACCATAGGGCATCTTTAAGGGCTTCAGCGCAGTTCTTGATAATGTTATCTTGAATAATCTGATTGGGTCCCATAGCCAGTTGTAGTTTGGCACCTGAGTTGCCAGCATCCATAACTTCTGGATTAAATGTATCTGTGGGAGTGGTCATACCCACAAGAGCCATAGTGTCTTGTTGTATACGGCTTAGACCCACTTCAAGGAACTGAAGATTGCCACTGGGAGGAGGCATTGGATAAACGTCTGTGGCTGGATCAAACTTACTATCTAAAATAAAGATAGCGGCTTCACCGTCTGCTAGTTCTTCAAAGTCCACACGGTCTGGTTTAACACCAATGCGTGGAGTGGCTGTGAGCAAGCCCAGAAGAATCTCTGCTCTATGAGCGGAGGTAGCGTATTCTTGTGCTGGAACTAGGGTTTCTGCCAAACTCATACCGTAGAAGTTTTGTGGTAATGGTCTTGGTACCATATTGGCCACGGGAATAAACTCTACTTCTCTCACTGAAATAATGTATGAACCACTGAAGATAAGTTCCACAAGTTCTAGTTCACCATCACCATCAATGTCATAACGGTTCCAAGTGGTTAGAATAGTGACCTGACGTGCTTCTGGTTCTTGGGCAGCATAGCCCTGTTGTGGTAGGCCATTGATTGGCACACTATCTCTAGCGTGAATGGCAAGATTGTTTAACAATGATCCTGCTTGGTAAGCACCCACATTACTGAACTCTGCGTGTTCCATAAACTTGGGTAAGTTTAGGTCAGGATAGCGTTCAGTGGCTTCTTGAATACTCATAGGTTCATAGAATCCACAGAAGTCTTGCTCCTGGATTTCAATGATAGTGGGATTACAAATCCAATAGTGTTGGCTGATGGGGCGGAACTTAACGGTTAGGTTATAGCCAGTTAGTTTATAGTCTGCTTCATAGATAGTGTTTCTACTGATGCTGTCTCTAATGGCCTGATCACCTTCATTGAGTTGAATATTATCTTCTGGAGCATTTACACTTTCTTCAAGTGCTTGGTCATCGCCGTCCATACTGCGTTGTAGTGCATCCATAACTGAATCAATGCGCTGACGATGTTGATCTGCGTGTGCGCCTTGTGCCCATTGTTGTGTTTCACGCATAACTTGATCGTGATCTAAACTATGCTTGCGACGCTTTTGTCTTAGTGCTGTTAGTCCAGAGTCTGCGGCCTGTGCTTCAAAGGCCTGTAGTTGATCTCGTGTGCCTCTAGTGGTAATGTAGCGTGTGATAGGTTCTCTATGTGGACTAATCAACATCTCGCCATTTTTGTGTAGCAGTGCATCCATAATCCAATGTTGTAGTAGTTGGTGTGGATCATTGGTTTGGTTGACAATCTTATGAACCATGTCAGTGGCCTGACGGGCTGCATCTCTATCATCTTCATTGTCAGGAATAAACTCAAAGTTGATTTCACCATTTTGAACTAGACCCTTTGAAATCACAGCAGTGCTATAATCCACATTGGGTTTGACCACAGGGTGAATATAATCCATACCATTCACTGGTTCTGTACTTTGAGTCACAGCAAGATTCAAGTAGTGATAATCACTGGCACGGTTGATATTATTCTTAGTGGCCAATAAGCGTAGGTTAGCCGCACACTTTTGATCCAATAATCGTTTCATATGAAGGAAACGATCCATCGCTCCTTTGGGATTGTGTATGTCATTAGTGACGAAGTGGCTTTTATCAAACATTGGGTATTCCTAATCAGGTTATTCTTTATTTATAGCATTCCATTATCTGGGCTATAAACACGCTTCCATTCTGGCTTTTCTTGGGGATTTGACCTACGACTATACATTAACTTATACTCCTCAAAACGCTGACGAGGATTTTTACCATCATAGGGTTCACTCCAACCATTTAGGCAACCTAATAAAGCATAACGGGCACTATCAATACAATCATCTGGATCACTAAAGCGACCACGTTCATCCACAAAGTAGTTCTTGGCTTCTCGTAGAAACTCCACGCAGTTTTCATTGACGTGTAGTGTGGCCATCTCCAACATTTGGCGCATAACGTTGACTCCAAAACTTTTATGATTGTTGACCTTGCCCTCTGCGTCAGGTGGATTCATTATGGGCTTGTCTAAAACATTAAGTTCATATTCTTGAAATAGTTGTCTTAGGCTTAGGGCACTCATAGTATAGCGTCCCGCTGTGTTGGCATCACTGGGTAGAACAATGGGGCAACCAAATACTTCAGGGCGTATTAAATGATTTATATAGTTTAGGGGATTGGCTTCTTCCGTGCCCTTGACCACAAGTTGACTATGTAGCCATGCTTCCTGTTCACGTGGATTCCAATACATTAGGCTAATCACGGTCTTATCTCTAACCAAGCCCAAATCCAAGGCCAGGATACGGTATATATTGTTCATAGACTTAAAGTCATAATCACCAGTCTTATAGGTAGGCCAGTTGCGGATTTGGAACACAGCACCTTGACCCATAACAGGAATACCAGCAATACGGGCTTCACGCTCGTGTGGCAAGTAATCACGCTCCAGTTGTCGTCGTGTGGTATTCAATAGGAATGGTTCTCCCCAAGGATCATATTCTGGCACATCATCCCAAGCCACTCTTACGTGTTCATAGCCTTCTTCTTCATACCAAAACTTACTTACAAGACCATTCAAACCTTTTAAGGGTGTAAATGAACACAAAACCTGACCCTGTGTGGTAGCGGTACGTGTCACAAGTTCTGAGAATACATCATCTGGTGGTTGTTCATCAAACACCACAAAGTCCAACTTGAAACCCTGTAGATTTCTAACTTCCTGTGTGTAGTTTCCAAATAGCAAATAAGAGTTAGAACCGCTGGAATGTCGTATTTCCACACCAATAACATTGGCACCATCACAGCGCATAGTGTCTGTTATGATACATTCTTTGGGTATGGCACCTGTGCCTATTTGTTCCCTAATCTTAATGTCCTTGGTGCCTATAAGTTCGTCTTGAAGCACACGGGCGACCTGTTCCCAACCTTCACCAGCCACAAAGGCAGTCACAGGTTTAAGAAACTTCTTGCCCGTCCACCAATCAGGATAACGGCCAGTAAGGTGCATAGCAGTTTCATAACAGGTACTAACGGTCTTACCAATACGATTGGCAGCAAGGATTCCTCTACGACTGCTTAGACCTGTGGCAAAGAAAGCCTTTTGATGTTCAAAGGGTCTAAAGTATTTGAGTTGATTGTACTTCATATCTTCAGCCACTGCTAGGCTAAAGTCTTGGAACTTGTTTAAAGTCCAAGTATCCATTAAGGCAAGGCTGTCAGGTTTAAGGTTGTGTTGATCACAACAATACCTAATGGCCCTACGCATTATGACATTACTATCTATCATTCAAATAATCCTGTGGCCTCTAGGGGATTGGTTTGTTTATACCAAGCGTCTATTCTCTTAGTGGCAATGTCAATATAATGTTCATCAAGGTCAATGCCCACATATTCAAAACCTAGTTCCACTGCGGCCATACCAGTTGATCCTGAACCGTTGAAAGGATCAAGGATCTTGCCTCCCTGTGGGGTGATGAGTTTAATCAGATACTTCATAAGTTCCACAGGCTTTACCGTAGGATGGTTGTTGCCCACGGCTGCTTTTTTTGCTGTATAGTTATTAACCAGTTGTCCATTCTCATCACGACTCATCATACCGTCAGGATTGGTAGGAATAGTTTCTAAATCAAACCCCGTATGTCTCTCTCTGCGGCTGACTTTTGGGCAGTAGAAATACTTTTGGTAGTTGGGAATTTCACCTATGACATTGGAGGGAAAGCGACCCTTTTCATTGAACATTGATATTTCTTGTCCAACCAATCCTGAAGCACCAAAAGTGCCTATTTCTGTTGTGTCGCCTGCTTGCTGTCGCTGTGGAGTCCAGTTGAGTTCTTTTTCAGTTAGTCCTTCTATTCTCGTAGCATCAATATTCAGTGCTCCCGTGCCCCATTTGACCACATTGGCCTTGATGGTGCTTTTCAAGGGCTTGCGAGCCAATGCTATGGGTTCGTGGGCGGGCTTTAAGGCAGTGCCCCATCCTGACCAAGCATTGTTTACTTCTATGACTTCTTCATATATGGTGCCATACTTTTCGCCTTCGTGGCTTTTTTCCAATCTATCACCATTGATATCAGGTAAGGCACGATAGATTTTATTGTTATCAGGATGGCGATAAGTGTCAGTACTCACTTTAATCATAATAGCAGTATCAAATCTTTGTTTGTCTGGCTTGCCAATGGATCGCTTGTGTATCTGACGGCCCACATCCTGACTCTTGGGAAAGCCTGAACTATAAATCCACATTATTTGATCACGGATCTCAAAGCCTGCCTGCTCCAATGTGACAGCAAGGTGATGATAGGTTCTGGCTGCTGAGAACGCAAGAATATGTCCACCAGGTTTCAATACACGCAGACATTCTTGATATGTCTCCAATGCGCCAGTGTTGGCGTCCCAGGCTTTACCAAGAAAGTCAATACCATAGGGTGGATCTGTGACAATGCTGTCAAAGTGGTTGTCAGGGAAATGTTTAAGGGCCGCCCTGTTATCGCCCTGTATGAGTTGATATTTCATTGTGTTTCCTTTGTAGCAAATATCATTCTTGAGATTCCTCAATGGCCTTTACACGCTCATTAAGGTTGATGGTCATATACTGAACATTAAGCAATAGTTGATTAAGTTCCTGTAGATGTCTTGTGGCTGCTTGTAGTACCTGTGCCAAATGTGCCACTTGGCCACTGAGTGCTTCTATGTTTTCGCAGTTTTCTTGTAAAACAGCAAATGGATCAAAGTGTGGGTCTATCATTGAGACTTAACCTTATTTCATTGATAGTGTACATAGCGTGGGCCAGTTGTTCTATCTCCTCACAGGTTAGAGTCCAAGTGTCAGGATTGGTCAACACCACACCCACACGTTTGTCTAGTCCAGCGTGTAGGCGTTCAGCAATCAGGCGTAGTATGTGTTCACATTGTCCTGGAAACTTTTCCATAAAGGCGCCACGCTGGGCAGCACCTATCTTACCTAGGATTTTTAGATCCTGGACAACGGCATCAGAATCAGTATTGGCCTGCATTATTCTAACCAAGGATTATCAACAGCAGATTGGTTAAAGGCTGTGAAACTACGGTCAATCCAAACACTCCACACGCTTTGATTACGGTTGACTTTCTTACTTTCCATTAGAGTTCTTAGGCGCTTGCCCATAACACTATAACTACCGTCAGCATAGCGTAGACCTTGTTCACCAGTACGTGGATCAATCCATATAAACTTTTCAGGGCGGCTGCGACCATACTTGTCCAACTTTTCACCATGTGCGTGTTTTTCCAATGGTCCAAGGATTTCATAACTAATGCTGCCATCAGCATAGGTTCTAAACATACAATTTACCTTGGCATCCACGGCTCTTAGATCTCTATCTGGATGTGGCACACTCATATCGTGAAACACGGTCATAGGTTCTTCTGCGGGTAGGCGAGGATCACGTCGTGGGATAGGCTTTAAGGGATCTTCAGGAATAAGGTCCTTGTTGTCCACATAGGGATTGGAGCCTGTGATGTATTTGGGATCTACTTCTTGATCATTTAGTACATTGAGGGCAATCTTAAAACGCAGTTCTGGATCAATGCCTCTGATCTTTAGACTAACACCAGTTTCATCAAATACAAACTGCTCTAGTTCTTTGGCAGTGGCAAAGTCAGCCTTTAAGCCTTCTAGGCTGTATTCTAGTTTATCAGGGATCTGTGGGGCTTGTGGAGGAATCGCTGCTTCTGGCTCTTCAAAGGTAGGAGCCATAGAAACTTCCACTTCTTCCTCAGGGGTTTCTGTGGTTTCATTCCAAGGGTCTTGTGTTGTGGGGGAGTTTTTTTTCATATCATAATCCAATCAAATAAATCTAAGTGTTTTAGGCACACTTAGAAAGCCCCTTTGACGTCCAATCAAAGTTTATTTTTTACCAAACTTCTTTTGTTTGATTTCACCGTCAACATCAGGAACTTTGTTCCAATATTTGTCTTCGTCTATTTCATATTGTCCAATGCGGTCAAAGGCCTCGTGAATATGATCAGCCAATGGTGCTCGTTCTGCTTTAGCAGCCTTAAAGGCCTTTCTCTTTTCGCTGTCGTAGGCTAGACCCTTACCACTACCTTGTTTTACATTGACATCCTTGACACCGTGTGGATTGCCTGCATATTTGTGTTCTGCCATTTTATTTTCCTTTATGTAGGTGTTCTAAAGTTTCAGCAAGACGGGCTCTACGACCTTCTACGCCACCTGCCTTAGCGGCCTTGGCCAACTTTTTAGCAGGAATCTTTTTACCTTCTGGAACGTGTAGTTCTTTGTGTAAAGCACCTGGATGTTTGATGGCTTCAGCAATCCAATGAGCGTGCTTGGCCTTGTGTTCTGGTTCTTCTGGGAACCCATCGTGTTTATGTGCTTTCATATTAGTCCTTGTTGCCCACACGGTTGTACATCTGACGATCTTGAATCTTGTCAGCATTGCCTTTGAAGTTTTCCTTGGCATTGGGTTCCCAACTACGGGCTCCACTATGCACAGGGTTCTTGCTGGCACCAGCAGTGGCAGGAGGTACTCTACGTGCTTCGTGGCGTTCAATGTTGCCCTTACGGTTAGGCATTTGAGCGTGTTGAATCAAAGCACCTTCATTACAAACACCAGTGTGTTGATTGTGTGCCCAACGGTTAGCAGTGTGTCCTTGACTGCTACCATTACGTAGACCATCAAAGTCCATATTCTTATCTTCTTGGTCACTACGGGTCATAGGACTATGGTAGCCCTCACCTTTCTTCATAGTGTTGCCAGCCTTGCGACTTAGTGTAGTGTTAGCCATGATTATTTCATTCCCTTGGTCTTAGCAGCCATCATTTTTTCTTTGTGATGGGCCATTTTTTCTTTGTGGTGAGCCATCATTTCTTTATGGGCTTCCATCTTGGCCTTATGCTCTTCGTGCATTTTGGAATGAGCAGTAGGGTGTGCGGGTTTTTTTACTTCGTGTTTCATTGTGGATCCTTTGTGTTCTGCAGAACGTTTGGTTGAGTAGGCTATGGCCACTGCTTGCTTCTGAGGCTTGCCTGCGGCCATCTCGCGACGGATGTTTTCGCCAAAGGCTTTTTTGCTGGTAGATTTAATGAGTGGCATATGATTTCCTTACCTTTTATTTATAATATGTTATTCTTTGGGGGTATCTTGAGGGTTTATTTGGCTAAGTTGTTTAATGGCTTCACTAAACGCTAGAGCCTTGGCACTGACCAAATCTCCCACATCTTCTACTTCAACATCCAACATAGTGGCAGCAGATTTATCCAATAACATCTTTTCATAGATCTGACGACCCTTACGATCGCCTTCTATAATGGTATCACGGTAGCCTTCCATAATGCTAACAACTAGAGGCTTGCCAACAATCTGTTGAGCAGTGGCCAAAATGTCCTTGGCAGTGATCTTGTGTGTAGAACCTTTAGGACGGCCAGCACCTGGTCTGGCTCCACCATTCTTGCCTTTTTCAGGCGTGATTTTAGGGTCTGATTGTTTTTCAAGTTCCATAATCTTATTTACTTCATTTCCAAATAGGGGGTGCCAAACGCCCATTTACCTTGTGAGTGAGGAAAGGTCCAAAACTATTACCACTGGGATCCTGGGTAGGAACCTTAACCGTTTGGCCCTTTATTTATTGATTTTGTTCTAGATACCACATAACTAGCCTTAGAATCACAATGTAGTCTAACTTGCCTAAAGGCATTTTCATATAGGTCCTTGTTTGTACTATGATATCCCAATGTCTCTAGGCTGTTGCGTATGTTTATACATTCTTCCAAGGGTATCTGTCTAGTGCGTGCCTGGGCTTGTGAATGAATGGCTGTAAAGATCAATACTAAAGTTATAAGTGTTTTCATAGTTTATTCACAACGGTAGTAGTTTGTGGGATCAGACTTTAGGCGATTGTTCAATGTGGCCTTGCTAACACCCATAATGGCCGCTGCGGAGACTATGTTCTTACATATGCCCAAGGGTGTGTGTATCTTGGCACGGCGACCTGTACTTGAGGGTACTTTGGCAGCCAGCGCAGTTTGACTAATGGCCTGTAGTTCAAGGGCTTTTATTCTATCCTCTAAGGACAAAATATAGTTCACAATACGGTCTATTTCGTCAGTATATCGTGTGATAACCTTGTTAAAATCCCAGGTTTTTTTAAGTTCTTCTAGGGTTTTTTCACAGGTTTTTTTGTCCAGTGTATTGATCTGTTCTTGTGTATACATCACGTAGTTCCTTTAGTTCTTGTTGTAGTAGGGGCAGTTGTCGTTCCAGTTCTTGTATACGTTGTTCAATGGCCCATAGTCTACGCATTTCTATCAAATGTTCAGCAACTTCTTGGCCAGTATACTCAGAGTATATGGCCTGAAGTGTTTGTAGTAGTTTTGGTATTATTTTACCACTTGGTGATGATTTGAGGCGTGAGGTCATTTTCTGCCATTTTCTTTCTCATTTCAAGGGCTTGTCGTGCCAGTTCAATATATTCCTCTGTGAATACTCCTTCGCTGGTAATAAATCCCTGTAGTATGAGATTACACTTGCCCAGGATGTGTTCATCGTTGAACTTGAGGTCGTTGCGATAACTCAACAAGACCATGTAAAGGGCCTGGGTGAGTTGTTGTTCTGCTTGGTCTCTATCTAGATCTGCGATTACCATATGATTATCCTTCAATAGCGTAAATGGAGTTTGCGTCAGCAATGTAGTAGGTCTTGCCATTGCGTATGACCTTGGCACAATTTTGCCATTCCACGGTGACTATTTGTAAAGGTTTAAGTTCTGGATGTTTATCCTTGACCTGACTACCAATACTTTCAATCCTTGCTGGTGGATTGGGGTCTGCTTGATTGCTCAATATAATGCCCATTTTGCTGGTCTGTTCCTGTTCTTGTCTAGTCAATACTAGTTTGGTGCCCACTGCTTTCATTTTAGTTCTCCTTTAGGTTTGTCGCTGTATTTCATAATAAACATAGTTCTTTCTGGTCTATCGCCGTAGACTAACTCCGCAAACTCACCTAGGCTACAGGTCTTACCATTGAAGACCCAAAGTCCCTGTTGTTGCGTGTTATAATAGCCATTTTGTAGTCCAGAGATTTGATTACTTAGGGCCTGATTCCACGAGGTGGTTAAACCCTGACTCATAGATGGTGCAGTGGTACCTCTAGTGCCCTGGGCTTGTTGTGCGTAGGCAGATTGGGCTGATATGCCCTGTAGGGCCTGTTGTCCCAAAATGTTTTTAAATAGATTATTCATTGGTGATTCTCTTGTAGGCTATGGATCCGCGGATTAGAAATCCCTTGCGTTCGTGTATACGCATAAAGGCTGTTTGTTCCCTGCGTATGCTGGTACTGACCAATACTGGGATTTTAGTGGCCCTACACCAACGTATCCAATGATCTAAAATCTCCTCTGTGAGACAGACCCGTGTGCGTGTGCTTAAAGTTAAATCCATATGCACAAAAGCCGCTTCAGCCAGTTCTTCCTGTGCGTACATAGTTTGACCACCTCGCACTAACCAAGCATAGGCCAAGAGTTGATAAGTTTCCTTATTGCGGGCCACTATGAGTTGTCCTTTACTGGAATAATAACTTTGTTCAGTTATGGCCTTGTTGACATTGTAAGCATAAAACAAGGGGTCAGGTGTAAAGATCTCGTTGATTTCTGTTTCAAAATGACGTTGGGCAAGAGCAACAATGTCTTTAACATCATTGGCGTTGGCCAAATGCCAGGACCATTTAATCATAGGTCAACCCCCTTTTGGGAGTGGGTGCGTAGCCCAGGACCTCTGCTATACTCCAACCTTTGTGATAGCGTTCTAGCATGGTGTTGTAGTTAATGCCTCTGATTTCGCTCCATTCTTTTAGATTGTGTCGTTGACCCTTATAGGTCAAAAACACCGCAGTGCGTTGACGGCGTCCCAGGGTCTTGCTTTCTGCCCACATCATATTACCTGGGGCAAAATGACCCCGTTGGTTGATTCTAATCAACTTGGCCTTGTCAAAAGGTTTGGGACCAAGTGTTGATTCAATATAATCTCTAAAGTGTTCCCAAGATTTAAACTTGTTCTTAATGCCGTGGGCACCACCATAACTTTGATAGTTGTTGTCATTGGGATTGGTGGTCACTTGAATAATAAACTCCCAACGGCGTCTAAGGGGATGTTTTTCTTTGGTCATTCAAATAAGTCCTCAAAAGGAGTGGTCTGTTGTCGTACCTGCGGTGGAGGTGGCGTGTAATCACTGATGCTGTTGATGACATCTTTGATATTGGCCCAAGCCCTAAATGTGGATTTGTTTTTACTAGGTACATCTCGTTTGGTCAAGGGCTTGCCAAACATTCTGCATTTCTTCAAGTGATCTGTTCCCGCATTTACATAGGGATAATCACTAAAAGCATGGGGAAACTCATAATGAAATATTTCCTCCATTTCAAGCCAACTATCTGTACTGGGTCCCACGAAGTCGTGAAATACTTCCCAGAACTCCTTGTTGTTATGAATGCCTTTGGGGTCTTCATATTGATAGTAGTTGATTGCTCTAACAAATACAGCAATGCGATCTATGTGTTCTCGTTGTTTATCAGTAAGTGGTTTATACATATGTGATCTCCTAATCATATTGTTTATTTATACAACTATACAGGAAGTAGTTGTTTTTGTCTATCTATTTGGTTATCTAAAAGATCCACTACAATAGGGTATAAATGTATATTGTTAGATTTTATTATATTCAAACTTCACAAAAAATCCTATGTTGTCCAGAGATCCACTACAATAGGGTATAAATGTATATTGTTAGATTTTATTATATTCAAACTTCACAAAAAATCCTATGTTGTCCAGAGATCCGCTACAATAGGGTATAAATGTATATTGTTAGATTTTATTATATTCAAACTTCACAAGAAATCCTGTATTAGTTCTCACATAATCTGATAGTTCATCTCTATCTATTTCTCTCTCACAACACC
>Ga0208865_1000299_pt1 | contig 15992 bp, 32 predicted proteins | sample CryBogCBE02Aug09_FD_184565 | JGI IMG/M metagenome (GOLD analysis project Ga0208865, IMG submission 184565) | Freshwater microbial communities from Crystal Bog, Wisconsin, USA - CBE02Aug09 (SPAdes) (version 2) | ecosystem: Environmental > Aquatic > Freshwater > Lake | place: Crystal Bog... | reverse complement strand
TCAATGTAAACCCGATCAGACTTTGCTTTTGCAAACAATGGGGCAGTCTTTAGGATAAATTCAACTGCTCTGTGCGGTGCTTCGCTCATCCAATCACCTTCAATACTCGTAAAGCTGACTCAACGTCAGTAACCACACACAAAGTGCCGCCGTTCCACTTGCTATGCCAATCAAGTTGTAAAGGGGTCAAGGAACGCTCAGAAGGGGGTTTAGAGCCATCTTTTACTTCCATCAATACCGTGACCCCATTGAACCCAATTAAGAGGTCTGGAACGCCGTTTCCGACTGCTGCTAAGGATTGGACAGTTGCGCCTGCATAACGCAAGGCATCAACTATCCTGTTTTGGTTAGCGTCTATTCGTGCGGCTCGTCTCATGGCTTAGTCCTGATTCTGTTCATGCGCTGACGTAAATCATCAGCTTCTTTCTTGCCACGGGTTTTTTCAATCTTTTCGATCATGTGAGCCCACCAAGCATTAGCTTCGCCGTAGCCGTGATCTTTCGCTTTTTTGCGATAGCGGTCAATCCATTCACGGGCTTCTGATTCCCGCATGAATTCCATAACGCTTTTAAATTCCGACTGCATCGCCAAGCCTTGTTTGGTGTTTTGCGAATTCTCCATGATATTTTTTTCTGGCCTCTAAAATTATTTGCTCAGCTTCTTTCAGATTAAGAAATAAACCCAAATAAATTTTTTTGTTGTCAACTTTAATTTGTGCTCGCCATTTTTTTGCATACTTTTCCCAAAAAACACCTTTAACGCCTGATGTATTGTTTTTTTGAATACATTTGTTTTGCATATTTTCAGAATGTGATGCACTTCTTAAATTTTCAATTTTGTTGTTAAGAGTATTTCCATCAATATGGTCTATTTGTTTTGGAACAAATCCATTAAACATCAAATAAATTATTCGATGTATTCTTAATCTTTTACCTAAGAAAAAGACAACTTTGTAACCACCTGTGTTAACACATCCAGCTTCATCGCCAATTTTTACTTGGTTGTTAGAATTTAATTTTTTCCAATAAAGAATTCCATCTTTGTAAGAAAAAAATTCGTGAGCAATTTCGTATGTAATCATGTCGCACCTCATCATTGGTGGAAATCATCATTGAAAGAATGCAGCAGGACGGTGATGAATCGTCTTTTCCCCCGCTAAAGGTAGCCGCAAAAAAATTTTACCTTAATCCAACAGCATCGCCAAGAACAAATAAGGCCCAAGTTATTGTTGTCCAAGGCACAGAATCATCACCCATGCGTATCAAATCAAGGATTCGTGCCGCCTCAAGTTCTTCATGGTTGTAATGGTCACGCATGGCGCTTCTCCCGCTTAAATTCCTCAAGCATTTGCTTGGCTTTTGCCCTGGCCTCATCAGCCTTAATTTGCTCATGGATAGTCGGCTGGCGTGTGATGGCCATAATTGGCTTCATGGGAATAGATGGGCCAGCATTGCACAAGTTGCGGAACTTGATTGCGCTTGGAGGAAAATCCTCATCCATACGGCTAAGTGCGTAATCAAGGCTTGGCTGGTAAGTTAAAAAACTTCCAAGCGTTCTAGCCCATACGTCACGAACCATTTGCAAGTCCATGCCGTCCCAATGTCGATTAAAGGAAGCGCCATATACGCTGCCCATATACGCAAAAATGTAATCTAAACCTTCTTCGACTGTTCCAAAATTATCTTCCGAGTAATTTGACATTTGAAGTCCCTCCTACGATTCCACGAGTTAAACCATTCATAACCGTTTTATTGGTTTGAGCTGATTTGCTTATGCTTGCAATTGGTGCTTTTTGACGCCGAACCCAATTTCTCCAAGTTGCTTCCCAGTTAGTCTTTACGCCTTTTTGTCCTGGTTGTGCAATCCAATAATCTCGGAATTCTTCCCAGACATTAAATGCACTTAATTCTGGTCTTGTTTTCACACAAAACTCAGACCATTCTTTAGGCAATAAAAAGTCTTCTGGCAAGCGCGAACCGCGCTGCGACTTCTTTTCTGTCTTTGTCTCTGTCTCTATCTCTGTCTCTCTCTCTCCCTCTGTCTCTGGGATAGCATCTTGCACACACTCTGCTAGCACGTTGCTAGCATACAAGAAAAAACCCTTAACAATCAATGGTTTAATTCCATCCTCATACTCTTTCGGTGAAATATGTAGTCGAAAAACAAGTTCATCCAAAGAACCATCAAAAACCCCATCTTTTGACTCACTTGCTAGCAGCCATAACAAAGGTGCTAGCGCTTTGCTAGCAATAGGCAAGCGCATGAAATCACGATTATTTAATAAATCACGATGTAGTTTTATCCAAGGAGGGCATCTATCTTTATAGTGTTGAAATTGATTCCAATTCTTAGGTTTAATTAGCATTGATCTTCTCCGCTGCTAATTTTTCAATTTCATCGAAAGATAAAATTTCCAGAATATCAGATAGTGTTTCTAATCTATAAGATTCCCAATACCCAATTTTTGCAAGAGCTATCAAGAGATTAGCTTGGCTGGCTTTTAAATCTTGATGCTCAACTTCATGACACTCTTTACACAAAGTGACTAATGAATCAAGATGGTAATCCCACGGGTTTTCTATCAATGGATGATAGACAGGATGGTGAACGTGCAATGTTTTTTCTGTCAAATGACAGCTTTTACACATCCAATTGTCTCGCTCAAAAACACGCAAGCGCATTTGTTGCCAACGAGGGTCTAATAGCTTTTCAGCATAAGTTTTTTTAGCCATAAGGCATCTCCGCAAATCTCCCAGAAAAGAAACTGCGGCAGGAGGGGAGTTCTCTTTTCGATCTGCTCATGACTTCAGACCTAGCCGTGTTTCAAACTATTGTAATCTAGATTCTTGCCTTAGCTAAGCCTGGCTTCTCAGGGGAATTACCTAGATCAATGTGTGATTTGTTAAAGCTGGTGATCGCCTCTTCTTTGGTCATTCCAGCTTTTTGCTTGCCTTTGATAATTATTTTTCTTTGTTGTGCTAGTTTTTCTAAGTCTCTGCCGATAGAGCCACTAGGCTTCATTGTGAAAGCGTTTTGAACCATTCTGGCTTCATTTCTTTGAGTTGATAGATGCGGAGAGGGGGGATGTTCTTCCAAAGAAACACCGCCCCCCTAGTCACGCCCAACAGACGTGCTAAAGCCGCTTGGCTTCCCGCTAGTTTGATAGCTTCTTCTTTAGTCATGCGCCGATTGTATAGCAGAGGAAACTTTACAAATTAAGGGTAAATACTTAGTATTTGGTCTAGCAAACTCAACTACAATCAATCCCAAGCCGCAATCAAGCGGTCTTAAGGAGCAGCAATGCAAGACATATCAACACAGCAAATGGAGCTAGACCAACTATGCCAACTACTTTACTCAAAAGGGTTCGAGGACACTTTGATAGACCGTATATCGAGCGTCATATTGTCCGACACAACATTCGGTCTTGGGTCGTTTCTGTTCGATACCTTGGTGACAAATGGCTCCTCGCAACCCCAGTTCAACGAAAGGAACAGCAATGAACTCCCATTTTGAAACATTTTTGGATTACGCATTGGCTGTTGTCATTGCTTGTCTGTTGGCTTGGTTTTTAGCGGTAGCACTTGTATGACTGACGTAAAAATTATTGAATGGGCAAAAAAATGCGGTTGGGATAACCCAGCAACAAACATGGCTCCTTTGTATGAATTTGCCAAGCTGGTAGCACAGCATGAACGTGAGGAGTGTGCAAAAGTGTTTGCCAAAGTAGCAGCACATCTCGCTATACAGGAAATAAAGCATGACTGAAGAACAAATACTCGCTGAGATGGAAAAGATTAAAGAGGCACAGGCACATTGGCAGAGCGCACAGGATGGCTCTTACGAGATGGCCCTGCACTACGCAGGCTACACACGCCTGAGAAATGAACTTAAAGCATTAAGGGAGGCTAAACATGAGTAACTGGCCTTTCCCCCTCGCACCCCTGCCTGACAAACCTGGCAGAGTCCCCTTTAACCCTGATAACTTTGAGGATGCACCGCTATGACTAAAGACGAAACCCTACGCATGGCGCTGGATGCCACAGAAAAAACAGAATGATTAACTAAACCACAAAGGAAATTGAAATGAAAAATGAAACTATCTCTATCAATGGCGTCGATTATGTTCGCGCCGATTCCGTACAACCTGCGCCAACCGGCATTCGCGCTGTAATTGTGGTTGATAGAGGCTGGATTTTCGCAGGAGATGTAAATCGAGAAAATGGACGCATTAAACTGAGCCGAGCCGTTTGGTTATTCCGATGGGAATCAATTGGATTTGATGGCGTAATTGCTAATCCAAAGAGCAATAAAGCAATTATCAAACCATTACCGCAAGGTGTTGACATACCTCAAAATGCAGAAGTGTTTTGCGTTCCCGTTGCAGATGATTGGGGGCTTTAATGTTTAGGCCAATAGGCTACGGCTACAGCTACGGTTACGGCGACGGCGGCGACGGCGACGGCTACGGCTACAACTACGGCGACGACGGCAACGGCTACAGCTACGGCGGCTACGGCTACAGCTACGGTTACGGCGACGGCGACGACGGCAACGGCTACGGCGACGGCTACGGCTACGGCAACGGCACTGTTGGAAGTTTAAAAATGCTTAATTCAGGAGAAACAGCATGACTAAAGACGAAGCCCTACGCATGGTGCTGGATGCTATGGAAGATTGTCAACTTTCAAAAACAAATGCGGCAATTCAAGCCTGCGAAAAAGCACTGGCACAACCAACGCCCGACCCAATAGCAGTTGTCACCGGAACCCATGCAGGTTATTTTGTCGTCAGGCCAACTGACCCTGCGATGGTATTGCCAGTGAACATGGCACTCTACATCCACTCAAAGAAATGGCAAGACCTGACGGATGAGGAGCGCGATGAATGTTTGGGAAATTACATCACAGCAGAAGGTCGCGCCCGAGCCATTGAAGCCAAACTCAAGCAAAAGAACGGCTACGCCGAGGAGAAGAACACATGACTAAAGACGAAGCATTGAAGCTGGCGCTTAGATCGTTGAAAGAACTTGCCCCAGACGATTCTGACTATGCGCCTGCCCTTCAAGGTCAAAGAAAGCGGCAGAAAAACGCCATCACCGCCATTAAGCAAGCCCTTGCAGCATCTGTGCAGGAGCCTGTGGGGTGGATGAGCAACCCATACCCAGACTACAGCAAGGGTGTGTTTACAAAATCAGAGCATGGCGCAAAGTTAGCAGAACTTGGATGGCAAGAGATTGATTGTCCGATTTGCGGAGGCGGCGCGAGAGCGTTTCCAAAGCCACCACAGCGCCCTTGGGTAGGGCTGACGGATGAGGAGATCGGCAAACTGTACCGTGATGGGTGGTCTAACAACATGGAATTTGCCCGAGCTATTGAAGCCAAACTCAAGGAGAAGAACACATGAATAACTGGCCTTTTCCAACCAAATTACCACCAAGCAAACCTGGTGAGCCTAAATTTAACCCCGATAACTTTGAACCAGCACCTTGGTAACTTAATGCGCCCACACCATCACAACATCAGAGACTTAATGAAAACCCAGCAAGATGGGCTGTCAGCAGAATCAATTGCTACCCATCTAAAGGCTTTACCAGAAGTAATCCGCAAATCCCTTAAATCCATGCCGGACGCTTACATAGACCGATGGGAAGGCCCATCAAATGGTCAATACACGGCTATCTGGTGCGTTGCTAATGTTCCCGAAAACTGCCCACACCCCAAAAAGGACAATCATGTTTTTCAAACTAGCTCGCAAGAATGACCCACAAACCAGCAAAGACGCTGCTAAAAAAGTGGATTTTGAAGTTGGTCACTACGACCAAATCCTAGCGGTGCTGGTTCTTAGCGGCCCGCAGGGAAAGGACGGGATAGCCGACAGGTGTAAGTTAGACCCCAATCAAGTAGCCCGTAGGCTGAATGAAATGGCTAAATTAGGCTTGATTAGACCAACTGGTAAAACAGTTAAATCTAAGTCAAACAGAAGCGAAAGAGAATGGGAACTTGTCTAAGCAATGAACAACAAACTTAACAAGCAGCAGCGGCAGTATCTAGGACGGGTAAAAGAACTGCCTTGCAGCGTTTGCGATCTGCCTGGGCCAAGTGAAGCCCACCACATCGTTCAAGGGCTGCAATATACCTGCATTGCGCTATGCCCAGACTGCCACCGTGGGTCAACGATGGGCTGGCATGGTCAGAAAAGAGCTTGGGCTATCCGCAAAATGGAAGAACTGGATGCCCTCAACGTCACTATTGAACGGCTCAATATATAATTAATTATGGAAATTATTAGCCATAAAGAAGCCGTCCAACGTGGTCTAAAGTTTTACTTTTCGGGTAAGCCTTGCAAAAATGGTCACGTTGATAAGCGAAGAATTGACCAAAGATTGTGTGTTCAATGTATAAAAGAAAACAGAGAACACATCAATACTTTATCAAAAGTATGGCGTGAAAAGAATCCAAAAAGAGCAAGAGAAATTGGCAAAAAATGGGATCAAAAAAATCCAGAAATTTGCGCCGCAAGAGTTGCTAAACGTAAAGCAGCAAAACTTAAAAGCCTACCAAATTGGCTTGATGTAACTCAAAAAGCTGAAATTGATACAACTTATTTGTATTGTTCAGCTTTAAGAAGTTGCGGTCTTGACTATCATGTAGATCACATAGTCCCGATACAAGGAAAAACTGTATCAGGACTTCATGTTCCTTGGAATTTACAAGTCATCCCTGCTAGGGAAAACATTGTAAAAAGCAATAGTTTTTAGTATTTTCTCATATTAGGCAGAGGCGCTTTGCTTTGGTCTGAGCCAGGGTGATGCGCTTTTTCCATTGGGAGGCTCATGTGCTTATTCAGCTTCTCAGCCAAACGCTCAACCTTTTGCTCCAAAGGGTGTTGATGGCTTTTCTCAACAACGTAATGACCCTTGGGGGATTCTTTGCCTTTGCCTGTAATTGTGTATGCCATTATCGTACCTTTATGATTTGTCCACGAAATTCGATATGCTCATTATCCCACTTTCGAGCCAATTCGGGTTGCAATAATTGACCCTTAAATAAAGTCAACACAGCAAATCCAGAACCCCAATTAAGTGGCGCATCCTCGGTGTAATTGTAAAACTGTGGCCCTTCAACTTCTGCCAGCGTTCCAGAATCCACACCGTAACGTACACCGTTATAGTCACTATAAGGTGTCCATTTAAGCTGGTGAAGGTGACCTGTCACCATAGACACACCAGAGCCTAACGTGTTGTTATAGGTAGCGTGTGCGCCGCCCTTCCAGCGGTGCTTAACAACCAATGTCTCAGTAGGCCAGCACGACCAGCAAGGTTCCCAATCAGGAAAATGGTCACGCAATGAAAATCCCTTAACCTGTTCATACTGGGGCGCATTAGCCGCTAGGAAGGTCTCAAAGCGTGCATCGTGGTTGCCCAAAGGCCATACCAGCTTGACGTTGTGACGGGCTGCTTTAGCGGCTTCCTCGACTTCACCCAACTGAGTCTTACAAGATTTAAGTTCTTCGACTAAGGATGGGCTGTGAGTAAATCCAATCCGAGGATGGCGGCTAATAGTAGCGGCATCAAAAGCATCGCCGTTGCAGATAACGGCTTTGGGCTGAAGTTCTTTAATAAGATGTAAAAGACCATCAAAAGCGGTAGATCGATTGCCAGGCCAGAAATGGGCATCAGAAAAAACGATGACACATCCATTTTCGATTCCTAAGAGCTTACGGGCCGGATGCTCTCTAACAATGGCTCTTTCTTTGATGTTATACAAAGGGGCATCAATCTTTTCTTCTAGCCGATCTCTGCGCCTGTAAATGTTTCTCTCATCCATGCCAGTAATCTTGGCAATTTTTCTAGCAGAACCGTGTTCCCGCCAAAGTTGCAAAAACTCATCATCTGTCAGTTTGATAAGAGGCATCTAAATCTCCAATAGCAGCTTTTCCAGCACATTGATGACTTGATGCTCTACGCCCTCATCATCCGAGAATTTACGCAAATCGTGCAGAAAAACGTGCAATGCCTCATGCAGCGCAGTAGATTCCAAACTGCTTGGTGTAATTTCTTCTTCACCAAAAGAACCAAGCTGGTAAGTCGCTAGTCTTGCCTCATCATCAAAGCTAATGCAAGCCATAGCATCCCTAGCAACTTTGTTATAACGCTCAATGCGCCAATCGTTCAAATTTAACTTTGCTTGCCATTTTCTAATAAAGTTATCAAAAACAATGGCTTGCTCGGCATTTGGCACGTTTTTCATGACGACATTAGGTGCGTCTAACATTACGCCAATATGTCAAGCTAGGAATAATTTAGATTCTTCTTCTCGCCTTGTTACTAAGCCTGGCAGCACACGACCAGCCGCCTTATTCCATTGTTTGAACTGCTCGGCAGCACCGTCATAGTCGCCAGCGTTCAATAGTTTCAACAAAGTGCTACCCTTGTAGCTACCAATGCCTACGTTGTAAACAAACGAGCAAATAGCCGCCTTCTGGTTGTCGTTTAGGGGTACATGGGTCAAAGCGTCAATCTTGTCGCCCAAGATGTTTAAACGATTGGCTAGGTCTGTGTCAGCTTGATCTTGCGTCCAAACCGATTCTGAGTGGATTTCTGGGCCAGTTGCGCCGTAACCAATAGTCCAAGGTGCGCCGCCAGTTCCAGGGTCTGGATAAGCCTCTAGCTTGCAGCCTTCGTGACGCTTAATTTCCTCAGTAGCAATTTCAAGCCAGTTCATGGTGTAGGTGTCGAGTTATGAATCATCTCTGTCTTGGTCATGCTTTCATGTGAGCTACCAAAGTAGAACCCAATGATGCCCGTCCAAGCCGTACCAAGGCTACCTAACATAATGTCGATCTGTGGTGCGTGTTGAATTTGTCCATACATCAACCCACCCAAGATGCCAAAAAAGCCGCCTGTGATTGATATAGCAAGAATTGAGGGTATCCACGACTTGGTAGCCGCTTGCATATCACGGGCAGACTTTCGATCTTCCACAGCCAGCTTCTCAAAGTCCAAGTTCATCGACTGAGCTTGTGCCTTGAGTTGAATTTCTGCTTGCTGGACAGCGGCAATCTGGTCAGCGTTTAGCTTGCCGTTTTGCAGCATCTTTTGTGCGTCATCTTGGCTAACGCCTAAGACTTTAGAAACGGCTTCATAAGCCAAGCCACCAAGAGGGCCACCCAAGCAAGTGGCAATTGTTGGGGCAATTTGAGCTAACCAATCCATGTTAATGCTTCCTTTTATAGTTGCTGTGCTGTTCTTTTTTAGCCGTTTCCACAATGTCGGTCACGACATAGTATCCACCGCCAAGCAAAAATACCAACAAAATAACAACAAGAGCAGCGAGTATGAATTCTTCTTGTTCTTCTTTTTGCTTCTTGGCTCGATCTTCGGCAGCTTGGGCGGCATACTTGTCAGCCTTGTCCATGTTCCCAGCACGTTCAAGAATTTTGTTCCAAACATCAACTTTACCGGCCTTCATGAACTCAAGTTGGTAGTAGGCTTTAATTTCCCGAACCTTATCCAACTCCAACTCAATTTGCATGGCAATTTCCATGTTTGAAGCATTACCAGATGCTTTAACTTCTGCGACTGCTTTTTCGCCATTACTAGCTGACGAAAATAATTTACCCAAAGCAGGGCCAAGAGACTGCAAATCTTGTGCAGTTTCAGCAGCGTGTTTAACAAGCGATACCGCTTTTTGTATTCCGCTGAGTGCAAGGCCAATGCTTACTGGGTCAATCATTTCAGACTAATAAAATTGTGGGTTATGTAACCAACAAAGGAACTGATCGCCGAAACGATAGCCATCCCCACCCAAAAGCCGCCTTTGGATTTGTTAGCCAGTTCTAGCAATTGCTCCATGCCAACTTCTAGCTTATCCACTTTGTGTGTCAAATCTTCGACTTTTTGCCAAAGCTGACCGTATTTGACCAGATCGATTTCGCTGCTCATGGTTTTGCCATTCCAGATAAAACAACTCGGGGCGGCTGTGGCTCTATGCCAGCAGTCGGTGATAAAGTTTTTTGCAATTTAGCTTGTCGCTCTGCCATTAACTTTTCAGCGGCTTCTTGTTCAGCTTTAGCCTTAAAGAAAGTTCTTGCCATTGAGCCAGCAGGTGTGCCAGTTTTAATGTTAATTGCGTGTTCAAGCGCACTTGCAGCAAGGCCACCAGCTTGTTCAGCGACTTGCCCAATTGGGCCAGCATTGACAACCATGCCGCTTTTAGACACGTTGGAATAGTTGCCAGGGATGGCTGTCGGGTCAGACTTACGAGCAACATCAGCCAAATCATGCAGCCATTGTGTACCTTCGTTGCCCATCATAGTAGATAAGTTTTCGCCATAAACATTGTGAACTTGTTTGTTCAAAGCTGCTTGGCTTACATTACCAGTATTGTTGCCTTTGACACCGCTTGACCCTTTGATTCGGTCAATAGTGGCGGCATTTAAGCCTTGATGGGCTTCAGATTGTGGGCCAATTTCTTGAATCAAACGGTTTAAATAAACTTCTGGTGTCTTGCCAGAATAGAACTTGTCCAAGAAATTATTAGCCGCTGGATGGGTCATGCCCAACGAAATTTCTTCTGGTGTTCGTGTGTCACTAATCGCTGCTTTGTAAGCAGGGTTATCTTCAATCAACTTAAATCTAGCACGAGCAGTAGAACGTGCGTCATCAGCCAATGCCTTGATAGGTGCGCTGGCTTCAGTCATTGGGATGTTTTCTAGCGCATTTCTGACAGTATTTATCGCAGAAGTGGCATTGCCATCACCAGCACGTTGCGTTTTACGAACTTCGTTAGCAAGAATGGTGCGGTAGTTTTCAAAGTCATTAAATGACATTGATTCACCTTGCCCAATTTCTTGCATGATTTCTCTAACGGGCGTTGGCAAGAATCGTGCATTGTTAGCTTTTTGAAGTGCTTGCGTAGCGTCATTAACAAACTGCGAACCACTCAAAGGCAAGTTGCCGCCATTGGCATCAGCAAGGGCTTTATATTTGGCATTGATGACTGACTTACGCATATTGTCATTGGCAACCATCTTTTCCAAAGCAAGGTTGGCGGCTGACACAGGCGTTGTTTCATACACATCAGGGGCAACATTCTCACGAACTTTGTCAAACCCTTGAATCAGTTTGTCGTTACGTTCTTCAAACTTCTTCTGCAATGGTTCGTTGCCTGGCAGATTGCGTTCGTTATGCTCATCAGACATTAGTTTTGCATCTTGCAAAGCCTGACCTTCTGTTGGAGACATATCAAATCGAGCAAACTGCGAATGATTGTTAATTGCTTCAATTTCTTTAGGTGTAAATGAAGCAGGGTCACGACCAGCAAATGCTTGCTGAATATGCTCTGGAGCTTGTGCCAAAGCAGCTTGTGCATCAGTCGCAGTAGTAGTGGCAGCAGCGCCACCGCTGTAACCCATTGCCCCTTTTTTGGCTGCAAATTGTTGAGCCATCTGCCCACCAGCGCCTTGTGGCACAGCCATGTTTTCGACTGTTTTATAAGCATTACTAAATGCTTTAGCCACAGGGCTTACAACTTCTGCCACTACATTTGGAACAGCATAGCTACCAACATTCACAATGTTTCGGATGTTTGCCGCAGGTATGCCAGTTCTTTCTGATATTTGCTCTGGGGTCAAACCCAAATCGTTAAACAAATGATTGACTTGTTTAGCAAGAGGGGCTGTTACATTGTTCAATGGCTGCTGATAGGCTTGCTCGCCAGTAATGCCAAACAATTTCCCCAACGGGTGTGAAAATGCTTCAGTTACGTTTTGACCAAGTTGTTCGGCTCTTTCTGGGCTGACAACACGGTTGCCAAATAACCCAGTTATACCGCCAGCGGCATTAGCAACAGTTTGCGCCACAGTTCCAGCAGCAGCCGGAATAGTGCCGCCATATAGAACGTCCAACATTCCAGCAGTTTTTTCGCCAGCTTCTTTGAGACCTTGACCAACAATTTGTTCTGTGCCTTTTTGTTGAGCCATTCTCTTTTGCATAGACTCACGCAAGAAATCTGACACGCCGCTAGTGGTTTGTGGCGCTGCGGCTTTTCCGCTAAAGGCGGCAACATCTGGGTCATTCTCATAGTCATAGCCGCCAGTTTTGGGCATCCGAGCTACGACCTGATCTGCATACTGAAAAGTATTTGGATTTTTAGGGTTTACAGGGTCACTAACAGCAATACCTTTTTGGGCTTGTGCCATACCGCCAGGGCCACCATAGTAATAAGTGGCTGCTAGTTTAGGGTCGCCTTTAGCTGCGTCATAGCCTTGACTTGCATAGCGAATCCCTGCAACCAATTGATGATCTGCGTTCTTAGGGTCGCCATCTGGATAAACCTGCTTAAAAGTATCAGGTCTAACTTGCATACCACCACCAGCACCACGATTGCTGGTTTTAGTATTTGCCCCAGAGCCTGATTCTTGTCCATAAATTGCACGAACAAAATTAGCTTTTGGTGATGATAGGTCGATGCCTTCTTTACGAATTAAAGAATCAAACCTTGGCTCAAAAGCAAAAACATCTGGGTCATCGGTGTATTCCATTATTCATAATCCCCACGTTCAAGACGCTTGATGTTAAGTGCTTTGGTTTGCAATTCACGCAATTTATCATCACTCAAACCCTTTGTGATGCGTGAAAGTTCCAATTCTTTTTGCGTTTTCGACATATTGGAAGCATTGATGTCACGCACCAAGAAGATTTTGGGGTCATAGTTGTTGCCCCAAGCATCACGAAAAGCCACCGCATTGGCATTGCCAGTAACAGGGCCACGCTTGGCAATGTAGTTGGCAAATGCTTTGTTAAAGTCAACCAGAGCCAAGCTACTAGCTTTTGTGTTTCGAGCCACATCACGCAAAGCATCAGGGGTGATTGCAATGTCACCAGTTGCTTTAGCCACATTAGCAGCTTGCTGGTCTGTCGTCACACCCATAGCGGCAGCATTTTGAACTTGCAGTTGGGCAATGTTTTTAGCCAACTCATTGAGTTCTGTATTGCCAACCAAAGCAGATTTGCCTTTGTTCCATGCTTGACCCAAAAATGTGGGTGATGCTGTGTCAGCCAAGCTAATGACTCTCTCAGCAGCTTGAATACCTTGTTTAGCAGGTGTGACTTGTGCGCCAACAGTTGATTTAAGTTGTGCGCCTGTTTTTGAAGCTTCTTCTTCGCCTGGCCCATATTGAACTGGCTGGTTTGCTGGATGAGGCGCAAAAGGCTCATCAAACAATTTGTTACCTGTTTTAGCAGCAGGTGCGCCACCGCCAGCAGCCGGAGTTTGAGCCAATGTCATTGGTTTCAATACCAATGAACCATCTGGAGCAGTAGTTACGTTGTATTTAACGCCGCCAATTTCTTGCACACCCAAATTAGGATTCTGCCCTTGAGCTTGGCCCAAAGTGATTGATGGTTCATTACCAGCAACAGCAGGTTTTGTAACTTGAACCTGACCAGTAGGTGTTAAAGATGCTTTGTGAGCAAATGCAGAATACTGTTCTGGCTGGCTCATTAAAGACTGCCCTAGCTGTTTAGCAGATTCGGAAATGTGTGCGCCAGGGTCTGAAAGACCTAGAATTTTTGTATATGCTGTGCCTAAATCCACCATGTCTTTATCATTGCCGTGAGCTTTGATAATGTTTTGAATTGCCTCGCTGTATTTAGCAGGGTCATCAACACCAGCATAACCAAGTGCAGAAATGGTAGAGCCAAAAATGCTTTTTTGATCTTTGGTCAAACCTAATTTGGCGGAATCCGCTAGAGCTTGACTATTTGCAACTTTGGTGTATCGGTCAATTTGTTCAGCAGCAGTCAAAGGAGCAATTTGCGGGATGACTCTGTTTAGCTTGGAAGTATCAAACTTGCCATTAGTCATGAACTGATCTGGATTGCTTGCAATGGCCTCTTTAATTGCTTGAGCTTCTTTGAACCCTGTTTGCTTTTGTTGCAGATCAACAGCGCCACCTTGTGCAGTTTGTTGAGCCGATTGCACATCAGCGGTAGCCTTTTGAACCGCTAAAGGGTTCAGTTGCTGCGCTTGTTGATACGCTTGTGCGCTTGATGCAATGTTCATCAAGTCGCCAAGCGACATTTGCTGCTGTGGCTTAATGCCTGTGGAAACTGGTGTAACGCTTAAATCAGCCATGTTTTATCCTTAGCGATTTGAACCAGAAACAGGGCCAACAAAGCCAGATGAGCCTGGCGTGTTTTGATATGTAAAGGCCGCAGATGGTGAACCGTAGCCAGGGATGTAGTTTTGATTCAGCAACTGTGAAAGCTGATACTGATTGCCAGCACCTTGCAAACCACCAGCCAAAGCATTTGCCGAGCCAATTTGACCAGCGCCAATAGCACTAGCTGCGCCAATACCAGCCTGACCAATGTTAGTTGCTGTGTTCATACCAGCTTGGTTAACTGCTGATTGACCTGTTTGACCAATGCCAGCAATGCTTGCCAAAGTGTTGTAAATGTCTTTGCGTTGATTTGAAAAATTATTAAAAGCGTTTTGATAGGCGTTAGAGGCGTAGTTTTCACCAAAAATTTGGTTAGACCGTTGCACGTTTGAGCCGCCACCGCCCACATTTCCAGCTTGCGTTCCAGCGCCAACCCCTTGATTCAGCATGAACTGATAATTAGGGGCAAGGTTAGACTTTAGTTGGTCTGGGCCAAACTGTTGCGTCAAATAACCAGAACCTTGTTGGTCGCCGATGTAGTTGCCGTTTTGGTCATACTGAGGCTGTGAGCCGCCAAGCATAGACCCGATCTGATTTAAGGCGCTATAACCAGACTGTCTATAAGGGGCTTGCTGTTGGTTAATGGTGTTGAACTGCTGTTGTTGCAATGCAGCAGCATTGTTAGCAGCGTTAGCTTGAGCAGATGCGGCACTTTTTGATGCGCTCGATTGCATAGCTCCGCTGATTAGCGTAGCGGCTGCTGGAATAATAAAAGCAAATGGCATATCAGACCCCTTCGTGGATTAAGACTTCATCCACTTTATTAACATCAGTTTCTTCAGTCGCATGGATGCAGAACCAAGTAGCATCTTCCAGCGCAATAATTGAATGAATGACCTGCGCTGGCATATTGATGCAAGCTGGCGCTGTATAAATCCGCTCGCTGTCACCAGCCTTAACAATCACTTTGCCCTGCCCCAAAATGCTCAAATGCGAGTAGTTGTGGACGTGCATTCCTGCCATGTAACCTTTGGGCAACTGCATTTGTTTTGCATAAAGCCCATCAGAAAAGTGGTGAATAACCCCTGGGTCAACATCAAAGTGACCTAGATTTGCGTTGAACATATCAGTTGGGGTCATGTATATAGCGGGATGTAATACGTTGTACCGTCACAAACAACTGGAAGCCACTTAGCAATCGTAGTATGAGTGCCAGTTGTTGCTATGTTATTAGCCGTGATTGTAGATGAGGTCGTTAGCGTTGTCACGCTTGCTGACACACCAGAAATAGAGCCGCCAGTTATGGCAACATTATTGGCATCTTGGGTCGCAATCGTGCCTAAACCAAGGTTAGTTCTAGCACCTGCTGCGGTAGATGCCTCTGTGCCGCCGTTGGTAAGGTTCAAAATCCCACCAAGGGTCACAGCCCCTGTCGTAGCAGAGGATGGGGTAAACCCCGTAGTGCCAGCAGAAAACGATAAAACGCCTGTATTTGAGACAGTAACCGCACCAGTAGCAGAGCTAACCCCGATGCCCGTTCCTGCGATCAAAGAGGTCACGCCGAGGTTGTTGAGGGTGATTGACCCTACGCCATTAGTAACACCAATGGCAGTTCCACCTGTCAAACCAGCCAACGTATAGCTAGAGCCATTGCCAATCAGCAATTGACCATTAGTAGGCTTGGTAGAAACCCCAGTACCGCCAGAGTTAATGCCCAAAGCATTGGCAGAGCTAAACGAATTGACAGAAGGGTTTTGCAGCCACAAAAGCCAAGGCAAGCTCGGCATCATGGTTTGCTGGTCAATAAACGGCGTTCTAGGCCA
>Ga0208865_1000294_pt1 | contig 16020 bp, 18 predicted proteins | sample CryBogCBE02Aug09_FD_184565 | JGI IMG/M metagenome (GOLD analysis project Ga0208865, IMG submission 184565) | Freshwater microbial communities from Crystal Bog, Wisconsin, USA - CBE02Aug09 (SPAdes) (version 2) | ecosystem: Environmental > Aquatic > Freshwater > Lake | place: Crystal Bog... | reverse complement strand
TACCCCTGAACAGAAGGCGAAGATGGCCGCCGGAGCCGCTGCATACCGCGCGAAGATAGCCGCCATGACGGCAGAAGAGAAGGAAGCCCATAAGGCCTCTAAGGCCGCCGAGAAGGCCTTGAAGGAAAAGAAAGTAGAAACACCAAAGCAAATAGAAACAACAAATGAACCAAAAACACCAGAAATGAAACCAAAAGAAGAACTCGTATGCCCAAACGCACCACGCAAATTCCTAGAAATTGAAGGCGAAAATCGCTATTGGTTTGACTTCTCAGTAGAGATGGTCGGAGCAGAAGACGATGACTTCGCAATTAGCAACGAAGCAAAATTCATTGACGCAAAACCAGACGAAACAAAAGAAAAATTGATTGCAAGATGGTTCAAAGGATTCATGCTCACAAGCAAGAAGATGACTCAATTCAAGCTCAAGCACATTGAAGCTGATAAGTGGAGAGGAACATTTGAGACAATGGATAAGATGTATGACGACGATATCCACGCAGAGTTGCAAGATCTCACTGATCCCGACAAGCATGGTGACTATCCCCTAAACTTTGAAGGATTCACCTACAACATTCGTGGAGAGTTGAAGGACTATGCAAAGATTGTAGAGTAAAGTGAAAAGGCGGAAACGCTTTTTTGCTTTTTTTGTTAGCGATAAACCGACTTATACACAAATATAATCCATATAACAAATGACTAGTTGGATATCTCGTGCAGATCTTATTAACTTCGGAACACCATCAGATTTTACGAAAGAGTTCGCGCCAATAAATTTCGTCAGAGGCATTATGGCAACAACGGTGTATACTGCTATCAATGGTGGAACTTCATATACATTTACATGTCCTTCGGAATTTGATGAAACTTTTATTAATGATACCCTAATAGCTGCATTTAAGGATTGTACTGTTACAAAATTAGATGGAGGATTTAAAATTGATTGGTCTCCATTACCTGTACCCGAACAACAATCAGTTGATATTCCAGTAATAGATGCTCCAGCACCAGAGCCAGCTCCTGCACCAGCACCAGAAGAAAACACACCAGCACCTGCACCAGCACCAGCACCTGTACCAGCACCAGAAGAAAACACACCAGCTCCAGAAGAAAACACACAAAACGAACTTACGCAGGTTTAAGTAAGAATATGTATGGACACTTATTTCCCTTACAACCCACGCAATCGTTGGTTTCAAGCGAATGATATCAACCGTATTCTGCGAAAACATGGATTGCCACACTATTCTGTTGGTAATCAAAAAGTGTTTCAAACGGCTATGGTTCACACTACCTATGTGAGACGAGCAGAATATACAACTCCCGATGGACGTCCTGCGCAATTAGCGCCGTGTCCTTCTGGTGTAATGCCTTTACAAGATGAATCCTATGAATGTTTAGAATTTGAAGGAGATTCTGTGCTCGGTGTATGTGTAGCAACTTATCTCCGCAAGAAATATCCGACCAAAAAACAGGGATTTCTTACAGATGCTCGCAAAGAATTGGTGAACAATGACAGAATAGGACAATTATCACAAATAATAGGACTGGATAAGTTCTATGTTATTTCAAGACACAATGACGAATCTGCTACGATTAGTGGGCGTTCCAACATCAAGAAATTGGGTGATATCTTTGAAGCATTTATAGGAGCACTCTGGACGGATTGTGGAAATAGATTTCATATCGTCTATGCATTTGTTATCAGCGTGATGGAAGCCTATCTTGATATTGAAGAAATTGTAAATACGGTAACCAACTACAAAGATGTATTTCAGAAATTCTGTCAAAAAACACTGAAATGCACTCCTGTATATGAGTTGATTTATAACGATACGAAAAATAATGAAATCAAAGTTGCTGTATGTGATGACAAAGGAACTGTATTAGCAACAGGGATTGCTTCTACACGAAAGAAAGCAGAGCAGTTGGCTTGTAAATGTGTTCTTACCAAGATGGATCCTACTTTCTCCGACGAGTAAGTCTCTTCTGAGTGGATAGCTTAGCCTTTCGCTTACAAGTGAATTTTTTCAATGTTCTTCCAGCAGGAATAACAGACCGAACACAAATCGCAATCGCACTGGATTCATCTTTTCCTGTTTCCCGAACGTGTTTTATACATCGGCATAGTTTGTTCGCAGGACGTGTTCCTTTTGCACCTCCGGATACCTTGATGGCCTTATTTATTATTTCATCTATCTCTGCAGTGGTATTCTTTTTCACTTCTGGACTTTCTTCGTAGCTTTTTGCTATATCATATGCTTTTGGAGGACCGAGTGTACCTGGATTGTAATCATCTATACGATTGCCCAACACTTCTTTTTCAGACCTGTTTATTTCCTTTATAAGCTGTTCCGTAGTAAAATCATTGACTAGCATATTCAAGATGTTGTCGGTAATGTTATCAAATACATCATCGGTTATAAGTTTGTATTGATGCATTCCGGTAATAATAGAAAGAATATCAAAGACTCTTGAAAGGTCTTCTACTGCTTGATTAACACCAATTTTTACCCCTGCACTATACCCTATTACAACACCTGTTTTCCATTGAACATAATTAAGAGCATACTTAAATTTATCATTGGTTCTATTTTTGATGAAATCACGAAACCTTTCCTTAAACTTTTCACGGGATTCAGCAATACCAAAATCGTGAATAACTAGTTTATCACCTTTCCAAGCAATGTTACCAAAATGCAAATCCATATGAACGAATCTGCCTTCAATTCTTGCCAACACCCTCATCAATTCATACAATTCAGGAACCACAACATTTTTTGGTCTACTTATTTGACCCTTTGAAAACACATCCTCCTCCTGTTTTGGTGTGATGATGTTGGTAAGATGAGTTATTTTTTCAGGCTTGGTTATACTAAAATCATCTATAGCACATTTCTTACCTTTGTTACCGGATACATCACTTTCCTTGACTTCAAAATTGCTACAAGATTTCTCAAAAAAATTGAAGCGATTTCTTATTTTACCTGGATACTCTGCTTCTACCTCATCCACAAACCCCTTTACCATTTTTTGGGCTTCTAAATCCTCGTCTCCATAGACGACACGAGATACATACTTGCTTGGATCGTCAATGGTTGTGCCATCCAGACACTCTAATGGTGGGTCATATACACAAGTGTTGGCACCACTTGCTAAAAAGGCACCTCCTTTTCTCATTGTTTAACCTGCCGAAGAATATTCGTATCACATTATAAATAGAAACATGGGAGGAGGATTACTTCAATTAGTCGCCTATGGCGCACAAGATGCTTATATCAGTGGAAATCCGCACATTACTTTTTGGAAAGTCCTTTTCAAGAGACACACCAACTTCGCTATGGAGGCCTTCCGTGTCAACTTCACTGGCGCACCCCACTATGGACAACGATTGGTCGCCACCGTCAATCGTAACGCGGACTTGATTTTCAAGACCTATGTCCAAGTCACTCTGCCAGACACCACTTCTGTATCACCAACTGTTTACTGGACTGGTGATGACCAGAGACGTATTGGGTATGCTCTTTTGAAGAAGATTGAGTTGGAGATTGGAGGTCAAATCATTGATACTCATTATGGTGAATGGCTCTTCCTCTGGGAGAACTTAGCCTCTAGCTATGATGAATCCGTCAAACTTGATTCCATGCTTGGAGGAAGCATTGGTGGTAATTTTACCACTTCCACTTCCTGCGGAGGTCGTCCAGGTGTCTTGTACATTCCTCTTCAATTCTGGTTCTGTCGCAACCCTGGTCTTGCCTTGCCATTGATTGCTCTTCAGTATCACGAGGTCCGCTTCAATATCTACCTTGGTAATGCAACTGATTTGGTCAGCACATCCTCTGGATATTCTACTATCGGTGCAGCCGCCGCAGCCCTTCCTCAAATTCGAGATATGTCGCTCTACATTGACTACATCTATTTGGATGTGGATGAACGACGACGATTTGCTCAGGATTCTCACGAATATTTGATTGAACAGCTCCAATATGGTATGCCACAGACCATCACCTCTGCAAATGCTCGATTGGATTTGACTCTCAACCACCCTGTTAAGGAATTGGTCTGGGTATTCCAAGATGCTCGTAAGACTGATTGCAGTTCTACTTTGGCAAACAATGTTGGATACACTCAACCATTCACCTACGATGACATTGTTGACAAATGCAGACTTCAGATTAACGGACAAGACCGATTTGATGAGCGTTATGGAGACTATTTCTGGAAGGTCCAGCCATACCAACACCATACTGGAGGTGCTTTCTGGCCAACTCGTAATTCCACTGTACAGACTTATAACGGTGGCAATCTCTCTATTACTCAATGCAGTATCAACGGTTCCACTCTTACAATCACCAGTGGAGCAATCACTGCGAACAATGGTATCAGTCCAGCATATATCACTGAAAATATGATGGTAACTGGTAGTGTAACTATTTCCACTGGTCAATTTGCAGGTACTTACAACATTCCACAAGGAACTTATATTGTAGATTACGGAACTGGTGCAGGTGGTGCAAATGGAACCTACGAACTCAGTCAAACAGTTACTCCTGCTGCTTCGAGCAGTGCAACCTTGGTATTCTTCCCACCAAATGTTCAACAAAACGGTGCAGGACAATACAATCCTATCAACGTGTATTCCTTTGCTCTCAAGCCTGAAGAACATCAACCATCTGGAACTTGTAACTTTTCTCGTATTGACACTGCTACTTTGGTCTTTGATAGCATCACTTCTACTGGAGCCGGTACTTTCCCATCCAAAGCATACCCATACAACTTCCGTATCTATGCAGTCAACTACAACGTCTTCCGCGTAATGTCTGGTATGGGTGGATTAGCTTACAGTAACTAAATGATTAGTCAACTGGAAGCAAATTTAATAGCAGCAGGAGTGGGTGTAGGATTATTAGTGACCTGTTGTTGCTGTTTATTTATCATACCTATCATACGATATGTCTGTATTAGGTAAACATTTCCCAATTCCCTGGGTCTGTTGCATCATTACCGGTGCTGGAGCCCCTGGACTAGGACAGGTTTTGTGGTCGTGTCCCAATATATGTCCTATTTCATGTGAGACTACATACTGCCGATATCGTTCAAGAGGTAATTTGCTTTTATGCGCACCGTGTTTCCAACGAAATTCATTCAAATACATATGCTTACCACCCAATTCCGCGCAGGAAAGTGTACCATCTTGACACCCATTTGTTCGCAATGTACTCTGCGATGAAAGATGGATGATGATATCCCCCTCTGGTTTGTATATAAATTTGTATCCCTTGCTCTCCCAACCATTTGGGTCAGCAAGATATATCTGTAAAAGGTCTTTGAATTTGTTGAGTGGATATTTTACATCATCATCTATCACTACTTGGTAGTAGATGTTCTTCATTATTATACTTTCAAGAGGAAATAGGTAATTGTAAACCCAAGCAGGAATTCTAAAATATCAATGCAGAGATTGATGTCGTGACGATCAAGGATTTGATAAAGAATAAAAATGGAAACTAAAAGTGGAAATTTAACAGCAAACATACCGAAAACAAAATGCCAAAATGAGTTCATACCATCTGTAAAAATATTGCGTGGAATAGTAGATGTTGGAAACGTTCTTAGCTTGGACCTACTTATGGCCATTTTCCGCAGGAATCCTTGCCATTCTGTTTCTAGGACTTCTGACCATAAATCTGCTGTTGTCTCTGTGTATATTTGCTCTGTATCTTCTTCTTCCAACAACTCTGATTGATGATTTCCTTCATTGGTCTGTGGAGACGATTCGCAAGAAGTTTGAAGACTACTTTCTTCTTGTTGAGGAACATCTTGCTGAGACTTTCCCGATGGTAAATCAGGAGAGGATACCGAAGTCGGCATTGCTATTATGGCATCCACACAGTTTAATGTCAGTCACTCCAACGATCCATTGCTCGTTCCGAATACATGAACTGGATACAAAAATAGTATCACACGGAATCTATCATTTCTTCCCGTTTATTCGCGATTTTGCGAGACTTGCAAATAGTATTCCTGCTAATTTTGATATTATGAAAAAGACGTTAGAAGAGGGACATACAGTATCTGTTATGCCTGGAGGAGTACGCGAAATGTTATCAACCACAGATGATAAAATAATAAAATTAGTTATTCGCCGTAGAAGAGGAGTATTTAAATTAGCATTACAAACAGGAACATCATTGGTACCGATTCTTACCTACGGAGAACATAATTTGTTTCCACCACTAACATCTCCTACTTTAAATTTATTGAACGAACTCTTCTATTCATTCTTTCGTATTGCCATTCCATTGACAAGTTGGACTGCTATTAAAAACTGGATCAATCTATATTATCATCCACTGGATCCAGTAACAACCTATGTCGGAGAGCCAATAAAGGTAGAAAAGATAGCAGATCCAAGTGATGATGAGATACTTGATTTGCGTGATAAATATATCAAAGAATTGAAAAAGTTATTTGAAGAAACAAAACCTGATGGATATAGTTTAGTCATTGATTAATTGATTAATGTATGAAGACTATAGCATTTTTTGTTATGAATTTTAGTGAAAGAGGAACAGAAACAGCTACTTATGATTACGCTCATTACAATGAGACAATCTTAGGTAACAAATCTTATATTGTATGTTTTAAACATGTATATACTCTGGGACTAAGTATGCAACGAATTGAAAGTCAGAATCCGTTTGAAAGATTTAACAAACAGTTCACAATTCTTACAATTGAAAAAATTGAAGATATACGAAATCTTATTATTTCATATAATCTTGATGTCTTTTATAATTTAACAAATCATGCAGAAGATAGATCATTTCAGTACTCAAATAAAGAGATATGGCAATCATGTAGGACTGTTAAACATTGTGTATTTGATACTCGCTATCCAGATGCAGATATTCATCTTTCAATAAGCGATCAACTCAATAAAAAATACAATACGAATATAACCGTTCTTCCACATATGATAGATGTAAATTCAGAACAGTCCGATCTAAGAAAAGAATTGAATATTCCATCGGATGCTATTGTATTTGGAAGATATGGTGGAAGCGATACTTTCAATATAGACTTTGTAAAAGAAGCAGTCGTAGAAGTGGCTAGAAATCATAGAGATAAGTATTTTATCTTCATGAATACTCCACCATTTTGTGACTGGATTCCAAATGTTATCTTTTTAGGATTGACAGTTGATCAAGTATATAAAAGAAAATTCATTAATACATGCAATGCTTTCTTACATGCACGCAAAGAAGGAGAAACATTTGGATTATCTATTGGCGAATTTGCAGTATGTCTAAAACCTATACTAACACATACAAAAGCAGATGATGAAGCACATTTGCAGATATTAAAAGACAAAGCAATAATCTATATTGGTAAAGAAGACTTGATAGATAAACTAATCACTTTTTCAGAAAAAGAGTATGATATGACTGAAAATGGCTATCTTGAATATACACCAGTGAATATTATGAAACTATTTGATTCTTTGATCTGTTTCTAAAAACAGAAATCTTCTCTTTTCACCAGAGATAACATATTCCATTTATTTGTGCTGCCTGCAATTGTCTGTTCATCAGGATCTTCAATAATAAGAGGAATAGCCAATGAATGTCGTTTGCAGTGTCGTTCATCAAAAATAACACAATCGGTTACAAAATGATAATCATATGGGATAGATAAATCATCTTCTTCAAATAAAATAGTAAAAAAGAGTGCATATTTTCGTGAAATAATATATCCCTGTGCTCCCCAAGGATTTGCAATTCCTACATTTTTTACCAATTTCATACCGTAATTAAGATCTTCTATTTCACCAATCAGAACAGTATCAGAGCAAGAACCCACAGTAATTATATCTGCATCTCCAATATGGTTTACCACCTCTTCCAACTTCTCGTTGAATCGTTTATCAAATCGCACATCGTCTTCAATAATAATACAGAATTCGTCGTTCGTTTCTAAAAATTTTTGCATACATCGCATATGGCCTAGAGTTGCTGCTAATCCAGTAGGATATGCTGTTTTTCTTTCAAAACACCGCTTGCCTCTGCGTTGAACCTCTTCATCAGTTGCAAGTGGGGCTTGGACAAATACTAACTCAAGATTAAGTGGGGCAGATGCTTTTGTCAAACGTTCTTTCCGACCTTCGTCGCAGTTGACTACAAAAACCTTCATTAATCTTCCTTTACATCAATTCTTAAAATAACTTAATAATATTGTGGGAATGTGCGTCGCAAAAGTGCATACACCAATCCGAAAACAACCGCATGAGTGAGAGTCACGACCAACTTAGAACCTCCAGGAGGTAATCGGAGCAGCAAACCAGGAGACAAAAGAATAAACAAGAGCACGGGGATAATAACGTTCAAGTCCATTTATCTTTGCTATAGAATAAAAATGGTCGTCAAGTCTGCTGGACTCAAGTTCAAGTATTCCCTCTATTCTGCTCTTGCGTTTTTTCTTATCGCAAACCCTGTCACGTTCAAGTTTGTGAATAGCATCATTGGGGGTGTCGCCAACGGTGGCTGCCCCACTGCCTTCGGATTGTTGCTCCATACCGTTGTTTTCCTCCTGGTTGTCTACGGATTGATGTCGTTGCCGCAGGACCAGGCTTAAACATTAGAAAAATATTCTTAGACAAGGACATATTGATGGTGAAACGCATTCATACTCTGGCTTTTCGCGCGATGGTTAATTCACAACCCCCTCCAGCAAGGCTGTTGTATGTATTAACACCTCCCACGAACCTTAAAAAAATAAAAGAGTTGGAAGACCAACTAAAAACTATGAAAGAAAAGCTTAATAAACTTATTCTTGAGCATCAGTCTCGTCTGGATGACGGGAAGTAAGTTCAAATCCATAATCATCTGAAACCAATTTTGGCTCGTGTCGTTTTATAATTTCAGCCATGACATCTGGTCCGTGCTCGGGTAAGATTTCATTGAGATAGCGTTCAAGGTCTTTCTTTGATAGTGTCCATCCCTTTTTCCATTCATTTGGTTTCTTCACTTTGAACAGCATCTTAGATTCTTTTAACTCAATCTTTGGTGGCAACTCTTTTTGTTCATTGTAGAGAGCAGCAATATCACCTTCCCAAGCACGCCGTTCATCTCTCAATGCTGTGACTGCTTCTTGGTATTCTGTAAGTTCCTTGTTGACTTGGATATAGTGTGTTAATAAAGATTTTAGTTTTTCCATTTGTTGTGTACATTCATTCTGTTAATTCTTAAATATCCGTTTTTTACAATGGCGTGGCTTGATAAAGACGAAGTCAGTAGATTTCGTAGTGTCTACAACTCTGAACATCCTCACGAATCACCTATTCCTGCGGGTTCATCCGAAGAAGTATGGCACTCTTTGAAAAAGCGTCTTCAAGACAAATGCAATACCGGTTCAGCAGAGTGTATTATTTCTTCTCTATTACGAAGACCCAAAGCCCCGCAAGAATGGAGTGTGAATCGGTATGAATGGCTATCCTCGGATGATATTGAGGCAATTGAAAAGAACTATATGGATTTGTTTCCTGACTATTTCTGTGCGGGTGTTGTGCCGATTGATTTTGATTTGAAGAATGAAACCAATCAATGTATCGTGAGTACGGTATGTGCTATGAAAATTGATGAACTCTATAAACAGGGCAAACAGCAGATTGGATTGGTATTAAACACAGACCCACACGATGGACCAGGTCAGCATTGGATTGCCGTATTCTGTGATATTCGTCCAGAACTGGAATATCCCCGTATGACCTATTTTGATTCGTATGCCGAACATCCAGAACCCGAAGTCAAAACCTTAATGAGACGATGGAAGAAACAGTGGGACGCTACCAAGGTTCATAAGCAGGGTATGAAATTGACCTACAATACCACTCGTCATCAGTACAAAGATTCGGAGTGTGGAATGTATTGTTTGTATTTTCATTACGCCTGTCTGATGGGTATTCCAATGGACGAACGCATTCCAGATGAAGTCATCAACTCGTTTCGTAATTTACTATTTAAAATGCCTAAATAAGTAACAATGAGTGACACAGTGATTGGAGTTCTTCTCGCAGGATTTCTAGGGTACCTAGTGTATGATGAATTTCATAAACAAAAAAGCATAGTTCTTCCAAGAAAGAGATTATGCGATTACTATACCGCAGGGTCTGTCTTTGAAGATATTCCAACCGTTCTCAACAATGGTTGCCGACTTATCGAATTACATGTCTATTCCGACGAACAGGACCAACCAGTTGTCTCAAAGAAGCCATTACAGCAGGGATATGACTATGCGGATGACAATGTGACATTTGAACAGGTTTGTATAGACATTGGTAATCTTGCGTTTCCATCCGCAGACCCATTTATTCTTTCCATCGTGCCACATACTCAAAAAACTGTAACATTCAATCGTATGGCAGAGATTTTGACAACCTCTGCGACTCGGCCTCATCTGGTTAAGGGAGAAGTGTCGCCTACCACACCTATCGACGAACTAAAAGACAAAATCATTATCGTAGCAGGGGGTGTAATCGCAGGAACAGAGTTTGAGAAACTCGTAAATCTGGACTGGAATGGGTCTCTATGTCGCCGATTATCTTACAATCAGGCCGTCCATCCTCGCGACCAACCGGAATTGGTTCAGTTCAATCGCCATCGTATAACTTTAGTGGGTCCGGATATGTATCTTGGAAAAACAGGAATAAATAGGGACACACCCTTTGCGTATGGATGCCAGTGGAACCTGTTTTCAAGTTCTTGGGCGCCACACGGGTTCGTGGAAAAACATGTTGAATTACAATAAATGGCAACTGAGTGGATGAAACACGTCAAGGAAACTATGAAGGCTCACAAGGGTGCTGCGTTGAGCGATGTCCTCAAGATGGCAAAGAAGACCTACAAGAAGCAAAAGGGTGGTGAGGTTGCTCCTTTCAGCGAGTCGTATGACCTCACTTTCGCTGGACCAAACAACGCCAGCCCATCTGCCCCAATCCGTGATGCTGCCCCTGTCGGTGGTCGTCGCAGAAAGACTTCTAAGAAGACCAAGAAGGGTAAGAAGGGTTCTAAGAAGACCCGCAAGCATTAAAGCAAATTAATATGTGAAACTCGGTAAGTTTTCGCGTGATCGCGATCTTTCGTACGGCCTCCACCTTGGAGCTTACGACAGGTTTTACCGTGATATGATTTCTTTGAACATCCACTTTTGTAATACATGACATGATGTGCGTATCCTTTGTAGTTTGGTATTTTCACTCCTGTCTTCTTTGAAAGAACGGACAACAACCGATACATCCATTTCATATAACTCCTGCGATTGACAAGAGTCGGTTCATTGTCTCGTAGATACAACTGGAATGTCTCTCGCAATTCTTCAAAAGGATAGACCTCTGCCAAACTGTGTAAAAATGCTCGTTGTTGGCACATTTGAGGAGGTTCTGGAGAATCGGGATAATTAGCGGCCAATGAGAACAGAAAATCACGTCCAGGCACGGAAGTGGGTTTCATGTTTTTATACATCTCTTTGACCTCTTCAAAGGTCGGGTCAGCAGGTGGTTTGATAATGGTTGGGTCAGTCTTGGCTTGTGTCCTCAACTTATCATTCACCATGTTGTGAATTTCGTAAAACCATTTCGCAGGGTCCTTACGAAGAGGGTGGTCGTTCATGAACTGCGTGGTGCTCTCACGGCAGTATTTGCAGGGTAGAATGTTCTTTATACTCAGGAGGAAATCATCCGGATGGGGTGAAAAAAACGCAATGTGATGAAACAGTTGCCACGCACTCGGGCCCCAGTATCGTGTATCAAATCCCATTTAACAATTATTATAACCGAAGATTAATGATTAAGTAAAAACTTAAGGAAAGAAAAAAACTCTCCATTTGATTATAAAATGTTAGATACCCGTGATATTATCATCCTCACTGCTGCGTTCTACCTCGGATCCGTCGTCTCCACCTTCTTCAAGGCCTTGTCTGATGGTATCATCACTCCTATCCTTGCCCCAGCTGCTTCTGCTGGAAAGGGAGTCACTGAATTCAAGGTTGTCATTGGTGGCGTGACCCTCAATGTCGGTGAAGTCGTTGCTTCCCTTGTCAACCTCATCATCTCCTTCGTCGTGGTGGTCTTCACTGTCGGTCTCCTCCGCACCTATGTTCTTTCAAAGATTGGTGCCAAGAGAACCGTCGCTATGGAGTAAATATTGATACCTAATAATACAAATGGTTTGGTATAATCCGACAACTTGGTTTGGCGAACAAGACTCTTCTAACCAAGAAATTGGTGTCATGCCATCTGCTCCAACATCTTCCTTCGGTTATGGAGGCAAAAAGAGAAAAACAAGACGCTCTAAGAAATCAAAGTCTAAACGCTCACGAACCGGAAAGCGATCCAGCCGCCTTTAGGATATTTCCCATATACATCTTCAATTCTTTTCACCAACTCCTGCGTAGTAGCACCTGCTCGAATCTCGTTCGTTCGTTTCCATTCCTGGAATGAACTAGTGAGTGCTCCCTTTGAAACAGGTTCAACCTGTTCTGTTTCTCCCTCAATCTTTACCAACATCTCTCGTAGGTACTGTGCGATAACATCATTCTCATCCTTGTACTCTTCGCTGTATTCCTGAACCTTCTTTGGAATATCAATCTTACGAATACCATTGTTGGTCTTGTAAAGATGAACGAGATAGGATAGGAATGCGGTCGCCCATTCTTGACTCATAGTCTTTTGCATCAACGATTCATCAATCAAGTATTCGTTTGGTGCCTTTGGATTGTGAACGAACTTGGAAGTGAAGTTGATAACAATCAATCGTCTCCAAGTACCTCCATCCTTCGCATTAATCTTGGGCTTGTCATTACAGGCCAAATGTAATCGGGCTTGAACGTCAAAGTCAATCATCGCTTTTGCACCAGCATACAAGTCTCTGGCAGTAACCTTTTCGGTAGAGGTCAATTCCTTCATCAATCCAGTATTCAATGGAACCTGTTCATCCGGTTCCTGCATAGTCGCAAATCGTTTGCCCTTCAATCGCACCATCTCCGGAGAAGCAGCAGAGGATTTGCCTCTCTGTTGAGTCAGCAAAGTAATTGGTAACTTACAACAGTAATCACCCATTGTGGTGGTCATCAAGTTCATCAACATTGATTTACCATTTGAACCCGAACCCGTCAGAATATGAAATCGCTGTGCATTATTTCCAGATAATGAACTCGCAAGATGGAGCATGAAATAGTTACGAACTTCTGTGTCAGGCAATACACTGCTCAAGAACTTCTCAATCTCAGGCCAACATGCATATTCAAAGTACTTCTTATCTTTGTCGTAATCAATTTTGGTAGAGAAACTGATGTAATCATCTGGGCTTCCATCACGGAATTCTAAGTTCAGAGTATCAAATACACCATTGTTGAAGGCAATCAGGTTCTTGTTCTCATCCACTTTATCTACAAAGGTTTCATCCAAGAACAATTCACGACATTCCTTCATAACTTTATCCTTGAAGGTGAACATACGAAGTTTGGTTTGCATTGTGATGTATTTCTTCTTTTTAGAACTCATCAGACAGTATTCACAACTCATATCACTTTCATTCTTATGAGGACATGGATTCAACCCACGCATGAGATTACCAATTTCCAATTCCTTATCAAGATAGAGTTTGTGAACCTTGTTTGAAAGCAGACACTGAAGTTGAATACCCTTATCAGTTTCTTGCCAGATATGCCCGCAGTATTGATACCAGACATTGTTTCCGTAACGAACACATTTGAAGTTGTCACGGAACATGGAATACACAACACGAGCAACATCGTGTTCGGTCTGTGTCATCGTGGATTCATCAACAAGACGGAATATATTACTCTTTTCAATCTCAGCATACTTGTCTGGATTGTCCATTCTGGACCACAGACGCAAACTGCCTTCACTGAGTTTGGGTCCATCAAATCGGAATCCAAAGGAATTCCATTTGGCCATTGCTTCACGGAAATTGTATTGGTCTGCATCCTGGGCGCTGAATTCAAGCCACACACTTTCCAAATCGGGGTGAATGTTCTTCAAACACTGTCCGACAGAAATCCATTCAGCATACTCTTTGTAACGCTTTTCAGCAAGATTGAATACATGGTCGCTGTAATACTTCAACATGGCTTCACTGAGGGGTTGAATATACGCAGTTCTGTCCGGAGAAGAGCCTCGTGAATTTCCATCCCGATGCATCTGTCTACCACGAGTCGGTTGAGTTGCCTTACCGCCGGAGATAGCAGTAGGTTCTTTGTTGTTATGCGCTTCTACGATTTCCTTTCCTTCCTTTGTCATGTCAGTTTCTTCAGTCGGAGATGAACGGATACTCAATTTCTTAAGCAAAGCAGGTGTTGTGGTGAGCGGAACATCTTCATCAATTGTTATATTTCCATTCTCTGAATTCCATTGAATGATGTATTTGATACGATACGGAGTGCCTTCTGCTTTTTTAGAACCGAGAAGAGTCCAAGGCATTGTGTGTGTCAGTGGAGAAGCATCGTATACCTTTTTCCAATCATCCGAGATTGGGAGTCCTGGAAAGAAGTCGGTCATACGATTCAGTAAATTAAGTCTGATAGTCTCTTCAATATACCGGCTCGTCTTCAATGCAGGAACAATCAAATGGATTCCCGATTTGGAAGATTTTTTGGATGGATAGTAAGTTGGTTCAGGTTTCTCGGTTACATAGATTTCAACATCGTTTGGAACAGCCAGATATCGTTTCACTTCTGCCATATAAGATTTCGTAAATTCTACAACCTGTTTTTGAGTATGTAAATGTTCGGTAACCTGACCTTCATATTTCAAGTCAAGATCAACGCGAAGAGCACCAATTCGTGTGCTCTTTTCTGTCATATGTAACGGTCCGTGATTCAGTAAGTGTTCGCAGTAGAGTTTATAGAATTCGTCTAAGTCATCATCATCAATTCTCCAAGCACCGCCGGACATTGATGTGTGGGTTACTTTGTCCCCGTTGGCCTTTCTTCCTTCTCTTTTCTTATCTGGATCGCCTTCTCTTTGAGTGCCATCAAGAAATGTCATAAGTTTGGAAGAGGACATTCTGTGTTAATAGACACGACAACTTTCCTGCCAAGAATCCATTTTAGACGCACTAAAACGGAAAGAATATTAACTAATCTTGAAGGCAAGTATAATGAAGTTCTGCAAGGATTGTAACAACTTTCTGTATAATATCGTGATTAAGGATGACAAAGCCGTCATAGGTTGTCGTGCATGTCCTTATCAAGAAGAGATAACAGAAGAGAATCCAATTGTATACGACCATGATCTCCAGCAGGATACATCAGTCCAATATTCTATCAATCCATATCTGAAATATGATCCAACGTTACCTGAGTTTGATAATATGATTTGTAAGAATCAAGAATGTCCTACACGCGGTGATAAGTCACAGATTGTAGGCATAAAGTTAGACAATGATAATGTTACCTGGTTGTATCAATGTAAAGTCTGTCCTGCAATGTGGAAACAGAATGCTAGCAGCAATTAAGAACGTCCGTTATAGAGGGTGATAACTTTTCCAATGTTACCTTTTCCAGCAGGAGGACCACCTGCTTGATAGGTTTTAGAAGAACTAGTGGTTCCGCTGCTAGAGTATGTGACAGTAGAGAGTGCATCTGGATTATTTACTTTTCCCTTACCAGCAAATGGTTTAACATAATTCAATCCAGTAATAGCAGTTTTATTAGGATTCACAAGGTAGGATGCCTTGCTTGCTAACAACTGGGCGTTGAGGATAGATTGACTAGGAACAACTTGTACGTTGTTGTGACGATTTGCAGGAATCGCTCCATTCTGGTAACCCAAGGACGCGGCTTGGAGTTTGATAAAATTTGTATAATCGGAGGCACTGATGTTAGGCATTCTTACTTTTTACCTGTGACAACTTTTGTGGTGATAATTGTCGTGATAGGGGATGCCTTAATGGACACGGCAGAAGCAATATTGATAGAACCACTCTTGTTGTTGGCAGTGGC
>Ga0208865_1000282_pt1 | contig 16457 bp, 16 predicted proteins | sample CryBogCBE02Aug09_FD_184565 | JGI IMG/M metagenome (GOLD analysis project Ga0208865, IMG submission 184565) | Freshwater microbial communities from Crystal Bog, Wisconsin, USA - CBE02Aug09 (SPAdes) (version 2) | ecosystem: Environmental > Aquatic > Freshwater > Lake | place: Crystal Bog... | reverse complement strand
GGCGACACCTATTAATGGTTCGGCCTCAAGTGGAGGGACTGCCAGCACGCAGTCAATTTGGGTGACTGGTGACTCAATTATTCTTGGCTCCAAGCCCAAGCTTGCTCAGTACTACCCGATCGCAATGTTTAATGCGCGAGTTGGCAGACAGATTGGCGAACTCATTCAGGTCGTCACTGCTGATAAGAGCGGTCTAGAACATGATCCAGTTGTTATAGATGTAGGCAATAACAATCATTTAACTGCATCTGACTTGCACACCTTGCTCGAACTCTTGGCGAGCCAACCCAAGATTGTGATTGTTAATACCGCGGTTCCGCGAACCTATCGCGCGGATAATGATCGCCTCATTGCCGCAGCTGCCGCACAGTTCCCGCAGGCAGTATTAGTCGACTGGAATTCAATCAGCACCAACCATCCCGAGTACTTCCAGCCAGACGGGGTTCACTTGAGCGACCTAGGAAGCACGGCGTATGTGAACGCGATTGTGGAAGCGCTCAAGAGTTCCAAGTAGCGGTTCAAGATAGAAAAAAGCGCCTCCCGTTTTTCCGAGAGACGCTTTTTGTAGAGCTAGTTTTGGGGCGTAGGAATTCCCAATACTTAGGAAGCCTTAGGAATATTGTCCTGGAAGTCCGAAAACGATTCCTGGAACTGTTGTTCCATCTGAGTACACAGCAGAGACCTTGAATGAATCCCAACCATCGCTAGAACCCTTGGTGATGTTTAGTGAGTTCTGTGTTGCTGGAACTGTTGCGATGAGCTTGAACGCTCCACCGTTTGCAGCAACTTCAACGTTGTAGCTGGTGAGACCTTGTGCGGCTGCTGGAGCCTTCCAGAAAATTGTTGCACCAGTTGAGGTGAAGTGGGCAACGATTCCTACTGGAGCTGCGTGGGCAGATGCACCTGAAGCAGCTGCGGTTGAAGCCGCGGCTGGAGATGCTGAAGCACTAGCAGCAGGGGTTGCTGAGGCACTTGCCATGCTTGAAGCACTAGCTGATGCGGTTGCCGCAGCAGTGCTTTGAGATGAGCTATGTGAAGAGTTGTGTGAACGAGCAACAACGATCAACGCAAGAAGCGCTATTCCGATTACTACTGCGATTACTACGCGAGCTGAAGAGCGTGAGTTACCGTCGCGGACAACTGGCTGTGACGGAATCGAGCTCTTTGCAGGAGCTGTTGGAGTTGATGAAACCGAAGCAACAGGAGCTTTTGTTGAAGCAGCTGAGGCGGTTGATGCTGGACGAGCAGATGTGCCTGGGACAGGAGGAATAACGATTGACGAAGTGCTTGTGCTCTTCTTAGCAGCGGACTTCTTTGCAGTCGTCTTCTTGGCAACGGCCTTCTTAGCGGCTGTCTTCTTGACTGCAGACTTCTTAGCAACGGCCTTCTTAGCGGTTGTCTTCTTTGCGACAGACTTCTTCGCAACTGTCTTCTTAGCTGCTACTTTCTTCGCAGATACTTTCTTTGCTGCTGCTTTCTTCGCAGGAGCCTTCTTAGCAACAGACTTCTTTGCCGCTGTCTTCTTTACTGCCACAGGTATTCTCCTCAAGAGTCGATGTACGCCCGAAATAACGCTCTACTTTGGTGAGAGGCTAATTCAGAGGCGCTCGTGATAGCGAAAATAGTACCTTAGTTAAAGCAGGCCAAAGTAAGTGAAAATTAGATGAACTGAGCCAGTTTCGGCAGCATTTTCCGAAGCGCTTGCCCACGGTGACTGATTGAATCTTTCAGCTCTGGTGTCATCTGCGCGGTGGTCGACTCGTAACCGAGAGGTTGGAAGATGGGGTCATAGCCAAAGCCATGTTCACCGATCGGCTCATCGATGATTTTGCCTTCAAGCGCCGCTTCTTCTACGCACTCAACCCCTGACGGATTGGCTGCATCAGGCGGAAGGACCAAGGCCACCGCGGAAACGAATCTGGCAGCTCGGTCTACACGGCCCGCGCTCGAGCGCTGATCGAGTTCTTGTAGTTGGCGCAGGACTTTTTTTAGATTGGCCTGATCATCACCGTGTGTGCCGGCCCACCGCGCCGAAAATATTCCGGGGTCGCCGTTAAGAGCGTCCACGCAGAGTCCGCTGTCATCAGCGAGTGCTGGTAGACCGGTATAGGCAGAAATCTCACGAGCTTTGAGAAGAGCGTTTTCAATGAAGGTGTTTCCGGTCTCTTCAACCTCTGGCATATCGGGAAAATCTGCCAATCCGAGCACTCGGACATTCAAGCCAGAAGATTCAAGCATGCGAACGAGTTCGACTATTTTTCCTTGGTTTTTAGTCGCCAGAACAACCGATTTAAGGGGGGCTTCGGTCATTTCAGTTATCGCCTCTCCGCTCGGTACTCAATGCTTACTACTCACTTGAAAAAACTTAGGAACTAAGAGTGGCGCGTTGAATCTCGGTCAGCTTGGCGCAACCAGCAACTCCCAAGTCGAGCAACTGATTAAGCAGCGCGCGATCGAATGGGACGCCTTCGGCGGTTCCCTGAACTTCCACAAAGTTTCCAGAGCCAGTACAGACGATATTCATATCGGTATCGGCATCGACATCTTCTACGTATGCAAGATCGAGCATCGGGGTGCCGCCGATGATTCCGACGCTGACAGCAGCTACAGAATCGCGCAATGGGTTGCGACCTTCTAGCAGGTGGCCTTCACGCTTGGCCCAGGCGATTGCATCGGCGAGAGCGACGTACGCGCCCGTGATGGCTGCAGTGCGAGTTCCACCATCTGCTTGTAAGACATCGCAGTCAATAACGATCGTATTTTCACCGAGCGCCTTGGTATCGATAATGGCGCGAAGTGAACGACCGATAAGTCGAGAGATCTCTTGAGTGCGTCCGCCGAGTTTGCCTTTGACGCTTTCACGATCTGAACGAGTATGTGTCGCGCGCGGCAACATTGCATACTCACTCGTTACCCAACCCTCACCTTTGCCGAGCAACCAGCGGGGCACTCCAGGAGTAAAGGATGCAACGCAAAGAACGCGAGTCTTTCCGAATTCGACCAGAACTGAACCTTCTGCGTTATCGAGCCAGTTGCGAGTAATTCTGATCTCGCGAAGTGAATCGGCCTTGCGGCCATCTGCACGTGAACTCATCTTTTAGATTCCCTTTCGTACGTCGGTAACTTCTGGCCCCAAGAACCTACGAGCTAATTGGGCAAACTTTTGAGCATCGCCAGTGGCGATAAATTCGTGGTGCACTTTGCCGGACTCATTGAGCAAATGTTTTTCAACGAGAGCTCGATAGAGATCTTTTGCTGTCTCTTCTGCGCTTGAAACGAGGGTGACCTGGTCCCCCATCACATAAGAGATAACTCCGGTGAGCAATGGGTAGTGGGTGCAGCCGAGTACCAGGGTGTCGATTTCTGCGTCACTCAGTGGCGCAAGATATTCGCGAGCAATCTCGGTAATCGCGGCGCCAGAAGTCTCCCCACGCTCAACAAACTCTACAAATCTCGGTGCTGCAACGGATGTGATCGAGAGCTGAGGCGCGGCCGCAAATGCATCAAGGTAAGCACCGGAATCAATAGTGGCCGTTGTTCCAATGACACCAACTTTGCCGCTGCGTGTGGCCGAGACCGCTCGCCGTGCAGCCGGCTGAATTACTTCGATGACGGGAATGTCGTAACGCTCGCGAGCATCACGCAACATCGCAGAGCTTGCAGTGTTGCAGGCAATGACAATCGCTTTCACACCAGCAGCAACTAGTTGATCCATGATTTCGAGTGCAAAGGCGCGAACTTCTGCTAGCGGACGTGGACCGTAGGGACCGCGCGCGGTATCCCCTACATAAAGAATTGATTCGCCAGGAAGTTGATCGATGATGGCTCGGGCCACTGTGAGTCCGCCGACGCCTGAATCGAAAACACCAATAGGTGCGTTTTTATCGATGGAATGTTTCGCTGCGTCTGGCACGGGCTTAGGTTACCTGAGAAAGAAGTCCCAAGAGGTTCTCTTGCAGCCACCCGAGCCAGAAATAAACCGCATAAATTGGCTTTTTTGGGTCGGTATCTGGAAGCGATTCGAAATGATCAAAGCTGGTCTCGTTGATTTCAAGTCGAACCGAGAGCGCTAATCGCAGATCGTTCATCGCACGAAGCCAGAGCTCGGCATCAATATCTTCAACAACTCCACCAGAGACGGTTTCGTCCACGATCTGCGCAAGTGCCTCACGGACCGCTCTGAGTGTTCGCTGTTTATTTCCGCGCAGAGTTGGTTCGGTAAAACGACGAAAGTCTGCTGCTGCCTCTGGGTCGGCGTAGGCATTTGGCAATAGTCGCAACAGGACGGGATCTTCTGGCATGACGATCTCTTCTGGTGCAGCTTTGAGTTGCGACATTAATTGCGCGAAGGGATCGCTCTCGTCGTAGTGATGATGAAAATCGCCCTCGCCAAGAAGTTCGAGTAATTGCTCGACCAGATTGATCAGAATGTGAGCTTCATCGATAGTGAGATCGAGTGAATAGATGCCGCCTTCTCGGGTGAATTCAGACACGAGCTTCTCCCGTTGCGCCAGGCCGCCACTCAAAACTTTTGATTGAGGTCATGCTTGATCATCCCGCGAAAGAGTTGCCCAGAGTCCATGATCGTGCAGGCGCTGCACATCACGCTCCATCTCTTCTCGAGTGCCACTAGAAACAACCGCGCGACCATTGTTATGGACTTGCATCATCAACTCGTGCGCCTTCTCTTGCGAGAATCCGAATAACTTGATGAAGACATAGGTGACGTAGGACATTAGATTTACTGGGTCATCCCACACAATCGTGATCCATGGCTTATCGATCAGCTGCGATATATCGAGATCGCTGTGCGTGAGAGTGTCCGAAAAGCTCATACTTTTACCTTACTACCACCGTCACGAGATCTGATTGCGTCAGCGCAAAATTTGCATCGGCTGCAATTGAGAGTGAATATGTGTAAAAACCGGAAATAGAGTTTTCGATATGGAAGGTGAAGTTTCCATTGGCATCGGTAGTAGCCGTCTGCGGTGTTAGCGCTGCGCCAAGCGGAGCATCACTCGGCTTGAGTGTGACCGTTAACCCAGCTTGAGCCGGTTGCACCTGGCCAGAAATGTCATAACTAGCACCGCGGCGCATTGTGCTTGGCGGAGACCATGAGATGAGGCGCGTCAGGGAAATTGCCAGTGGGGTTGAATCACCTTCCAAGCGCTGCCACGAGCTATCGCTGACTATCCGCAACTTTGTGTTTGCACCTAAGAGGATTGGGAGTGAATACGTTCCGTCACTGGCTGTGACTGCATCAACGACGTTATTCCAGCTAGCCGGACTTGTTTGAGTTGTTGCACTAGTCGTAGCTGACGTTGTGGTGCTTGTCGATTGCGACCCACTGGTTGTTGCAAATTGGAGATGGATCGGAACACCCGCGACCGGGGTTTTATCGGGCAAGGTAAAAGTTCCGTTGAGAACCAGTGGCGTTCCCACAGGAAGGGTTGAACCGGAAGTTACTGAATTTCCACTGCTTGAAGTTCCACCAGCCGAATTCGTAAAGGTTGGATTAAGTAGCTGCAAGTTTGCTATCACTTGATCAGGTGCGATCGACACCGCAACGCTACGCACCGCGGTGATTGCGGTGGGATCTTCCAGGCCAAGAGTCCACTCGGAGATTCCGCCGAGTCGGTACTGCCCCACTAAATTCGCACGCACGGTAAAACTTTGTTGATCTTGATACCAAACAGTTCGCGTTGCGGTGCAGGTGGTCAGTGATCCATCAGCGGTTGTTCCGTTGTAGACCTTTTGATAAGTGAATGTTGACTCGCCGTACTTTGCGTTAAAAGTTGGAGTGGCGCCGTAGGAAGAAGCTAAGTTATTAACGTCGTGCATGACGAAGGTGGAAACAACGCCGGGGGCGACGGTCTTCAAATAATTAATTGGCAGGGATGGGCAGGTGCCTGACACTGCGGTAACCCAATCGCGGCCGTACCCCGGAATTCCAATAAACACTTTCGACGCTGGAATCACTGAAATTGCGTAGGTCACGGCGTCGGTAGTCCACCCGATTGGGCCGATGGGGCCGGGCGAAGAAGTTGAGTAGTCATAAGCCATGATGTGAAGTTGGTCGATGTATTGAGCCACTTGTGACCAGGCGTAAAGGTAGTAACCCTTCTTGCCGGTGGCGGGATCAAAAAGTGGTGGAGTTGTGATTGAAAGCAGCTTTCCTTGAGCGTGCAACGCCGTTGAAAGATCCGCGAGGAACTGCACCCACCGGGTCTGCGTTGTTGGCCACGATGAGAGCGGGTCCACGTAGGCAAAATTTTCGAAATCTAAATCGATGCCATCAAAATTATTTGTTGTCACAAGATTCAGAATTGTGTTGACGACATTTGCGCGAGAGGTTGGGTTGGCCAATAAGTTTGAGAGCACCAGCGGTACCGCTTTACCAGTTTTTGGATCAATATCTGTGCTGTCGGTAATCGTTGGAATAATTTTGAAGCCAGCGCCACGGAGAACTGATAGCGGTTGCGCCATAGGAACGCTGGGGTTTGCCGGCGTATATAAATCGGCGATCGTGTTCTGATCTTTCAGCGTGTACCAAAAGGGCGATACTTGCGAGACGAGATCTGAGTTGTTCACCGCACTTGGAACCGAGGTATTCATCGAATAGTAAGGAATCCACCCGGAAAGAATTTTGCGAGGTGGGTTTGCGGCGAGTGCGCTGTCAATGAGAGTCGTGCTGGAGATCGCTGGCAAGAAAGCGAGAAGGAGTGCGGCGATCAGTGAAGCGGTGAGAGTACTTTTCGCCCTGAGAACTCGCTTCACTCTTTCTTTAACCCGTTGTAAATTTCTTTGCAGGTGGGACAGACAGGAAACTTCTCGGGATCGCGACTTGGGACCCACTTTTTACCGCAGAGGGCCGTCACAGGTTTTCCGGTCACCATGGACTCGGTAATTTTCTCTTTGCGAACATAGTGGGCAAAGCGTTCGTGATCACCATTGTCGTTTGGTGTAAGGCGCTCGTCTTCTCGGACCTTTTCAAGCAGGTCTGTGCCAAGGCCGGGCTGGGCTAAACCAGGCTCCCCTAGTCCTGGCTCACCAAAGCCAGGTTCGCCGAGAACACCATCGCTTAAAACAGGTTCACTGAAACCGGCGCTCGCGATTCTGACCTCACCCATATTCGGAATCTTAGCCTTTGCTGCCACCCAAGCGCGGTAGCCCCTATCGAGCCCTTTTTCAAAGGTTGTAAAACTAATCAGGTGAGCAGCGGGTGCGTAAGTGAGGTTCTAGGATTAGCCAATGAAAGATCTCCTGCGCACCGCGGACCTCAGTAAAGCTGATGTAGAGCTATTGCTTGATACTGCAGCTGACTTTGCGACCAAGCCATTTTTGGCAAACACGGCACTAGCTAATCGCACGGTAGCGATCTATATGACAAAGCCGTCTACGCGCACTCGGTTAGCGTCGGAGACCGCAGTCGCTCACCTCGGCGGCACGCCAATTTTTATTCGTGGCGATGAGTTACAACTCGGTCGTGGTGAAACTCTGGCAGATACGGCTCGAATCATCAGCGGCTATGCCTCGGCGATGATTATCAGAACATTTGCACAAGCCGATGTTGATGAACTCGGCGCCAATTCCACAATTCCAATTATTAATGGCTTGACCGACGATGATCATCCAACGCAACTTCTTGCGGATTGGGTCACGATTCGCGAGCAGTTTGGTAAAGATATTGCGGGTCGCAAGTTCACCTATGTGGGCGATGGCAACAACATGGCGCATGCTTGGTTAACCATGGGAGCGATCATGGGAGCTCACGTTGTGGTTGCTACACCTGGCGGAAAATTTGCACCGTCAGAGGGCGCGGTTGCTGTTGCTCAAAAGCTTGCAGCTGAATCTGGCGGAAAGGTAGAAGTCCTGACTGATCCAGTCGCGGCGGCGCAGGATGCCAGCGTTCTTTACACCGATGTGTGGATGTCTATGGGCGATCCGGAGGCCGAGCGGGCTGAAAAGCTTTCGGCGCTTGCACCGTTTGCTGTGACTCCTGAACTCATGTCTGTGACGACCTCGGATTCAATCTTTATGCACTGCCTACCAGCCCACCGCGGTGAAGAGGTTGCTGAGTCGGTTATCGACGGCCCTCGCTCTGTGATTTGGCGTGAGGCTTACCATCGCCGCACCACAATTCAGGCTGCGCTCTATCACTTGGTACGAGGCGAGCTCAACGGGCGAAATTAATCAGATTAAAGATGTGAAGTAGGACACATTCCAGTAGATTGCTCGAATGCGTATAGCCATTCCTAAGGAAGTAAAGCCGGGCGAGAAGCGAGTAGCACTCGTCCCCGACATCATCTCGAAGCTGATCAAAGCGGGCTTAGAGGTTCACATCGAATCGGGCGCCGGTGTTGCGGCTGAATTCTCCGATGAGCAATACGAAGTTGCGGGCGCAAGCATCGTTCATGGGGATGTTATCCCCAGCGCAGATGTTGTGGCCTCGGTGGCACCGCTGGAGCCAGCGCGGATGGCTCACCTTAAAAAAGGCGCCATCACCATCTCTTTCTTGTCACCAACAACCGCAGTTGAATCTATTGAGGCAGCGGCCAACGCCGGAGCAACGGCCTTCTCCATGGAGTTAATTCCACGTATTTCCCGAGCCCAGTCAATGGATGCCCTCACTTCACAAGCCCTCTGCGCTGGATATAAAGCTGCACTGGTTGCGGCCGAACTATCTCCACGATTTTTTCCATTACTCATGACAGCTGCAGGAACCGTGACTCCAGCGAATGTCGTTGTTCTCGGCGCAGGCGTTGCAGGTTTGCAAGCAATTGCAACAGCAAAAAGATTAGGCGCGTCGGTGAGCGCATACGACGTTCGTCCTGCCTCTGCTGATGAAGTGAAATCAATGGGAGCGAAGTTCATCATCCTCGAACTTGAAGCCCTCGAAGGAAGCGGTGGTTACGCGCGCGAGATGACCGAAGAGCGCGCCGCGAAACAGCGTGAATTGCTGACTCCGTACATCACCGCAGCCGACATCTTGATCACAACTGCTGCCGTTCCAGGACGACCAGCTCCTCGATTAGTGACAAAAGAGATGATGGCTGGGATGAAGCCTGGCTCCGTCATTGTTGATTTGGCTGCCGAGACGGGTGGCAATGTTGAAGGAACCAAGCCAGGTGAGGTAATCACTACCCCGCATGGAGTGCGCATGTGGGGTGGAAAAGATGTTCCGAGCCAGCTCGCCTATCACGCATCTATGTTGTATTCACGAAATGTTGTGAATCTCTTGATGTTGATGACAAAGGATGGCGTAGTTACGCCAGATTTTTCTGACGAAATTATTGATGCAGCTGCGGTTACCCATAATGGTTCACGCCGCTCCCCTGAATTAACTAAGAAATAAGGAGTTGGCGCTATGAGCAACGCAATGGCTTTACTGTCGATTTTTGTACTCTCAATATTTATTGGTTTCGAAGTGGTGTCGAAGGTTTCGACCACCCTTCATACTCCGCTTATGTCTGGCGCTAATGCAATCCACGGAATTATTCTGATTGGCGCCATCACGGTTGCCGATCGTGCCGATAACAACCTTCAGTTGGTTCTAGGAATAGTTGCAGTGGTTCTCGCTACCGTGAATATGGTTGGTGGTTTTGTTGTCACAGATCGAATGCTCGAGATGTTTAAGGCCAAACCAAAAAGGACTGAATCTGCGACTCAAGAAAGCGGCGGTAGTAAGTAATGAATCGTAATCTTTATGACGTACTTGGACTATGCGTTGCTGTCTGCTTCATTTTAGCTCTCAAGGGTCTCTCCTCTCCTAAGAGCGCCCGTCGCGGAAATTTGATTGGTGCCTTTGGTGCCACCTTTGCCACCGTACTTGTGTTTTTTGCACCTCATGAGTCGACAATTTCACACCATCATACGTTGCTCATTCTGATCGCCATTATTTTTGGTGTGGCGGTGGGTGTTCCTGCTGCACGCAGAATTCAGATGACTCAGATGCCACAGCTCGTGGCCTTGTTTAATGGAGTTGGCGGCGGTGCGGCAGCACTTGTCTCCATCGTTGAATATCTGAAGCTTGGTTCCTCTGCAAGTACCGCAGATGTAGTGGCAACTGTATTCACCGTAATTGTTGGCTGCGTCTCCTTTGCTGGTTCTGTCATCACCTTCTTAAAGTTGCAGGAAATTATGACTACTCGCCCGGTGATTTTCCCTGGAGGTCGTTTTGTTATCGCTGCGACTTTAGCTGGCGTTCTTCTTACAGCCGGGTGGGTAATACACTCGATGGGCAATACGCCATTACTTGTGATGGCCATACTCTCACTCTTGTTTGGCATGCTCTTTGTTCTACCGGTTGGTGGCGCGGATGTACCAATCGTTATCTCGCTGCTCAATGCCTTTACTGGTCTAACTGTGGCCGCAAGTGGATACGTTCTTCAAGCTACCTTGCTGATCGTTGCGGGAACTCTTGTGGGTGCATCGGGAACTATCTTGACGCGGCTAATGGCAACGGCAATGGGTCGTTCACTCTTCGGAACACTGTTTGGAGCGTTTACCGCGAAGCCACAAGCGGCTAGTGCTGCTGGTGAAGTTCGACCAGTGAAATCGGGCTCTCCAGAGGATGTAGCAATCTTGCTTAACTATGCGCAACGCGTGGTGATAGTTCCAGGGTTTGGTTTAGCGGTAGCTCAAGCTCAGCACACGGTTCGAGAGATGGCAGATTTGCTCTCGGCCAAGGGAATTGATGTCGCCTACGGAATCCATCCCGTTGCGGGGCGCATGCCTGGACATATGAATGTACTTTTGGCTGAGGCCAATGTGCCATACGAGCAACTCGTCGAGATGGATGAGGTCAATCCGACTTTCCCTCAAACAGATGTCGTTCTCGTCGTTGGTGCCAATGATGTTGTTAACCCTGCTGCTAGAACAACTCCGGGTTGCCCTATCTTCGGAATGCCAATTTTGGATGTCTCGCAGGCTGGAAACGTCATTTTCATGAAGCGCTCGATGCGACCTGGATTTGCAGGAATCGAAAACGAGTTGCTTTACGATCCGAAAACTACGTTGCTCTTTGGTGACGCTAAAGATTCGCTGACGAAAGTTGTGAGCGCTCTCAAGGGCTTGTAGCGAAGGGTCGGTTTGTCGAGACTGGTCGGTTTGTCGAGACTGGTCGGTTTGTCGAGACTGGTCGGTTTGTCGAGACTGGTCGGTCGTGGTTAGTGGAGTAGCTCGGTATGACTTACAATTGTGTTGCAACCTAACCCATGGGGGTGAACGGTCTCGACTTTAGTTGTTGGGACAGAGGAAGCGGGCCGAGGAAGCCGGGATGATCTCGTTAACCAATAACCCTGGCAAAACTATAAGCGCCAGTACAACTGCCGCTGATTTCAACCTCGCTGCTTAAGCGATAGAAATCCGTTAGACCGAGTACGCCTTCGCCTCGGAACCTAGCGTCGATAGAGGGCTTACCTAGTTACAGTGTTGTGGATGTAATCGGGGAAATAAACTACAACTGAGTTCGTTGACTACATGTTTGCGTGAGAGTCAGGACTGAGAAAACGTTTAGCGAACTACGCCCGTAGAAGCTCTGTGTCAGTGCTAGAGGACCCGGGTTCGATTCCCGGCACCTCCACTTTTTGTTGTGATTTTCTCTTTTTTGTTTTGTTTTGCTCTCTCTTACCTTTGTGCGTTCTACGCACTGCCAGCGATGAGTTGATGTGATTTCTAAAAGGTTATTACCTTCGTTGATTAATCCACAGGAAGAATCACCTCCCCTGCAAATGTCGGTGCTCAGCGACATCATTCATCCATGAACCTCGCAACCCAGAATTCCACCGTGAGGTCAGTCGCTTCAACAGAAACCAATAAGGGGTTCGGTGATACAGTCGCAATTGGTGATGTGGTGGGTGCCGACGCGGTATCAACCAGCGAGCATGTGGGTACCGACCAGTTTTCAACTAGCGAGCATGTGGGTGCCGACCAGTTTTCAACCAGCGAGCATGTTGTGCGACTCCTTCGCTCTCCTGCGGGAATAGCTTCACTTCGTGACTTAGCCGCTATCGATCCCTTCACACTCTCAAGCAGTGCACGCATCGACTATCTCAGCGCACTCGAAAAACAAACAGGGTGGTTACAAGCTCTCTTACAGCGCGCGATTATCGCGGTGGCCGGCGATGAGCCAACGGAATCTGAAGGCGCTCTCTCGAATGTTGATGAGGCACAACGCGAAGAAGTCGCTACTGCTTTGCGCCTTTCTGGAAGTACAGCGCAAACGAGGATTGATACAGCCCGAACGCTTACCCAATTCCTTCCAGAGACCTGTGCGGCGCTTTCCGCAGGCGAAATTTCTACGGCACAGGCTCATGTCATAGCGCGAGAAAGCGCAGAGGCGATTCGTCATGGATTAGCAGATCACGAAATTCGACGCCTTGAACTTGAGGCTATCGCGCACTCTGAATTTCACACTCCGTCACAAGTCGCAAACAAAATGCGAACTCTCATCGCAAAAATTGCTCCACGGGAATTTGAAGAAGTTGTGCAGGAAGCTGTTCTAGGGAGAATGGTGAGCTTCTATCCCCAACCTCACGGCATGGCTCAGATCGTGGCACTTCTCCCCGCTATCGAAGCCCAAACCGTGATGCTAGCTATTGATAAGTTGGCAAGAAAAAATCAGAATCTCGAAAAGTTGAGAATCAAGGAGAGCATGTTCGATAGTGCAGGTGTTGTCCCGAGTGCCCGCCAATACGCTTCAACCAAACAGCAAGCCAAGTTGAGTGAGCACGAGAGAAGTGTGAGTGGTCCTCAAGCGAACTCGAGCGATCACGGGGCCATCACGAGCCACCCTGATCACACGGCAGCTGATCACACGGCAGCTGATCCCGTTGAACTTGAGCAGCTCGTTATGTCTCTCGACCAACATCGAGCAGATGCTCTTGCGCAGATCGCCAATTCATTTCTCGCTGAAAATATCGATGAATCACAATCTCATAGTCGACCAACAACAATAAATTTAACTATCGACCTTCCCACACTCCTGGGCCTCAGCGAAAATCCCGGTATTTTGGCTGGGTATGGAGCGATACCTGCATCCATTGCTCGAGAGCTCGCAGTTGACGGAAAGTGGCGAAGATTTGTCACCGATCCCATCACGGGCAATCTGCTTGATTATGGCCGTGACACCTATTCGCCACCACAGGCTCTTGTAAATTTTCTGATGGCGCGAGATCGCGTCTGTAGGTTTCCTGGTTGTCGCCAACCGGCTCGATTAGCCGACATAGATCATGCCCAACCGTGGGATGCTGGAGGAGGGACCTCTCCTGAAAACATGGGAATGCTTTGCAGGCGACACCACCGGATGAAGACTCACGGCAAATGGCATCTGGAAAGTTTTGCCGACGGTGCATGCAGATGGACCTCACCTACTGGCCGAACGTATTTAGTTGCGGCTCGACCCATCAACGACATTCCGTAAAACAAACCTACTTTGCGGCTGAACGAATTTCTTAGCTGGCTTATTTAGCTGGCTTATTTAGCTGGCTTATTTAGCTGGCTTATTTAGCTGGCTTATTTAGCTGGCTTGCCGCGCTCGAATGGTTGCCTTGCGTTAGCCGAAACCTATTTAGTCGGCTTGGCGCGCTCGAATGGTTACCTTGCGTTAGCCGAAACCTATTTAGTCGGCTTGCCGCGCTCGAATGGTTAGGCTGCGTTAGCCGAAACCTATTTAGCGGGCTTACCTCTCTCGAGTTGACGAGGCCACTTAATCTCCACGCCAAGCTGACTTGCCGCTAGTAGTGGCCAACGTGGATTACGCAAATATTCGCGTGCCATCATGACAACATCAGCCTTTCCACTTTGAATGATTTCATTTGCCTGGTGTGCATCTGTAATCATGCCGACAGTTGAGGTCACAATCGTTGAACTACCTTTGATGGCTTCTGCAAACTGCACCTGATAGTTGGGTCCAACCGGAATAGCGGCGTGTGGAACGTTTCCGCCGCTTGAAACGTCAATCAGGTCAACACCTGATTGTTGCAGCTCACCAGCAAGACGCACCGACTCCTCAATCGTCCAGCCGCCTTCAGTCCAATCCGAAGCGGAGATACGAACAAATAACGGCATAGTTTCTGGGATCGATGCACGCACGGATGCGACGACCTCTTTGAGAATGCGAGTTCGGTTTTCAAATGAGCCGCCGTATTGATCAGTGCGAAGATTTGAGAGCGGTGAATAAAACTCGTGGAGTAAGTAGCCGTGAGCTGCATGAATTTCGACAGCATCAAAGCCCGCTCGCACTGCTCGCTGAGCGGCTTCTCCCCATGCTTTAACCAAGGCGGAGATCTCTTCTACTGAAAGAGCGCGCGGGACTGGATAGCCTTCGAAAGCTACTGCGCTTGGAGCAACCGCTTCCCAGCCACCTTCCTCCTTTGTCGCCATAAAGTGATCGGAACCTGGAATTGCAGTTCCACCTTTTCGACCGGCGTGAGCTAACTGAATCGACATTTTTGTGCCCTGAGAATGGGCGAACTCAACTACTTTCTTCCACGCCTCAACTTGTGCATCGTTATATAAACCCGGGCATCCAAGAGAAATTCTGCCTTCTGGAACTACGCCGGTTGCTTCAGCAACTATCAACCCAGCTCCACCACTCGCCATAGCTCCGATGTGAACCATGTGCCACTCGCCAACTACTCCTTCCTTTGCAGAGTACTGACACATTGGACTTACCCACGCGCGATTACTCACTTCTAATCCACGAATCGTGATCGGATCAAATAGTTGTGCCATGTATCGCTCCTCGGTTAATTCTTATAATGAAAAGAAATTTGCGGTGGTTAGTTTCGGTGGTTAGTTCCGGTGGTTCGCCAGCCCGTTTAGTCGGTGCTCTGCAATTCATCAGGGGTGTTGTGAATCCCCTGCAACTTAGATCCTTCACCACTTCGGTTAAGCGGCTTCTTAGGAGCAAGGTGTTCCGCTGGAACTGAACCCAGTAGGCCCTTCTGAAAATCATCGAATGCCTTGAGAACTTCAGCCTTAGTGTTCATCACGAAAGGACCCATCCAGGCAACACTCTCGCGAATTGGTTCGCCACCGAGAATGAGCACATCCATGGATGGCGAGCGTGACTCTTGAGTCTGGTTTGCACGAACAACTAAATCGTCGCCATCAACCAGTACAGCAAGTTGGCCCACATGGACTGGTTGCTGCTCATCGCCGATAGTTCCTGCGCCATTCAATGTGTAAACCAGTGCGTTGTAATCCTTACGCCATGGCAATCTCATCTCAGCCCCTGGTGCAAGTGTTGCATGCACGAGAGTTATTGGAGTTTGCGTTGATCCAGGACCCTTGTGTCCTGCAACTTCTCCTGCAATCACACGAAGTAGTGCGCCGCCATCATGCGATGCGAGCAAGCCAACATCTCCTGCGCGAATATCTTGATATGCAGGTGCAGACCACTTTTTAGCTGCAGGCAAATTAACCCAGAGTTGAAAACCATGGAAGAGTCCACCGCTCACAACTAAGTGCTCTGGAGGGGTTTCAATATGAAGGATTCCCGCACCGGCAGTCATCCACTGAGTGTCTCCATTTGTAATCGTTCCGCCGCCGCCATGGTTGTCTTTGTGATCAAAAATTCCGTCGATGATGTATGTGACTGTTTCAAAACCACGATGCGGATGCCACGGAGTCCCCTTTGGCTCCCCCGGTGCGTACTCCACTTCACCCATTTGATCTAGGTGGATAAACGGATCTAGGTCCATCAGATCAACGCCAGCAAAAGCTCGGCGAACTGGAAAACCTTCGCCCTCAAAACCTTGCGGTGCAGTGGTAACACTTTTAACTCGTCGGGCCTTGCCGCCCGGCTCGCTCACTACGCGAGGCAAAATTGTTATGTCACTGACTGTTACCGCTGGCATGGCTCCTCGTTTCCCCTAGGGAGACTTTATTTTAAGATTCAACTATCTTGAGTATAGATCCAGTTGAGGGGCCTTGGCATTCCCAAATTGGAGTCTCTTCGGGCTAGTCCTTGCCCGAGTTTCGCCTAGAAAGCGCACGAGTCATCTCTCGGTTGGCTTCCTTCTCCTTCAGAGTATTGCGCTTATCGTGAGCTTTCTTACCCTTGGCAAGCGCCAATTCAACCTTTACTTTTCCATCTTTAAAATAGATCGAGAGCGGCACCAAAGTGAGTCCGCCTTGTTTGATCGATCCCGCAATTTTGTTGATCTCCTTGCGATGCATCAAGAGTTTTCGATCCCGCCGCGGGGTGTGGTTGTTCCATGTCCCTTCGACGTATTCAGGAATGTGAACATTTGCAAGCCATAACTCATCGTTATTCACGTGAGCAAATCCATCGATGAGAGATGCGCGACCTGCTCGCAGAGATTTTACTTCGGTGCCCGTGAGGACAATTCCGCACTCCCAGACATCTTCAATGAAATAGTCATGTCTGGCGCTTTTATTTTGGGCAATGAGTTTTCGCCCAATCTCCTTCACCATAACGTTGTTAAACC
>Ga0208865_1000275_pt1 | contig 16669 bp, 17 predicted proteins | sample CryBogCBE02Aug09_FD_184565 | JGI IMG/M metagenome (GOLD analysis project Ga0208865, IMG submission 184565) | Freshwater microbial communities from Crystal Bog, Wisconsin, USA - CBE02Aug09 (SPAdes) (version 2) | ecosystem: Environmental > Aquatic > Freshwater > Lake | place: Crystal Bog... | reverse complement strand
ACAGTAATGGTAGTGCATTCTTAACCGGTTTGACACGTGGACAGCCTGGCGCAACACAGACCTGTACCTACACAGTGGGCAATGCAGTTGTTACAACAGCCAACACTCTGTTTGTACAACCTGGTATGTACGTAACAGGCAACGGTATTCCTGCACAGGCCTATGTCAGCAGTATTGCTGCCAACAGCAGCATCACATTGAGTGTGGCACCATTCTTTGCCAACACCAACGCATTAATCTTTGCTCCAATGGGTCAAACAGCACAAACGTTTGTTGCAAACACAGCATCGAGCGGGCCTACATCTAGCCCAACAGTAGTCGAATTCCATGGCCCAAGCTACAGCCCAGAAGTCAATCATTGGGGCACAAGTGCTATCATGGATGGACAGTTTACAAACGATAAACAGTACATCTTTACCAAAGGCATGACTACATTTGCCAACGTTTGGCCAGGACAGTCAACTGCGGTTATGAGCTTCCGCCTAGCGCCTAGCGCAAGTCAAGGTCAGCCTGGTAGTACAATAGGTCTGCGTGAAGTTATCAACCGTATGCAGTTTGTTCCTTTTGAACTTGACGCATACAGCAACGGATCGTTCTTGATGAGCGTTGTACTAAACGGAACAGTCAGCAGCAGCTTGCCAGGTTGGCAAAACGTTGGTGGTTCTAGCTTGAGCCAATACCAATTCCATGCTGCCAATACCACAGTCAACGGCGGCGAAACTGTGTTTGGTTTCTACATGAACACCACAGGCTCTCAACAGTCTGCGGGCCCTGGCGTTGGAACAACCTACAATACTACACAGCAAGACTTTTCGCAAGTTAAGGACTTGGGTACAAGTATTTTGAGTGGCGGACAAATTGCAGGTAACGTCTCAGTCTACCCAGACGGTCCAGACGTTATGACCATTGTTGCTACTAACTTGACACAGTTGCCAGCAGCTGGTGCAGGTTTCCCTGCTAACTTGGTTGCACGTTTAAGCTGGACTGAGGCACAGGCCTAAAAGGAGACCGCAATGCTGGTCTCCAGTAGCACACAGATTTTACCAGCAGTTACAGATCCCAACAATTTCTACGTTGGGATGTATAATACCACTGCCGGTAGAATAACTAGCCAGTTTGCTAGTCCCAGTCTAACTTTCAACCCTAGTGCCAACGTGTTTGCAGTTAATGGTAGTTTGGTTGTCAGCAACGGTGTGTTCTACGCCAACGGTGTAGCATTCAGCAGTGGCGGTACATTTACTGGTGGTACTATCACAACCAGTATTATTCCCAGTTCAAACGTAACCATTAACCTTGGATCTACTACCAACTGGTTTGGTAACATTTATGGCACAAGCACACATGCCTTGTACGCTGACTTGGCAGAAAATTATACAGCCGATGCCACCTATGCACCAGGCACAGTAGTTGTATTTGGCGGCACAGCAGAAGTTACTATCTCTACAGTAGACCATGACAGCGCAGTAGCAGGAGTAGTATCTACAGATCCTGCCTATTTGATGAACAGTGACTCTAACGGCCTGCCAATCGCTCTACAAGGACGTGTACCCTGCCAAGTAAAGGGCCCTGTAGCCAAAGGTGCAGTATTAGTGACCAGCACAATTCCAGGAGTTGCACAGGCCATTGACAATAAAAAATTTGTACCAGGCTGTGTAATTGGTAAAGCACTGACCGCAATAAATACAGACACAATAGAAACCATCGAAGTGGTGGTTGGGAAACACTAATGCAAAAAATTAAACAAATGTACCGTAGCAACTATGTAGGTGAAGAAATACTTCGCGAGTTGAACTACACCGGAGGTGCATGGGTCAAAACTGCTGAATATGTGCCTAGCGCAGTTACTAATCGACAAATATCCAACCGTGCAGTAGTGTTGGGCAATGGTCCTAGCCGTACTGAACTATATCCCAATGGCAACTTGTTCCAGTTACTAGACAATCACAAAGGCGGATTGTTGGCAGCAGGTGCAGTACAGACTTACGGTTGTAATGCTATCTTACGTGACTATACACCTGACTTTGTTGTAGCCAACGATGAAATGGCGCAAGAGATTATTGAAAAAGGCTATAACTACCAAACCATTGTGTATGGTACCAATGCCATGGTCCTGAGCTATCCCGGCAAGTTCTACAACGTGCCGCAAGCACCTAACTGGGACATGGGTGCTACCGCAGCATATCTTGCCTGCTTTGATGGACACCGTACAGTTTATCTAATGGGCTTTGACCAGCACAGTGGACATACCACTCGTCAATTCAACGTGTATGCAGGCACACGTGGCTACCCTTCTGTTGAAAGTTTGACCACAGAAGCCTACTTCGAAAAGACTATGCTACAGGTCATGAAATTGTATTCTGATGTTGACTTTGTTCGAGTAAGCCCATCTAAGGATTACTACATGCCCGAAAGTTGGAAATACCAACTTAACCTGCGTCAAATTGACTTCAGAGACTTTACTCTAGAAGTAGACTTATAAACTTTCAAGGGTGCGGATCTTGTCAATCACACTGGCAAATTTGAAACTGCGCCATACTCCAGGATGTAGGGGCTTAGGGTAATCATCCAATGGTACCCAGCAGTAGCCTCTATGCTCTCGATTTAGTACCGGAGCAAACTCCTCGTCAACTCGTATAACATAGGTATGGTATTCAAACTTACCTGTATCACTGGTGAACTTTTCAATAGGAACTAGTTTAGCATCCGCAATAATGCCACCTAACTCTTCGGCTATTTCTCTAGTTAATCCAGCAACCACAGTTTCGTTGGGCTCAATCTTACCGCCCACAAGACCCCAGGTGCCGCTGTGAGCACCATCGTTGCGTAGTAAAAAAAGATATCTGTGAGTTGCTCGACAGTAAATCAACGCACCAGCGCCAATTAGAGTACCAGCATCCAGTCGCCTTGATTGTACATTCCGTCGTAGCTCTTTGTCCATTGCATGTCTTGCCATTTATATTGAATACCGGTTGTTAGATTAGTAACATATTGTAAACTATTTTCGTTAGCACTGTCAAACGATACTGTCCAATGTACTCCGTTGTACTGTACAATATCATTGGCGTGAGCAACCAAATCTTGTCCGTCAGTACCACGCCAAGCCAAAGCACCGTTGGAGTTACTGTAATCACCAATGTCATTGATCAACAAATAACGAGTTCCGGTTGCTGGGTTAGTTAAGAAACTGCCCACATTGACATTTTGTGGATCAATGATAGCGTTGATAGGATTCAGAGTATTTGCAGGTAGTGTATCACCAAATGGTGTGTAGAGCAAGGTGCTAGGATCTGCAGGATTAGTTGCCACAGTGCCTACAATCTCGCTGCCATTTGGTTGACTTAAACGAATCTCAGTTGACCCAGATATAAAATTACCATACTCGTCCAGTAGAGGTGCCCAAGCACGTCTAGTTCCAATTACTCCATCTACTCCGTATTCATTGTAAACTGCTATGTCTTCGGGTTTGAGTAATTTTAATGTATAGTAAGGAGTACCACCGGTAACATAGGAGTTCAGCAGCACGCCATAGTTCAGTACAGAGATCACCTGTTGAGTGCCTAGACTTTCTAATGTGCTGAGATCTTGGAAGTTGGTGATGACCTGTTGTATAACGCCCATCTTCTTGACCTTGACACTGGTGCTGATCCAGATAGGAATTTCAAATGTGTAGGTAAACACACTGATAGGCTCTTCGCCGCCTGTGGGCACACTACGGCTATCCCAGTTTGTGTCAGTTAAAAATACGGCACTCAAACTGCTCCAGTCAATGTAGTTGTCTGTGCTTTGTATTTCCAATGCTGGATTAAACAACACACCAATCTGTTCAACTAACTGAAGTTTTTGTTCAGTGTTGCTGGTCCACACATCCATCTTTAGTGTCAGTTTATAAGGCACAGGCATTAATCGATCAATGCTATAGGATGCTCCTTGTTTGTTGCCATAAGTACCAGTCACGGGGTCGAACTCACGTTGACGTATCTGCATGGTTTCGACAACGTAAGGGTTTAGCACTCGATCACGATCGTATTCTAGTCCGCCAACATAGACTGCCATGGCTGGTACAGCATTGATGGTGTTTTCGCTATTGTTGCGGATAATCTGTGCAGCCTGGCGACTTGGATCTCCGTACATGACCGGCACACGTTGCAGACTAGTAATTCCGTTACGGTCTTTGCCAAACTCCACATAAAAGTCCGACACCAATCTAATAAATTGACTAATGAATTTACGTACCTGTCCGTCGTAAAAGTAATTTGAAGGGGTTGACATTAATTATCTGCTTTCGGAGTAAGAGCTGTGCTAAGGCTTTGTCGTACAGGAACCTGTTGTCCCTGATCATTGGTAAAGGTACCTGAAGCATTGACAAATGTGCCCAACTGTGTTTGATTGTTTGAGCCCTGTGTGAGGCTTGTGCGTTGTACGTCATTAACTGTGACCCACATTTTGCCATTGTATTGGAACACACGATTTGGCACGTAGTCTGTACGCAGGAAGTAGTCACCGCTAATGGCATTGATAGGGAACTGTATACCAACGCCCATTGCCAGATCGTTTGGCGCAACAGCAGCCCCCGATAGATAACCGTATATAGGAGTCGGTGGCGCCAACACATCTTCGTCGGCAGTGTCAAGTATTTCATCTGCACTGTCAATGACGTCGTCGGCAGTTTTCTCAGGTTGATTAGGCAACAGTCCATCTGGTAATAGTGGAACTTCGTATAGGCTGCTGGTGTCGTAACCACTAAATGGTACATTGGCTTCGCCTTCACGTACAGTAGCATCGTTGATCTTCAAGTTAGTATCTAGTGTACTTAAGATTTGTCCAATTGGAGTTGTGCTATTGCCAGCTTTAATATTGTTAAGAATGTCTTTGTATTCTTGACTGTCTACTAGAGGATTCAGTTTGACACGCCACAAGTGTGGCCACCATGTGGGACTAAAACCTTCACTTGCAAAACTGCCGTCTCCAACAACATAATAGCGTTTGAGTGCAGCAGGAACATCTTGATTTAGTGCGTCATAGTCAGTCAAGTGCTGTAGCTCCAACACATCACCGTTCATCAACTTGCGACCAAGTAAATCTACCATGTCACGCAGGTGGAAAGTCATAAAGATTGTACCGGTAGCCAAGAATAAACCAAACTGACTAAGATCAAAGTCCTGATCCTGGCGCTGATAAATTCCACGCATCTTGTAGACACTGGTGTCGTACTTGCGATCTCTATTTTCCATCCACAAGAGATCTTGAATGTTTTGCTCGCTTTGATTGGTGTAGCTGGGTTTGGTAGCATAGGTGCTGATGCCCACAGTAGTGCCTGCGGCAACGTTGGCTGCAATATTGGCACTGAGTGTAATAGTTGACGCATTTTTAGCAATCACACTAGCATTGGTAGGCACATTGGTGCAGGTCACAGTATCACCAATATTGATGTTGGCAGTGTCACTCACAGCCAATACATTGGTAACCACAGTGGCAGGTGCAGTGGTTGTTACTTGGGTGCCCTGTGTGATCGGGCCCAAATATTTGTGCAGCAAAATACCAGTTCCGCCGACGGTAAACATCTCGCTGATACGGCGATCAAAGAATTTATAATCGTTGCTGTGTAAGCCGTCTTTCCATAAACTGAGTCTTGCCACGTTTTTGTCCTGTTTTGTATATTTACCACATTTGACAACGAATGATGTAGAGTTTATAATATGGGCATGACAACCCCAACGCACATGAAACACTATGAGCACCTGCAAAAGTGCTTGAAAATGGTGCAGGATACTAAAGATATCAAAGCCCGTAGCACCTTGTACAAGATCTACTCAAACTGCAACGATGCCTACATTGCCATGGATCGTGAAATGGTAGAATGTAGGCGGTTGTCAAAAGTAACACATAAGTACACAGAACTGACAGCAAAATTTGAAGTATGTGTTAACGAGTTTGAGCAGTGGTACCTAATGGCCACACTAATGTACTAACTTGACTCAAAATGGTTTCTGCGTTATAATAATGGCATGTATAAAGTAATAGATAACACAGGTTTTGTTCGTGGTGCTTTTGATAGCTTGGACACAGCAATGGAAGCCGCAAAACTTGTAGACGAGTTTGTAACCATTAAAGGTGCGGACTTTGAGGTTTGTGGGATTTTTGGTGTAGACAGTGTCAAAGATGGGCTTTGCCCTGATGGCGTTGTGTATGATTGGAACAAAGCCGGCCGCATTGGCCGCGTGAAAAAGGAACGTGTATGAAAAAGCTAACAGACAAGCAAGTTGCTCGTAAGTTATTGCAGGCTGAAAAATACGCCGCAAAGGCAAGCAAAATTGTGCAAGAGAGTCTCGGACATCTTACATACTTCCAAAACTTGAGTTTTGAGTTGCATTGTAAGGCAGTAGAACTGCAAGAAAATGCACACTGGTTCAGCACAGGCACAGACCCAATTCGTTAAGGAAAACTCATGGCAACAGTAGCAGGCATCAAGATCAAAACCAAAGCACCACGTCAAACACGAGTTGCTTTCGCAGATGAAAAGTACACAGGTTCAGAACCTGAGTGGACTGCTGACGCAGCCGAGTGGGACAATGAGCGATTTGACAACAAGTTGCGTAAGAGTTTCTACTACTACAATTATTACTACAGTCAAAAAGACTGCAAGAAGTATGTGGTTGAGTGGTTGCAAAAAAACAGCAAACTCAGCATCGAGGAAGTCAAAGCGTTTAATCGTGCTGGCGATCGCTTGCTACCTATGACAGTGTGCAGCCTTATCATGGCACATCGTGCTGGCATGCCGTTCCGTGGACGTCATATCGAGTTCATCATTGACAGCGTGATGGATGTTGTGGCCAAGGCCGAACCTGAAGTGTTGGATGCAGTTGCCACGCCCGAACAGGTGGCCTACCGTCCCACTATTCAAGATCGACTTGCTGAACGCACAAGCGAAATCATCGGTGAGCTGGAAGGTATCTTTGACGATGTTGCCACCGGCGTCAAGAACCCAACTAAACTGTATGACTATCTTGTTGCCAACAACGTGGTGCAAAGCCAGTTAGGAAAATACGAAGATGTTTATAAAACACGAAAAGCTGAACTTGAACTTGCAGTATCCAAAAAGGATGAACAAGTTCGAGAGGGCTACAGCCATCTTAAGGCAGCTGACTTCAAGCGTATTATCGCTTGGATCGACGACCTCCTTGCCGCAGTTGAACAGTACCGCGGCGTTAAAAAGGCGACAAAGAAGGCAAGAGTTAAGAAAGCTCCGAGCAAAGAAAAGCTGGTGGCTCGACTCAAGTATGCAAAAGATAATGCTGCACTCAAGATTGTTTCTATCAATCCTGCGGACATTATTGGGGCCGGTGAACTCTGGGTCTATAACACTAAATCCCGCAAGTTGGGACGATATGTGGCAGCAGCCTACAAGCAGCTTTCAATTAAAGGTACCAGCATTGAAGGATTCGATAGTGATAAAAGTGTATGCAAAACACTTCGCAAACCTGAAGAAAAGTTGAAAGAGTTTGCCCGGGCAGGCAAGATCCAACTACGCAAGTTCTTGGACGACATCAAGGCAACTGAGACCAAAATGAACGGGCGCATTAACGCAGACATTGTGTTACTCAAAGCGGCCTAAACTCCTAATCCTGTTATAAATAGCATATAACAGGATTTTTTATGGCCGAATATAGTATACCAAGTACAACCCCTCACATTGATGGCAACCTGACCGTGTTCGGCAGCTTGCCGACCAAGTCACTATACAATCCTAACACAGGTACAGGGCCAGGCCCAATACAGTACGACCCCAGCACACTTCCTACAAGTGATGCAAAACGTGCTGAGATCACAGACTATATCCGTATGCGTCTAGGTGACGGTATTGTAGACGTTGAACTGGAACAAGAGCACTATGCCATGGCCATCAACCAGGCCTTGATCAAGTATCGTCAACGTGCTGCCAACAGCACAGAAGAAAGTTACTGCTTCTTGGATCTGTTGCCTGAAACACAAGAATACATTCTGCCCAAAGAGATCATGACAGTGCGTGGTGCTTTCCGTCGCGGTATTGGATCAGTAACAGGCACAACAGCCAGCTCGTTTGAACCATTCTCCAGTGGCTATTTGAACACCTACATGTTGACAGCAGGACGTGTTGGTGGCCTAACCAACTATGAATTGTTTGTAGACTATCAAAAGCTGTCAATGAAAATGTTCGGCGGCTTCTTGAACTACACCTTCAACCCAGCTACCAAGAAGCTAGTCATTGTGCGTAAGATGCCCTATGGATATGGTGGCGCCACTGGTTACGACAACGGACAAAACCCCTACGAATCTGTACTGCTTTGGGTCTATAACCAAAAGCCCGACAGCATGATCTTGGGCGACACCTACAGTTTCCCTTGGATTCAAGAGTATGCCTACAGCTTTGCCAAACGTCTGCTGGGACAGGCCTACAGCAAGTTTGCACAAATTGCTGGCCCACAAGGCGGTACAAGCCTAAACGGTGCTGCAATGGTAGCAGAAGCACAGGCCGAAATGGAACGTTTAGAGTACGAGATTGTGAACTATGTTGACAACGGTGTACCATTGACTTGGATTACCGGTTGATTTGACAACTGTAACACAACTATAATAAAATGCTCTGTAATAGGAGCATTTTTTATGATCATAGGCATTTGCGGATTTATTGGTGCAGGCAAAGACACAGCGGCAGACTATTTGGTTAACTTTCACGAATATCGACGAGAAAGTTTTGCCAACACACTCAAAGATGCAGTAGCAGCAGTATTTGGGTGGGACAGAACCATGCTGGAAGGGCGTACCAAAGAAGCCCGTGAATGGCGCGAGCATGTTGACGCTTGGTGGGCAGAACGCCTGGCAATGCCACACTTGACACCACGATGGATTCTACAATATTGGGGCACAGAAGTTTGTCGACAAGGCTTTCACGACGACATGTGGATTGCCAGCTTAGAAAACAAACTACGCAAGACACAGGACAATGTTGTTATCAGTGATTGTCGTTTCCCCAACGAGATTGCAGCCATCAAAGCACAAGGTGGCAAAATTATCTGGGTGCAACGGGGGCTTACCCCACATTGGTATACTATTGCTGAACAAGCAAATCGAGGCGATACAAAAGCACGTGAATGGCTGGGATTAAACGGTATTCATGCCAGCGAATATTCATGGGCTGGTACTTGTTTTGATGCAGTAGTTGACAACAATGGCACCATTGACAGCTTGTATAAGCAGCTCAAAAATCTGGCACAAGAGGACTTGCTCGCCAAGGCAAGCGTGAACGAGCAACCTCTTGAACACAGTTTAGACACACAGTCTTGAGATTGAAGTGATTGTTATTCTTTAGGTTACCGTCTAGATAATACACTGCCGATTGTTCCACTGGGAACTTAAACTTAAAGCCGCATTTTTCACACTGCGGCTTTTTTCTATATCCAGCCTTGGCCCAGGCGGGCACTTCCATATTCTTCTTACCTGCACGACCACAGGCGTCACACGTCTTGCGATAGTGTGTGACACCTTCCTTGATGTAGTTGACTGCAACAGGTCTTTGATTGCAGGCTGTGCATATTTTACGTTCCATAGTGTATTTAGTATCGACGTCTTGGGCTATCCTTTGCAAAGGGCAGCGTAGACACCCAAAAACGGCAGTTATTAATAAATATTCATAATAGCAAAAGGAAGTTTACTATGGCTTTAGTATCACCAGGTATTAGTATTACCGTTACTGACGAGAGTCAGTATATCAGCAACGCAGTGGGAACAGTACCACTGGTTCTATTGGCAACAGCACAAGACAAAACAATCAACGGTGCAGCAGCGACCGGAACAAGCAAAGCAAACGCAGGTGCGTTGCAAGTGTTTGGTAGCCAACGTGAGTTGACAACTGCAATGGGTACTCCAACGTTCCAACGAAGCAGTGCTGGTACACCATTGCATGGCAATGAATTGAACGAATATGGACTAATGGCAGCTTACAGCGCATTGGGTCTAGGCAACCAATTGTATGCAATTCGTGCCGACATTGACTTGAACGAATTACAACCAACCAGTGTTCGTCCAACTAGCGCAGTTGCAAGCGGTACCTATTGGTTTGATACAACAGACACAACATGGGGTATCTATGAGTGGAGCAAAGATACACAGAGCTTTACTGCACAAACTCCAATTGTTATTACAGACATTACACAAACTACACAAGCAAACACACAAGGTAGTTTGACTGGCGGAACAGGAATTGTATATACTCCGTTGACCAGTGTTGGCTCAGCAGGTAGCTACGCTGTAGTTCCATCAGATCCAAACGGTGCTAACCGTACATTCTACAAAGCTGGCCCAGATATTGGCTCTATTGACCCTAACAACCTACGTAACAAGTGGTTGCTAGTTGGTACTCCAAATTGGATTGCAAGTGCCCCAACTATTAAAGGTACAGTTACAAGTCCTACTATCAACACTATCCCTTACACTTATGCTAACTTGAGTATCAATACTGTGCCAGTTAACATTGTGGTCAGCACTGCTACAGTAACCACATTGGCAGCAAACATCAATGCAGCCGCAATCACAGGTGTTACAGCCGACGTGGTAAACGGTCAATTGGCATTGTACAGCACAGGAACAACAGTTGCTATTGCTACCAGCTACAACGGCACAGGTAACACAGCATTGTTAAGTGCAGTTGGTTTGAGCACAGGCACATATAATCCACTAGCACTTCAAACATACAACGGTACTACCAACACAGTTGGTTACGGTAGTTTCTCAGCAGTTCCACCATGGACCAACACCGTATCTGGTGATACTAATGCACCAAATGGTTCTGTATGGCTTAAACAAGGCGCTACAGGTGGCGGCACTAATTTTGTATTCAAACAATACAATTCTACAACAGGACTATGGGCTACTCAGGCTGTAACATCATATCCTACAGTAGCCGCAGCCCTATATGGTCTAGATCCAGTAGGTGGCGGACAAAATATTGGCGTTGGTACAATCATCATGCGTCAAGATCCAAATCCTAATGGATCAGGAATACTAGGTTACGCAGGTTACCAGGCTCGTGTACGCACAGTATCTGGTGCAGTAAGTGCAACAGGTACAGCAACTGCTCCAAACTTTGGTACTGGACAGGCATTTACAATCAGAGTCACTCAACCGGGTACACCTGTTATAGCATCGGCAACAGTGACTATTGGTACAGCCTTTGGTGGCACATATGGCAATAACAAAGACTTTGTTGCAGCAGTATTGTATGCAAACTTGCCAAACGTTACAGCACAAGTCAATGCCAACGGTACTATCACATTGACACATACCGCAGGTGGCGACATTGGTCTAACTTATACAACTGGTACTAATCCGGCAATAACAGCTGGTTTTGCCAGCAATGGTTCAGCAACAGTAAACAATGTTAATGTTAATGGTACTGGTACTAACCAAGTAACAACAATTACTGGTTTTGCTAAGTTGGCATATACTTTCAGTAACACACAACCTGAAGCAGATCCTGCCAATGGTACATTGTGGTACTACAGTGATCCTACACAAGTTGATATCATGATCAACACAGGTACAGCCTGGGTTGGATATCAAACAGGCATTGTTGATGCACGTGGCTACAGCCTAGCTTATGGCACCTTGGATCCAAACGGTGTTATCGTTGCAGCAGCAGCACCAACAACTCAAACTGGCAACAACCAGTTGGCCAAAGGTGATCTATGGTTGAACACAAGTGATCTAGAAAACTGGCCAGCACTGAACCGTTGGAATGGTTCAAGCTGGGTTGCAATTGACAACACAGACCACATCAGCACAAATGGTATTATTTTTGCTGATGCACGTTGGGACACAGGTGGATATCTTGATGCTGCAAGCGGCACAGAAGCCACAGTTCAACAATTGATGCAAAGCAACTACCTAGACCTAGACGCTCCGAACCCACAACTATATCCACGTGGTATGTTGTTGTTTAACACACGCCGTTCAGGTTATAACGTCAAGCAGTTTGTTACCAACTACTTCAACACCGCAACATTTAACGTATCAACTTATAGTGCTAGTACAACATACGGTCTAGGTGATAAAGTTACTACCAATGGAACAGCAATTTATGTTTCATTACAAACTAGTAACTTGAACCATCAACCATCAGTTGACAGTTACGGTAATCCAATCATCAGCTCATACTGGGCTCCATTGGAAACTAGTACATGGGTTACAGCAAGTGGATTGAATAGTGCTACTGATGTTCCTTATTCGGGACATTATGCACAACGTCAAATTGTTGTAGCAGCAATGAAAGCAGCATTGGATGCCAATACACAGATCCGCGAAGATCAGTTTGCATTTAGCTTGATTTGTGCTCCTGGCTATCCAGAGTTGATCTCGGACATGGTATCATTGAACAATGACCGTGCTAACACAGCATTTGTCATTGGCGACACTCCAATGAATCTAGACACAAACGCAGTTGACTTGATCAATTGGAGCAATGACACCAACGGCAATGGTCTTGCAACAAGTGATCCATACCTAGCTGTATACTATCCAAGTGGTCTAAGTACAGACTTAGGTGGTAACACAATTATGGTTCCACCAAGCCACATGATCTTGCGTACATATTTGTACAATGACAACGTAAGCTACCCATGGTTTGCTCCAGCAGGTACACGCCGTGGTCTAGTAAGCAATGCAACAGACATTGGTTATGTTAACTACACTACAGGTGAATTTGTACGTACAGGTGTTAACCAGGCACTACGTGATACACTGTATCAAAACAAGATTAACCCAATCACAATCATTCCAGGTATTGGCTTGGTTGTATGGGGTCAGAAAACACGTGATCCAAACACAGAGAGCTTGGACCGCGTCAACGTTGCACGTTTGGTCAACTACATTCGTACAATTTTTGCAAGCAGTGGTAATGCGTTCTTGTTTGAACCTAACGACAAGATTACACGTGACCAGTTTGCTGCTCAATTGAACCGTGCGTTGAACGACTTGGTTGCAAAACGTGGTATTTACGACTACTTGGTAGTTTGCGATACTACAAACAACACACCAGATCGTATTGCAAACAACCAATTGTATGCAGACGTTGCTATCGAACCAGAGAAGGCTGTTGAGTTTATCTACATTCCAATTCGCTTGTTCAACCCTGGCGATATTGCCAAGTTGGGAAGCCAATAAATTTAGGTAAATAAACATAACAGGAGAATAATAACATGGCAGTAGCATCCCTAACAAACTTTACAGTACCCCTAGCAGGTGGCTCATCAGCAACCAGCCAGGGTCTGTTGATGCCAAAATTAAAGTTTCGCTTTCGTCTAAGTTTCATTAACTTTGGCGTAAGCCAAGGTCAAGTAGTTGAATTGACTAAACAAGTAGCAGATACAAAACGCCCAAGCGTTAAATTTGCTCCTGTTACTGTTGACATCTACAACAGTAAAGTTTACTTCCAAGGTAAACCTGAATGGGACGAAGTCACAGTTAACTTGCGCGACGATTCTACCGGAGCAGTCAGCAAGTTGGTTGGCGAACAGATTCAGAAACAATTTGACTTCCAAGAACAAGCAAGTGCAGCATCGGGTATTGACTATAAGTTCCAACTACAAATGGACATCTTAGACGGCGGTAACGGTGCAGCAACTCCAAACGTGCTTGAATCATGGGCACTATATGGTTGCTTCTTGAGCTCAGTTGACTACGGCGAAATGAACTACAACAGCAACGATCCAATGATGATTGCCTTAAGCATTCGTTACGACAACGCAGAACAACTACCAGCTGGTGGTCAAACTGCTGGTGTTGGCTTTGGTACAAGTATTGCTAAAAACATTGGCGCAACTATTACTGGTTAATAGTACACAATCAAAAGACCCGCTTCGGCGGGTTTTTTATTGGCTAAATACTGTATGAGCGTAATTAATGACATCCTACATGGTATTGGTACAGGGCCCAGCATAAGGGACTTCCAGCATGCCAATAAAATATTCGTGGCCAACGGCTACGAATTAATGCCCAAGTACAGCTTTCTCTTTCACGTTGCTTTTGACATCAATAGCAATCTAAGCAGATTGCCTAACCAAGAAAAAATTGAAATGGGCATGTTGGTCAAGAGTGTGCAGTTGCCCAAGTACACTATTGAAACCAAAGTTCATAACGCATACAACCGTGTCAACGTGGTGCAGAACAAAATCAAATATGATCCTGTGCAGATCACATTCCATGATGACAGCGCAGACATAGTAAGAGATTTTTGGTACAACTACATGAGTCACTATTACAGAGACAGTGACTATGCTACAGCATCGGGCAGTGTTGTAAACTATTCAACCTATCAAACAAGTACCAAGTATGCCAAACAAGATGTTGACCATTGGGGCTATCAACCAGCCAAATACGATACCTATGGCAATACTGAGCGCCTATTAAACTCTATCAAGATTTACAGTCTGCATCAAAAACGTTTTACGGAGTATGTGTTGATAAACCCAACCATTACCAGTTTTGGTCACGGGCAACACCAACAAGGGCAAAGTGAGTTTCTTGAAAACACAATGCAAGTGGCATTTGAAACTGTGATATACAATTATGGTACAATCAAAGTTGGCGAGAATCCCGACGGGTTCGCCACACTGAGTTATGACAAAACACCAAGTCCACTAACACCTGCAGGTGGCGGTACCAGCAGTATTCTTGGTCCTGGCGGCCTGATCAGTGCTGCAAGCGGTATCAGCAACAGTCTGTCGGCAGGTGGTCCACTGGGCGCACTACAAGCAGGAGTACAAGGACTACGTGCTTTCAACAACTTAAAAGGTCAAAGTCTATTAGGACTGGCCGGTGCAGAACTTAAAACTATTGGACTAGGCATATTGAGCGGAGATACCAATACTCTTAATAGACTGAGTTTGCCAACAGCAACTCCTGCTAATGGTACCAACAGTGTAGTACAATCGGCAGAATAACATGGCAGCAAAGTTCAACATAATCTATACCAACAGCGGTCCTAGGGCACCCAGTGGATCAACCCCAGGGCAAACTGTTGCTGGACTAAGTGGGTCAGGAGTGTATCTGCAACAGGTGTCATATGCAGCTCAAACACCTGTTGCAGGCGATCCTTATGCAGCCGCAGTGATACAAAGCAATGGCGAAAGCATTGGCAACGCTAAGATACCAAGTAATCCGTTACCGCCAGGGAGAACTAAATGAGTAATGCAAACAATTTAAACTTGGTTGATCTTAGTGTTAATAAAAAGACTCCCGCAACACAATACTATAACAACTATTTCACTCCACCAACTACAGTCAGCAGCAACCAAAACGATGCAGTCACAGCCTACTTTGAACAGATAACCGGCGGTAATAAACAGAGTGCAGCGGTATTGGCCAGTACTATAATTTTTACTTCACTGGCGCAAGGTCTTGATCCCATGAGCATTATACAACAGTTTCAAGCACTCGAGCCTGGCGAACTGAATTTGTATCTGGCCATGTTCTTGAACTTGAACCGTATAGGCACAAGCCTAGTGGGCGTCAACAATAGCCCTGTACAGAACAAATACATCACTCGAGCCATTCTAGCATAATGAGTAAGTACGCCAACGGTTTTTATCAGCTGGTAAACCCTGAAAAATACGTGGGTAAAGGTACACCGCACTATAGAAGCAGTTGGGAACATGTCACCATGCGTATGCTAGACACCAATCCCAGTATTGTAAAATGGGCCAGCGAGTCAATACACATCAACTATCGTAATCCCTTTACAAATAAAAACACCATCTATGTGCCTGACTTTTTTGTGTTGTATGTAGACGCCAAAAATCAACAACATGCCGAGATGTGGGAAATCAAACCGTCAAAAGAATCAACACTGGAAGCAGCAGGCAACAGCAAACGTGCCCAAGCAGCAGCAATATTAAACATGGCCAAGTGGCAAGCAGCTAGTGCATACTGCAAAGCCAACGGACTTTACTTCCGTATAATTACAGAAAAGGATTTGTTCCACCAAGGCAAGCCGAAATAAATACGGTATGACTAAACAATTGGAACAACTGCTCAATCTTCCCGGCGCAGGCGAAGAAGAGCCCACAGTAGAACAAGCACAAACGTTCTTCAAAGACAATCAAGCCATTATCAACGACGTTGACAGTGCCATTACCAAAATTGACGCTGCCTTGCCTCTTGTACGAGACCTAGAAGCAGGTGATGCCGAACTGGATGAACTGGCACAGTTGGCCAAAGAAAAAGCCGAAGACCTAATGGATCTTGGACTCAACATTGACCCACGCTTTGCTGGCGTCATCATGCAGACAGCGGGCACTATGTTGGGACACGCCATTACAGCCAAGACTGCTAAAATGGATAAAAAGTTGCGTATGATCAGCTTGCAGCTACAAAAAGCAAGACTAGATCATCAGATTGCCAAAGACGCCAAGTCAGGAGCAGCAGATGCTGAAGAGCCAGTGGACGGACAGGGCATGGTGCTGGATCGCAATGACCTACTCAAACAAATTCTAGCGCAGTCTAAAGGCCAAAACAAGTAAACTTTTATAAATATAGTAATAGGACACTAACGATATGGCTGTACAACAAACATTTCAGAATTACTTCTACAACGCTAAGAAGTTGTATGAATTCCGCATTAAACTGGCAAATTGCGACT
>Ga0208865_1000273_pt1 | contig 16707 bp, 32 predicted proteins | sample CryBogCBE02Aug09_FD_184565 | JGI IMG/M metagenome (GOLD analysis project Ga0208865, IMG submission 184565) | Freshwater microbial communities from Crystal Bog, Wisconsin, USA - CBE02Aug09 (SPAdes) (version 2) | ecosystem: Environmental > Aquatic > Freshwater > Lake | place: Crystal Bog... | reverse complement strand
TGCTGACCTGTTTACTCCCCAGAAGTTATCAGAGGAAGAAGGGTCAGAAGCTGGTACCCATGCAGCAAGCCCGGACAAACCGAGCAAGCCAGCGATGGTGGAAGCACCAGCGGAGCCAACATCCCCAAGAACCTGCAGGAAGTTACCGGCTGCAAAAGTTGATCCGTTACCTTGAACTACAGTAGCAGTGATCGCGCCACTTCCGCGGTTAACAGAAGTCACTTGAACTGCATCAATAGCGCCAGAGTAAGTCAAAGCAGCGCCACCGTCAGTCAGAGAATTCTGAAGGGTCATTCCAACTTCAAACTGAACAACGGTTTGAGAGTTAGCCAGGGAGAATGACAGGGTTGATCCAACAAGGCTTGGAGCTGGGGAGCTTGCGATGTTACCGCGTGAAGAGGTACCGCCAGCGAAAAGCTCGAAAGCCATGTTGTTACTCAGGTTGCGAAAACCGTTATCAAGGGTGCGGGAAGCTTCATCAACGAAAGCGCCAGCGTTTGACTTGGTTTGCTCCATGAGGAGGTTGGTGATGGTAACAAGCTGATAATCCTGAACCGCGTACACGAAGTAAGAGATTACAGAAGAAGCAGTTTGCTGGTTTTGGGCGTTCGCAAAAGTGTGCGCCCGACCTTGAGGGTTCCCGTATTCCAAAGGAACCGGAATATATTTGCCGGCGAATCCGTCTGGAGATTCGTTCTTTGGAATCATGGCAAGCCATGGGTTTTTTGCGTACACGATATTCTTCATGTAGTCTTTATCGTCTACATAAAGTTCCTTCAGAGCAGCAATCTGGTTGCTACTATTTGCATATACTGGAGAGATAGACATGATCTAATCCCTTTCTATTTCCTCCCGTAAAAAGCAGCTAGTGCCCTTTCCCGAGGAGAAGATGGTCGAGTAGCGCCATCACGCGAAGTAATAGTCCGCATAGTCCGAACCTGATTATTTGGTAATTGTTGAGGTTGTCGCTGCGGCTCGGTAGGGACTAGCCTACTCTGTACTTTTTTGTATTTTGTGAATGCTAGGGAATCCTTTAGGAGCTCTTCCTCAATTAACCTTAGAGCTTCATCGGTTTCCAAGACTTCTCCCGTAACCTTGAAATTCTCTTCAATTAGTCGCAGAACTTCTGGGACTTTTCCCATTTCACGAACCAATTCAAAATCATCATTTTGAGCAATTAAACTTTCAGCTTCTTTTTTGATTTCAAAAATGACTTGCTGCCTTGCAACTTCATCGCGTTCGGCTTGTTGTTTTGTTTGATTTTCGAGGCTTTGCTTGAGTGCCTCTAGTTCTGCCTGTAGCTTGAGCATTGCAGGGGTTTGCTCATTCTGTTGAGATAGAATGGACTCCGTAAGTTGGTCGTAAGTAACACCCTCTTCCTGGAGTACGCTCAGCGGATCAGATTTGAGCCGGCTTCTGAAATCTGAATCAGTTTTAGTATTCTGATCCTGACTTAGCGCCTGTTCTCTGGCCTGAATCTCCCTTTCCTTTTCTGCAAGGGCGCGTTGCTTTCGAGCAATCGCAGCAATCTGAGGGCTAATCGGCTTGATTTCTTCAGGAGCCGAGCTAGCCTGTTCACTATTGTCGGAAATGTTACTTTCAGCCACGGGCACCGGGGCTTGCGGGGGGACATCCCGAAAGGTTGTGGCGTTAGTTTTCATCTTAATGGACCGCATATCGGGTGCGGGAGCCTGGGCTTTAGGTGTTTCTTGGCCTTTAGGGGCTGGGGTTTGACCATTGGCTATGGCTGTGGCCCTAGCTACTCTGTCTGCTGGGGCTGCGGCTCCTGGGGCTGGGGCTGATCCGACGGGGGCGCCTGTAGATGTGGCAATAGGTGTAATTTTCATTGTATCTCCTTAAAAGTTAGCTGATTCCCATGATTTCTTTAGGAATTGTTTAATTTTCTGCAAAAGCGTTTGTTTTGTCTCTTCTTTATAATAACTCTCAATGGGTCTTTCTGTCCCTCCGAGTGATTTAAAAAACTCTAACCGTCTAGCCTTAGCCAAAATAGGATCAAGCTTATTAACGCCCCTAATCTTCCCTTGATCTAGCTCAATTCGTTGTTCTTCCTCAAAGGCTTTAATCCGTGCCAGGCGTTCGGTTTCGCGTTTGTCTCGTAGCTCATCAATCATTCTAAGCTTTGAGCGCTCAAGCTCGATATTGAAAACAGGAGTTACTTTAAACTCAGAATAGTCAGGCTTTTTGTAAACTTCTTCTGAAGCTTTCCAATAGTCGAAGTCTTTAATCATGCGGATTGAGGTACCCCTACCGCGTTAGGCACCAGCGGAGAAGTTGGCAGAGGCGCTGCATTGGCTTGAGGGGCTGGACCTGGTGCCGGTTGTGGCGGCATGGCGGCCTGTTGCAAAGCTTGTATTTGACTAAAGAAGTTCCTAAGCAGCTGCGCTTTATGTTCTTCAAGATTAGCCGCTACATACAGATTGTAGTATTGGACCGTCAATTCTGTGGCGAGGGTCAAATCCATGAAAACATCAGGCGGCGTCCATTTGCCTTCCTCGACAATCTCATCAAGGATTTTAAAGATTCGCTCCTCTGAAGCATTAGAAAGCTTCTCGTTTTGTTCGAGGTCTGGATAGTTCATGAGCCTACGGCCTTCTTTAAGGCTAATCATGCCGGCTTGAACCATTTCGGTGACCTTGGCAACCCGACCCGCTGGGTCGCGGGGAAGGCTCGATTGATTGAAACACTGAATAACAAACGGGTCCTGAAGGAAGGACATTTTAGGAAGATTGATTTCTTTGGTGCCATCCTTATTAGGATAGACGGTCTGATACTTACCTTCCCGTTTCGCTATATCAATCGCCTTATCAGTAATGAGATAAGCCAGATCAATAAAAGCGTTATCATACTTCCGAGACAGTTCAGCAAATCGGTCAGTTGATAGGTCATCGAATCTCCTGATTGCTTCCCCGGAGTTAAGCCCCTGAGGCTTCTGGGAGGCCGCCACCATTGAGCTCACACCACACTGTTGATAGCCGTAGCTGATAAGCTTATCGCGTTCAGCATAGAGCTCGGGAGCGTTACATGGGGCGACTTCATAGGAAGGCTTGGTGCCTGAATAGGTAATAATGACCCCGATCTCGTTATTGTGGGCCGCCTTCATGACCTTTGAGGACTGTTCTTGAAAGATTCGAGGCACTCCGACCAGGGTAATAGCTCTAGCAATCGTGTAGAGGATGCGGTTAAGGGTTAATTGAGTACCAAATAGCTGAGTAGCCAATCCCTGACCGAAAAACCCTAAGAACGGATCAGAATAGTTCATGAACACGAACGGGAACTTTTCTTTTTCCCATGGTTCATCAAATATTACGCCGTTAATGGTTGCGATGGTGTGCCGCCCATCCTTAGCACCAGGAGCAGAAGGCAGTTTCCAGCCCTCAACAACCATAACCTGATCCGCTACCGTCCGGCTCGAATCTGGGGCGTTATCAGGGACGGAGTTCGGGGTGTTTTTGATAATTTCTTCTTCTTTAGGGTTCCGGGCTAGAAGCTTATCCCGATCCATGAGCTTTAATTGATAAAGCTGTTGAGGCTGACCATTGATTGCGTCGTTATGATCAACGAAAAGGTCCGTGACCATTACCCGATCAATCTCTACTTTGTTATTGTCGCCTTCATACACCTTGAGCGCCCCGGTACCCATCACAATGCAGTCCCGCAGCATCTTGGTAGCCTTCTCATAAGCTTTAACCTGATAAAACTCACCCAAAATAAATTGGTTCATTTGCTGAGCTAGGTGCCTGGTACGATAATCCGCGTTATCGGTCAGAAACACCGGGCTTGGCCTACTTTGAGAGAGCCTAGACACCAGCGTATCGGTACAGGATTGGATGAGGTTGAAGGTAGGACGATCATCGGGCAGCGTCTTTGTCTGATCCATTTTGGAGACATTGGCCCCCGCATAGCTATAAACCGCTAGACCAGAATACAAACGAACATCTACGGCTAGCTGCCGCATTCTGTAGGTTTGTTCTTTTTTCAGATAGGCGGCAGTGCTGCAAAGCTCTAGAGATAGCTTTTCCTCATCCTTAGCCTTCCACCATTCGGCAAGCTGACCATAGGATTTTACCGCGTCCTTGGTTTTCATGGTGATTTTATCGACTGCCTTACCCTTTTTGATCTTCATTTAGTTTCCTTCAGGGTTAGCCGAATAGAACATAAGTTGCTCGTCTGTTAACTCTCCTTGTTGGAATCCAAGAAGAGGATCAGGAATAGCGCTATCGCTAGACTCAGTTCTATAGTCATCCTTGGGCAAATCCCCTAGCTTCAAGCTCAAATTGCCAAACTGCATTTCAGTAACTCCCTGCTTTCGAAGAAGCTTCAGGAGCGCCTGTAAATCCTTTAAGTTCTCAATCATGCGGGTTTTGGGTTGTGTTGTTTCATTGAGCGCTGTTTCATAATGCGCTTGATAATATCTTCGCGATCGTGGTCTTCCTGTGCGTCGCCTAGCTCATCACCATCAGAAGCACCGCTATTTTCAGTATGATCATCCAGGTCGCTAACGCTAAGATAATCGAAATCATTAGGATCATGGTCTGCAAGCTCGTGATAATCGGCCTCGCCCTCATCCGCAGCCAAGCCGCCTTCAGCCATCTTTTTAGGCTTGGGGTGCCGCGCTTCCATAATACGGGAAACAATATCACCACCATGAGCCATATGAGGAGCGGACTCAGGATCATCCTTTGAGTGTCCAAGGTGTTCATTGATGTCTTTTTCATCCTCATGTTCGGCTGGAGAGTTACGCTTTTCATGTTCTTTAGGCATTCCAAGATATCCCGAGGATAGTTCCTCATCATGGATCATGCCGCCTTTAGCGTACTTCTGGGCCATAGGCATCTTTTCATATCCGGAAGCCTTTTCTTCATGCTCAATCATTCCTCCCTTGGCTTTCTTGCGCTTCATTGCATAGGCAATCGCCAAAGATTGTTTCATAGGCTTTCCTGAGTGCATTTCGGCCTTAACATTATGCTCAAATGCGGCTTTAGACTTTCCTTTTTCTAGTGGCATTGCTTATTTCCCCTTCTTAATGTGTGGCCCCTCTACATGGGGTTTATAGTCGCAGATTGCAAAAATGGATTTTAAGCAAGCTGCCATGAGTTTAGTGTTCTTCTTTTCAATCGCTTGCATTAATTCTTCACAAGCAAGTTCAACCGGATCGAGACGGACTTTGTCGGACTTGCGAGTTTTAGTTTCTGGGGCCACGGAAACAGACCCCTCTTTATTTGAAATGTAAGGCAGTGCCATAGTTAGATTCTCCAAAATGGTCGAAAATGTTTCATTTTAATCAAAATTGACTCCAATCTTTTGATTTTTCGTTCTCAAAATGCTCCAAAGCCTTCTCAAACAGGTTTTCATTTATTTGGTCATGCCAAGCCTTAGACCCCACCACAACCTTTTTGTCAGCAGGTTCGCTCAAGTATTGATAACTAAAGCGCCAGGCATAAAGGAAAGCGTCACAAAGGTGATTGGGAAGCGCTGAATGTTCACGCTTAGGAAGCTTAATCTTCTCCCCATCCGTCTCCCAGATAAGGGTTTGCAGTTCGTCTATTAGGTTTTTGCATCCCTCATGGATTTTAACGCGGCCTTGGATGAGTTCGGCGTTTAGGATTTCGATGAAATCGGCCTTCCCGGTCTTGTCCGCGGGCTCAAGAGGGACTTGATGCCTATGCTGGATTTCCTCAACGGCCTGTTTGTTTGCCCCGTCTATGATGATTTTAGCAACCCCATAGGTCTTTTGTAGCTCCTTAATCTTGTTAGCAACATCGGTGATGTCCATGTGCTTCTGATTGTGGGTGGCTACAATGTATAGGGTTCGCTCGTTCTCGTGCCAGGTAGCTACCACAAAGGCCGAATCATCCTCATAGCCAAGGTCAACTCCCAAAATAAAGGTCCAGCCTTCCGGGTGCAGGGCTTGAGGGCGCTTGGTGTACAGGTTACGGGCTAACTCGAACTTATAGACTAGCGCGTTTTGGTCAACTACCCATTCATTTAGATACCACTGTTTATAAAGGGTAGTGCTTTGGAAGAGAGGGCGTTTCTCTTTAATCTCCTGAATTTCCTCACCCCACTGCTTAGCCATATGAGGGTTATCAAAAGCGCTCCAAGTGTGTAGGTTCCAACCCTGCTCAACGCCCGTTGTAATGTCATAAAATAATCCTCTCGTGATGTTAGATGAGGTACCCATCATGCAAATGGTTCCCCGGTTATCGGCAACTGCCGGCTTTAAGATACCGTAAATCAATAAATGCAGGTTAATTGTATATAAGGACGCCTCATCGAGGCAGACTAGCTTATATTTCTTACCTAAGAGCTTCCGCATTTCATCTTCATGGGTATCGACACCTGCAAGCCAGATGACTGAACCATTGGGAAAGGTAGCGGTAAGCTTAGAGTTATTAAACTGCATTCCGAGATTATGCTTTGCATTGATTACTTTTAGGATGTCCTTCCAGACAATACCCTCAGCGCTTAGCCTGGTGAGCCCGATAAATAGGCAATTGACGCCTGGGTTTTCAAGCGCCTCTTTAATCATGTATAGGCCGGCCGTGTAAGACTTAGCCGCCCGCCGGGTACAGAATAGGGCTTTTAACCGTGCTGGGTCGTTTATGAATTCGTTTTGATGGTGGAAGTCGGGGTCAAAAAGGCTGTTAACATTAAATGCTTTTTTGATCGTTTTATCCACAAAGCGTAGAAAAATGTTTCTACTCGTTTGATCCATCTTCTAATTGATCCAACCGTTTCTTGGCCTCTTCAGCAATAATTTCGTCAGGTAATCTTGCAAGGTCAATTCGGGTGCTGTCTTGCTGGCCTAGCATTTGTTTTCCTAACCATATCAGCATAGTAACATTGCCTTTTTTGGCCGCCTCTAGTTGCCATCTCCTTAAACTCATTTTGAGGTTTTCTCGACCTTTTGCCATTTCCTGAGCAAAACGCCTGTCTAATGTGTGAACTGACACCTCAAGCATGGTAGCAATTTCGGTGGTTTTGCATCCAATGGAGGCTAGGTCTTGAACCATCTTCGGGTCGATAGGCTTCTTCGGTCTTCCCATTATTTCCCCTTGATCTCATCCCACGGCTTGCCGTCTTCACGATGCGCCTTTTTTCCAGTGAATTTCTGCCATCGATCTAGGATTACGGCGCAGTAGATCGGATCGAGTTCCATCATGAAGCATTTTCTATCGGTCTTTTCGCAAGCAATAAGTGTTGAGCCCGAACCTCCAAAAAGGTCTAAAACAATGTTTTTTATATTTGTGCAGTTCTCCAGCGCAATTTGTCCAAGTTCTACTGGCTTTTGTGTTGGATGAACGTACTCAATGGCTTTATCTTTTCCCACAGCCCAAACGCTTCCAAGTCGTTTACCTGTAATTTTAGCTCCACGGTTAAATACTAAAGCTATTTCATAATCACTTGCGAAAGTACCTGTTAGGTCGCCAATGCCTCCACCGCCTTTATCCCAAATAATCATATTAGACATTTCACCGATTGGAGATGTTATCTCAATCCATTTCGCGAGTACCTTCCATGAGGTCCAAACAAATATCCACCCTTCGCTCACAACCGGCAGAACATTTACCCACTCAGAAATAAAAACTTCGTCGTTCTTAATGACATCGAATTTTTCGGACTTGGTTCTCATGTTTGATTGATAAGAAACTCCATACGGAGGATCAGTGAAAACCATATCGGCCTTCTCGCCGTTCATCAGCCGTTCGACATCCGTGATCGCAGTAGAATCCCCGCACATCAGCCGATGATTCCCGAGGATGTAAACCTCACCCTGCACGACTTTAGGCTCTGGCCTTGCTTCTGGAGCTTCGTCTTCGTCAGCCTCGAAGTCTTTATCTGCTACATCGATCTCAAAGTTCTTGATCCCGAGAAGGTCGATATCGAAATCCGGCCCAAGATCAGCAATGTCGGCATTGATCCCGGAGAGATCAAGCTCTGCCCATAGTGCGATAGCGTTATCAGCCTGAATAAAAGCATACTCGGCCTCCTCGCTATCGAAATCCTGATACACGACGGGCATCTCTTTCACCTTGGCCTTGATCGCCGCTTCTCTGCGCCCGTGCCCTGCGACGATATAGCCCGATAACTTGCTCACGATGATCGGGTGCCTGATTCCGTGATAATCATAAAGCTTTGCAAGCCGATCGATCTGTTCTTTTGAGTGTTTGTTCCGATTTTTTGGGTGTTCTTTTAGAGCTATAGGGCTTACTAAATCGTCGTACTTACAGTAAATGTTCATAGCCTACCTCTTAGCTTATTAGGGCCCCTAGTGTTCTGTCCTGTGCTGATCTCGCCAAGGTTAGCTAAGGCGCTATGTACGGTAGGAATCGCGTTTACAGGGGCCATAGCGTTCGCTACAGGGGCCACGGGATTGACCACATGATGAACAAGAGTCGCCTTTCCTTGCTGTTGGGGTTGTGCGTTGAGTTTCGCTTCAACTTCACCAATGCGCTCAAGACAAAGCTTTTTCACTTCAGGGCTTAGTTCGTAGTTAAGGAGCAGGTTTAAAAGCCATTGAATGTCGGTTTGCATCATTCCCCCTGAATGTCTCTAACCCGCGGGCGGCCTGGTTTTCGTGGTTCGGTAGGTGCTTGGGTTTCTGGTTGCCCGGTAAGTTCAGATATATATTTGCTTTGATCGAGGGGCTGAGCTGAGTGCCAGGTTTCAAACCAATCAAGGTTGTTGTTGTACAGCATGGACACCATGCGGGTTTCGGTATCGAGCCAGAGCCTAACCCCTGCTTTTTTACAATCGAGCTTCATTCCAAAGTTCTTGCCTGAGCTAAAGACTGGGGAGTGAAATTCTGCGTATCGTAGTTCAATTTTCATAGGTTTCTTCCTTTATGCGAATGGGTTGAATTTGAGTTTCGGGTCTTTTAGATTCCAAAGCTTTAGTCCCTGGGTAGTGAGATGCGAGAAGGTTTTAATGTTTTTAGAAAGCAGCGCGTTACCAATCCCGTTTCGTCTCAAGTCCTTTTTAACGAATATGTAATGCAGCACTTCCCCCTCATCTATGGCCCAGCCGAGGGCTGTATCAGGCTCATCGGTAAGGACTGCGATCCTGACCCTGGTGTTGGGGCGGGATAGGATTTGAGTAATATAGGCGCTATAGGCTTTAAAATAAGGTTCAGCCTCGATGAGTTTAAAATACTCATTGCCGTAGCGCAGTGAATTGAGCCAGGTCGAGAAGATCAGTGACTCATAGCTTTTAGGAACATGGGCTTTAAAGGTTAGAACTTTAAAGGTAGTTACATGGTCCGGCGTTTCTTGTTGGTTGGGATTTGCCACCTGGTCAGGTAGCGATTCACTGTCCTCGTGATTGTGATCCTGCTGCATTTGATACCTAGTTTCTGCAAGTGTTCGATGATTTGACGCTGTTGAATGCCTTGGGAGTATTGGGTCATGATTTCGCGCTCTTTAACGCTCATTTGCTTATCTCCCGCCACCCTCCGACCGACTAGCCCAAAGAATTCTTGTTTTGAGCTAATGGTCAGAGTGTCTGTGGTGCGGAAAGCGTTAGCTGAGAACTGTTTTAGGACGCGTTCTCCCCGGACTTCCTTTTCAATGTCGATGAATCCGGAATCTTGTAACTTCTGTTCCCATTCTTTTTTAAGATCAGAAAGCTTCTTTGATTTCCAGATACTCATTTGCATTAGAGTTTGTCTAAATCTACCTGCTCATTTTGCTTTGCCTTTTCGGCTGCAAGTTTTTGATATTCGTCGATCTTGGCTATAGCGATAAGGTTCGCGGCGTTTTTGCGTAGCCTGTGGATGAAATAGCCGTCTTCCTTATGGGATTCGGTAGTTCCACACTCATGTACAATCATGTTCGCTAGCGCGTGTTTCTGGGAGATGATGTCGGCCTTTAAGAGCGCCCCGCTAATGATGCGGTCAGCCCAGATGTCGAACTCAGCAAGACCCATGGGTAGGGGACGCTTTTCAAGCATTTGATCGACAATATCCCCCACCGGGAGGAGGGGATCATTTACTGTAATCTTTTTCATAGTTGTCCTTTTCGGCTAAAACTTTTCTTTCAAACGCTTTCTGAGCAAGAATGGTTTCGTAAGAAACACATCCGTTGTTCCTGATGTCGCTTGAAATCATGTTCATGATGCGATTGAAATCGGCCTCATATTTGATTTTGAGGTCGTTAAAGATCATTTCAGCTTCTTCTGGTGTTAGATTGATTTCAGGCACCGGATTGCGCCTGAGCTTCAGATTCAGCAGCTTTAATTTTAGCGGCTTTCTGATCGAGCTCTAGCAACTTAGCGTTAGCATCCTCAATGAACCGAGAAAGGTTTTTGATTTTGAATTGGACATCCCCGATTTGGGTGCAGATTTCAGCGTATTGTTTAGTAAGAGACTCAATTGTGTCTTCCATGTAATTCTCCTTTTAAAAAAGAATAGGGCCACCATTTTTTAATTGCAATGATTTATTTTTGGTGTTGAAAAAGAAAAACCCCGGATGGGCCGGGGTTATTAACTTTGCGAGATTCGCAGTCTCCAAAGTTTGAAGCGAAAACCGGGAGATTTCCGCCTAGCCAAATGCTAGCAGCGTCTCCCTACATCATCAACACTGATTTGCACCGGGAGACACAAAATGGCATCACCTAAACGATTCACCGACACTGGAAAATGGCGCACACCATCATTTCGAGCCTTGAGCATGGAGGCCAAGCTGACTTGGATTTATATATGCGATGAATGCGACCATGCGGGGGTCTGGAAGTCCGATTATGACCTAGCAACATTTCAATTAGGTTTTTCTATAAACGAAGAAAAGCTATCTGAATGGTTTAAAGATAAAATTGTTTTTATTGACGATTTGGTAATTATCATTCCATTTTTTAAGTTTCAGTATGGAACTACCAAAGATACTTGGGCTGCCAAACAATCCGCTCGTAAGACATTAGAATCTTTCGGTTTTTCAATAATTCAAAACAATCTAATCATAAATCAAGGGGGACTGTCCTCCACTGTCCATGACAGTGGGGGGACAGTACTAAGTAAAGGTATAGGTATAGGTAAAGGTATAGAAGGGGGAGTGGGGGAAACAATGACTGAAGAGGAGCGCGCTGAGCGCCTGGCTTTAATCATGGAATTTAATTCAAAGAAAAAAATGAGCTTAGGGTAAAAATAATTGTTGAAAAGTAAATATTTTGACGATACCTTCTCTTTCACCGGCAGATACCGGTAGAAACGGAACCAAAAATGATCGAAATTAAAATTGTAGATACAAAAATCGTAATCACCCAACTCGATGAGTTCGGTAACTCAAATTCAAGCATTAGCCTTACTTACCCAGAGTCAGACAAACTGAGAACCGAACTTACCCGCGCTCAGATTGCAATCTCTAACGCCGCCAAAGTTGTCCTCGTTGGAGGTGGCAAGTGAAAGAGAAAGCCATCGACTTAGCTATTGAGAAGATGGAACGCGAGTACTTGGCCAAGCGATTGGCCGGGGAAACCGTCCGCGAGAGCATTGCCAAGAAAGCCATGAGCTTTATGGAAACTGAGGAGCGCATTCAGTGGGAAATGGATTGGGTAGGATCATGGATGCAGAAAGAGTATGGTGACCTGTGAAATCATTCAAAACTCCAAAAGGTACAGAACTTCAAATCCTGTCACTGAAAGGCAAGGATTACCTTCAAGTTGCTCAGCGTCTAGTCTGGTTCCGCGAGGAGCGCCAGACCTGGTCGATTGAGACTGAGTTTTTAAAGCTTGAGGACAAGTTCGCGATAGCCCGCGCCGTGATCCGTAACGAAACCGGCATTCCCATGGCGACCGCGCACAAGCGCGAGGACGCCTCACACTTTCCCGACTTTATGGAAAAGGCCGAAACCGGATCAATCGGGAGAGCATTAGCCCTTTGCGGTTACGGCACTCAGTTCACCGCGGACGAGCTTGACGAAGGCGCCCGAATCGTAGACAGTCCCATCAATCCCAAATACTCGGCCGGATCGTCTCCCACGGCGGCCAAGTCCACTCAGTCAGTTGAGCCTGTGAATTCTACGGGTTCAACCGACTGGGAGGGATTCCCTGATAAGCTATTAGACGCACACAATGCCAATCCTAGCCCTTCCAGTGACCAATCTGTCTCCAACTATAGGGTACCTTTTGGAAAGACTTATAAGGGCATGACGCTCGAAGAGATGGGGCTTGATAAAGTGGTATCATTTAGCCTGTACCTGCAAGAGTCAGCGGCTAAAGAGAACAAGGAAATGAACCAGCAAGCGGCGCAGTTCTGTCATATGGCCGATGCGTTTATTAAAATTAAAAAAGGCGTGACTAGGTAGGTTGGTTCCGTGTCTAGTCTAGGGGGTCGGGTTGTTGTCTGTTTCACTCCTTCCCGGCCCCTATATCTTGCGAGGTAGCTCAGTTGGTAGAGCAGCTGGCTGTTAACCAGTTGGTCGGGGGTTCGAGTCCCTCCCTCGCAGCCATTTTAGGGGAATAATATGTGTCATCAATGCAAGGGCAGCGGCTGGGTTGTATCGACTAGCAAAAAGAATGGATCGCTTTACGCATCAAAATGTAACTGTGAGGCGGGTAACAACCTTGGGAATTCAGTCCCTAAGTGGAACTCGAAACTAAAAGCGCATTATCACCCGGACTATGAAATGCCGGAAGATAAGCGCCCAATTCCTGAACCTAAGAAACCAGAATTCAGCGCGGATGACCTTCCTGAGGAGGCTCCATTTTAAATGGCTTGGATTTGTTTAGCGGAATCGGAGGAATCTCAATGGCCCTTGAACCATGGGTTAGAACCGTCGCATATTGTGAGCGTGACCAATACGCTCAGGGCGTATTACTGTCCCGAATGCGATCAGGTGACATTGATCGAGCTCCGATCTGGGACGATATCACTACACTTCGCGGCGAGATGCTGCCAAGAATCAACATCATCAGCGGAGGGTTCCCCTGTCAGGACATCAGCGTTGCAGGTCGTGGAGCTGGCTTGGAAGGAAAGCAGTCAGGTCTCTTCTATGAAATATGCCGCCTTACTCGCGAGCTTCGACCCCGATTCGTATTCTTGGAAAATGTGCCAGCAATCACTGTTCGAGGACTCGACCAGGTGGGATTGGCCTTCGCTGAAATGGGGTATGATTGTAGATGGACAACTATCTCAGCCGCGAGCGTTGGAGCCCCCCATAAACGCGAAAGGTGGTTTTTATTGGCCTACGCCAACGGTATGCGGAAATTATCAGAACAAGGGGAACATGATTGGATTAGCGACCGCAGTAAAAATGTGGCCGACACCATGCGCGAGGGATTGGAAAGACACCGGAAAAAGTCCGTCAGAAATGAGCAGGAATTCGGTTACGCTTGCGACAATAGCTGGTGGGCAACTGAACCCGCAGTGGGTCGAGTGGCTGATGGGGTACAGAATAGGGCACACCGAATTAGATGTCTTGGTAATTCAGTGGTTCCGCTCCAAGTCAGAGAAGCGTTTAAAAAGCTCGGAGGATTGAAATGAAGCACTACGCAAAGGCCAGGCATAAGCCAGGCGTAATGAATGTGACTGAATCCAAGTATTCTCAAATCCTAGAGCTCAGAAAGCGGGCGGGCGACATTGTGGATTATTTCTTTGAATCCATGACCCTAAAGATCGCCCAAGACTGCCGTTACACCCCGGATTTCATGGTTGTGAATAAGGATCAGGAAATCGAGTTTCATGAGGTTAAGGGATACTGGATGGATGACGCCAAAGTAAAAATAAAAGTAGCGGCTGCAAAGTTCCCGTTTCGGTTTGTAGCTATGAAATTAGAAAAAGGTCTGTGGAAGAAAGAGGAGTTTTAAATGCACCAGGTTAGACCCACAAGCGTTTTAGCGTACAACATCATCAATAAGGAAGGCTTGATCAAAGGCTTTCAGCTCGATGTGTATAACATCATCTACCGTCACGGCCCGCTCACCGCTGGAGAGATAGCGACATTCTATCGTGACCTAAAGCCCAACTCCGTCAGGGGCCGCAATGAATGCGCTAAGCGCGTCTCCGAGCTCCTTCAAATGGGGGTGGTTTACGATACCGGGAAGCTAGCGAAGTGCCCGGCTACAGGCCATACCGTAATCCTATGGGATGTGAATTCCGAACTTCCTAAAAAGCGTAAAGCCGCGGTTAAACAGAAATGCCCGCATTGCGATGGCACCGGGAAGATCGAAAAAGAAGAGCCTAAAACATTGATAACAGAACAAAAAAGCTGGTTTTAGTTTGTCACAACGACAAAAGCGCCCCAGGCAAAAGCCGAACATCTAAAGTAGCTTGGGGCGTTTAATTTAAGGGGAACAGAATGAATAAAAAACGAGAATTTGGCAGTGTGTCCAAAGTAACTCAGCAGGGTAAGTTTTACGGATACGCTGCGCGAATTACAGTCAAAGGGGAAAGAAAATACCTAGGAATCTTCAAAACGAAAGAACAAGCAGAAAAGAAAATCAAGGAGCATCAAAAGAAATGACATCTTCAGAGTTTTGGTTTTGGACAGGGTTTTTTTTAACTTGCGGAATTAGCCTGGTGTGCGGAATCGCTGCCGGATTAGGTGTCTGGGCATTTTTGAGAAAGGTGTTTTTAAATGACTGATCCAGATTGCACGGTACGCATTACAAAGGAAGAATTAATTCGCATTCAATCCGAAAACGCCCGATTCAGGGAGGCGTTGGAGTTATTGGCTAAAGATACTTCTGGCACTTGTTGCGAGTGTTTAGAAATAAAGGACATAGCCCGTGAAGCGTTGAATGACCTTCGGAAAGGTGGGGAGTGATGGGCTTTGATAATTGGTATTGTAGGGAATGCGGTTGGTTTCCTGAACCAGAAACATGGAAAGGGCCACTTCCCAATGAATACGTTAAACACGATTGTATGCCCGTTACAGCAATTCGTACCGATGAGCTAGATCGCCTTCGAGCCGAAAACGCCCGACTCAGGGAGGCGTTGGAATTTTATTCCAATTTAAAAAAAGGATCATATTCGATTGTTTTAATGAATGTTGATAAATGGGGACTCCGTGCCCGTGAAGCGTTGAAAGGTGGGGAGTGATGGAAACCAAAATAAACGAAAAAAGCCCAATTAAATGGTGGATCAATAGACAGCCTAAAGCCATTGCAAAAACTGGGATTGGTTATGTCGCTATAGCCAATTACAAAGAGGAAGACGATGCAATACCATGTGTCGAATTTTCAGAGTATGAAAGTAAGGTAAATAAACTTGAGGCCGAAAATGCCCGACTCAGGGAGGCGTTGGAGCGAATTGATAATGAATGTAGTCGTGACGATACGCTTGCATGGAAGATTGCTAATGATGCCCTAGAAGCGTTGAATGACCTTCGGAAAGGTGGGGAATGATGATTGACTGGGGGGAGTGGTTGTTTTTCGCTTATGGGGTTTTTATTTTTACGGTTTTGCCTATTTGGTTTTTTTATTATGTATTCGGTAAATTCAAATGAAAACTTTTGATCTAAAATCACACCTTGAACACATAGAGAAAAAGTTTCTCATTAAGGCCATCCGATCCTATCCAGATAGCCATGAGCTCGGAGCCAGGTATCTAAGATTACTTAGAACCACTTACATTATGAAACTAAAGAAATATGGCCTTTACTATAAGATTAGAAAGGCGGCCCGCCCCGACTCGAACGGGAACACCTAGAATGCGTCCATGCCTAGGTCGCTTTGCCTTTAAGCTAACGGGCCTTTTGACAGGCTATCAATTCATTCTCAAGCTCTATAAAATCCGCTTTCATTTTAAAAAACTCATCCCTGAGCATCACTACGCAAGTGCCCTCAGTTGCACATACAGTAGCGTCTAAATCATCCTTTGAAGTAGACCCCAACAAAATACCCTTATAGCTCGCTAGCTGCGGTTTGTAGAACTTATAGCCAAACCCAGCAGCTACGCACGAGCTAAAGATAAACCCGGCTAAAATGCCAAATATGAACGGCTTAACTCCAGTCCGGGCGTGAACCTGCTTGGGCATAAGCGTCTCCCTCAGCACTAATCTTTTTCATCAATTGTTCGTGTTGTTCTTCCGGGGTCTTCTGAAGGGTCTTAATCAAAATCACAATTTGATCCCAGAACTTGAAAACCGCGGGCAACAATGCGATGACTGTTGCAAAGGTCATTTTAGATTTTGTGGCAGAATCTTATCAAGGAATGTCGCAATACCGTCGAAGATAATTCCAAGAGAGTGAACGGCAGCACTGATCGCGTACAAGATTGAGAGCGGTTTGCTTGAAGGGACCAATCTTAAAGCGAACTCGATCACGATTGCTGCCGTGGCTGACGCGCTCATAAGGTTATTAGATACGAATAATTGAACTTGGGAAAGCATAGTTTCTTCCTTTCATTGAGTTATTGAGGACTCAATCTTTTGATGCGCTGCAATTGAACCTTGCGCGTCAAACACGTGAAGCACGGCGGGCCAAGAGCAGCTAATTTTTAATTCGTTATGATCGACATCGTGAAACTCGATACCGGGCCTTAGTCCCACTGATACAACGGCGTTAACATATTCCTCCCACCTTTCATCACTAGCAGCCATCCAAATAGGCTTATCCCCGTCCCATATGGTCCAATCAGTACCGCATCCCCAATTGTGTGCTGACTCCCCAGCTTTGGCATTAGTGACGATGTGTCCGTCACTGATTCGGCCCTGATTCCAAAGCCTAGTCTGTTCATCAAATGATCTGTAGCCG
>Ga0208865_1000226_pt1 | contig 18143 bp, 20 predicted proteins | sample CryBogCBE02Aug09_FD_184565 | JGI IMG/M metagenome (GOLD analysis project Ga0208865, IMG submission 184565) | Freshwater microbial communities from Crystal Bog, Wisconsin, USA - CBE02Aug09 (SPAdes) (version 2) | ecosystem: Environmental > Aquatic > Freshwater > Lake | place: Crystal Bog... | reverse complement strand
AGCCAGGTCAAATCGAACTGTTCAATATGTACAATCGATGCAAAGATTCCAAGAAAAATATGTTGGTGACAGGACTTTACTCACCTCTTCAAATGAAATTAAGAGATGATTTAGCAACAAGACTTGCTTGGGGAGTCACTTATGAAGTGATAGGTTTGTCTGATGAAGAAAAAAAATTAGCTCTTTTAAAACATGCAGACGAAAGAGGAATGAAGCTCGGTATGGACATTATTGATTATTGCCTTAAGTACCTAAAGCGGGATATGCCGAATTTATTTTCTATATTAGAAGCTTTGGATAAGTGGTCCTTAACTTATAAAAGGCCAATCACCCTGCCACTTCTTAAAGAAATTATTTTAGCTAATAAAATTTAGCTTATTGACGAATAAGATAATCAAAAGCTCCCAGCGAAGCTTTTGCCCCCTCACCCATTGCAATGATAATTTGTTTATAAGGTACCGTTGTGACATCGCCTGCTGCAAACAAACCTGGCACTGAAGACTGGCCATGATTATCAATAACAATTTCACCAAACTTAGTAAGTTCTAATGTATTTTTTACAAAATCGGTATTTGGTAATAGGCCGATCTGTATAAAAATACCCTCAAGCTCAATAGTTTTCTTTTCATTTGATTTACGATCGAGATAAGTCATACCACTTACTTTTTCTGCACCAATTACTTCAGTAGTTTGCGCATTTAATATGATATCTACATTGGATAAGCTATAAAGCCTTTTTTGTAAAATATCATCTGCTTTGAGTTCTGATGCAAATTCAAAAAGAGTGACATGTCCTACAATATTCGCAAGATCAATTGCAGCCTCAACACCGGAGTTTCCGCCTCCTATAACAGCAACATGTTTACCTTTAAATAGAGGGCCGTCACAATGAGGGCAGTAAGCAACACCTTTTCCTTTAAACTCTTTTTCGCCAGGAATATTTAATTCTCTCCATCTTGCGCCCGTCGCAATAATCACTGATTTGCTTTTAAGTTTGCCACCATTTTCCAGCTCTATTTCAAATAAGGCATTTGAATCATTTTTTTTAACGCTTTTTGCGCGTTGCAAATTCATAATATCAACTTCATATTCTTTTACATGCTCTTCAAGCGCTGTAACTAACTTTGGTCCTTCAGTTGCTTTTACTGAAATAAAATTCTCTATGCCTAAAGTATCCATTACTTGACCGCCGAAACGCTCAGCAACAATTCCAGTGCGAATACCTTTCCGAGCGCTATAAATTGCAGCTGATGCACCTGCTGGCCCACCACCAATCACTAAAACATCATAAGTTTCTTTTTTAGAAATTTTTTCAGCTTCTTTTAAGCTTGCACTAGAGTCAATCTTATTTACAATCTCTTCAAGTTCCATTCGTCCCTGACCAAAAGGCTTACCATTGAGATAAATAGTCGGCACAGCCATAATCTGTTTATCCTCAACTTCTTTTTGGAATAATGCACCGTCAATCATTACATGAGATATGTTTGGATTAATGATGGACATTACGTTTAGCGCCTGAACAACATCAGGGCAATTGTGGCAACTTAAGGAAATATAAGTTTCAAAATGAAACTTGCCTTCAATATTTTTAATTTGTTCTATTTTTTCAGCATCTATCTTTAAAGGGTATCCACTGGTTTGAAGAAGTGCTAATACAAATGATGTAAATTCATGTCCCGATGGAATGCCTGCAAAAGTAATGCCTGTATCTTCTTCCTCTCTATTGACTTCAAACGAAGGGATTCTTTTTAAACTATTGGCCTCTTTACTTAAACTAATTTTTCCTGACAAAGACGCAACCTCTTCTAGCATCTCTATCATTTCAATAGACGCTGGATTCTCATCAATATAAGCCACAAGCTTGATAGGATTAACAAGCCTAGTCATATATTCTTGAAGTTGATTTTTTATTGCTAAGTCTAAAGCCATTTTATTTCCTTATGCATTTATCTTGCTATGAAACTCCCAGGCCAAAAGGCCTGGGACTCATTTTTTTCTATTTAGATCTTGCCTACAAGATCTAATGATGGAGCAATTGTTTTAGCTCCTTCTTGCCATTTTGCTGGACATACCTGACCTGGATTATTTGCCACATATTGTGCAGCTTTTAATTTTCGTAATGTTTCTTTCACATCTCGTGCAATTGCATTATCGTGAACTTCCATCGTTTTAATCTCACCTTTAGGATTAATAATAAAAGTGCCGCGAAGTGCTAATCCCTCAGCGTCAATATGAACCTCAAATGCTCGTGTTAATTGATGTGTTGGATCACCTACTAATGGAAATTTAGATTTACCAACTGCTGGTGAAGTCTCATGCCACACTTTGTGTGAAAAATGAGTATCAGTAGTTACTATGTAAACTTCAGCACCTGCTTTTTGAAATTCTGCATAATGGTCTGCTGCATCTTCAACTTCTGTTGGGCAATTAAAAGTAAATGCAGCTGGCATAAATATCACCACTGACCATTTACCCTTAAGATTTGCTTCTGTTACATCAATGAATTTACCGTTATGAAATGCAGCTGCTTTAAACGGTTTTACTTCTGTGTTAATTAAAGATGACATCACTTACTCCTTCTTTACATGGTTGAAAAATGATGATTATAGGCAAGTCATTTAGATATGTATAATCAATTGTTATTATATTTACGATAAATATTACTTATCATAAAAAAATAGCTAAAAACTGAGTCTTAGCTAGAAGTAATTTTCAAAAAAAGAATTTTATTTTTTGTCTTTGCTACGATCGTTGGCATATTCAAAGGTTAATTGTTTTAAGCGTGACTCAACAATCGACTTTTGATAAAAATTGCCATCTTTGGATTTAGCTGCTAACTCCATCTGCTGAATAGCTTGCTGCAGATTAAATTTTCGATAATACGATTCCGATTGAGCTTGATATTGAAGAAGTTCTTTGCCTTCTTTTGCATATGCTCTGGAGAGTAATTCATAAAAATAACTATCATCTGGATAGAGATTTAATTTGTCATTTATAAAGCTTACAGTTTTTTCTGGCTGATTTCTCATAAGATAGTGTTCTGCTAACCCATAAATTAATCCTCGATAATTTGGATAAATATTTAACGCTCTTATATATTGATTAAGTGCTTGATCGGGTTGATTTGTAGCTACTTCAAGTTTAGCGGCTAAAGTTTCAATAATTGCACTCTTTTTTGCGTTGCCCTTTAACCACTCCACTTCGTGTCGGGCTTTTATAAATTCATTTTTTCTCATATAAGCAATTGCTAAACCATATCTTTCTGCAGCTTCATTAATGTAGCGCTTGTCTTTTATACTTGCTTCAAATTCTTCGACTGCAGACTGCGGTGTTCCGATTGAAGCTCTTAGTTTAGATTTAATAAACATAAAATCAGGATTATCAGGTATTTGCCTATAAGGGTTTTGTTTAACGCGATTTTGAATATCGGCAATACGTTCAGTAGTAATTGGGTGAGTTCTCAGGAAGCTTGGGGATGCGCCCTCTGAGAATCGGGTGCCTCTTTGTAATGAATTAAAAAATGAGACCATTGAACGTCCATCAAACCCAGCATCAGTGAGTATCTGAAAACCAACTCGATCTGCTTCTTTTTCGTGATCGCGCGTGTAATCTAATTCTTTTTGAACACCCATTGCTGATGCCGCTGTCATTGTACCGGCCGAAAGTTGCGGATTTGCTCGCGCCACTAATAAAGCTAAGGCCAATCCAGCTATCGTCTTAATACTGTCATTCTTTTGTTGGGCGATCATGCGCGTAAGATGCCTTTGTGTAACGTGAGCAATCTCATGACCTAATACACTAGCAACTTCAGATTCGTTATTAGCAGCTAACAAAAGCCCTGTATGAACTCCAATTACACCTCCAATCATTGCAAAAGCATTTATAGATGTATCTTCAACTACAAAAAAATTAAATTGTTGTCTCTTATTTGGACTATAGGCAACTAATCGGTCCCCAAGATTTTTTAGATAGTCAATGACTTCAACGTCATGAACGATCTCGGGGCTTTCAGCAACTTCTTTTAGAATTTCGCGAGCGGTTGCTTGCTCTTCTTTTACGGTAAGAATAAGCTGTGACGAATCTCCTAGATCTGGAAGCTCGTCTGCTAAAGCAAGAAGGCACCAAAAGAAGCTCAACAAAATGAATAATTTAAATTTCATTGTTGATATGATACCTTTATTATTAAATACCTTCACTTAGGTTTTCTATAAATTTGAATATTACTAAATGAAAAAACTAACTCATATTAATCATAAAGGCGATGCACAGCTTGTTGATATTACTGACAAAGCAATTACTCATCGAAAAGCAATTGCAGAAGGCTCAATTCAATTAAACAAGGAAACTATAAAATTAATTCAAGATAATTTAATTAAAAAAGGTGATGTTTTAAATACTGCAAGAATTGCTGGTATTCAAGCAGCAAAAAAAACTTGGGAGCTCATTCCTCTCTGTCATACAATTAATTTATCTAAAATTGATATTAACTTTAATGTTGATAAAAAAAATAACATAATTACATGCCAATCTTCATGTGAATGTTTTGCACAAACAGGTCTTGAAATGGAGGCCTTAACAGCAGTGAACATTGCACTCCTCACCATTTATGACATGGTGAAAGCAGTAGACCGTAAGATGGTCATCTCAAATATCCACTTAGTGGAAAAGTCTGGAGGACGCTCTGGGCTTTATAAACGAGAAATTAGGGCTAAACCTAAAAAGGGTGGGTAAGACGAAGAAAAACTAGTATTGTCCCAACCCTGCTCCAATGCAAAGGAGATATTTTAATTATCTTCAGTGTAGGGGAAGCGAACGTGACCGTATCGAACTATTAATATAGCTGTTGCAATTAGTAAGATCGAGCCTGAAAGAGCAAACATCTTAAATGCATCAATTTCTTTAATATCCAAAACAAGAAACCGAGCTAAAGCAATGATGCCAATATAAAGAGGGTAGCGAACAGGAAGATTTCCTGATCCTAAGTAATGGTTAAGCATTGACATCACTTCCAAGTACAAGAAGAGCATCAATAAATCACCTACCGCAATTGCTCCAACTTCCCATATATGGCTAATTTCTTGAAGCACAGCGAAAATAGTGGATACGGCAATTACTATTAATACGATCTGCCCAACTAAAGTAAGACTTTGCTGAGTGAGTTTGCTAAACTTATTTGGTTTCATTTATGCTAAATGTAAATTAAATAATGAATTTAATTATAACCAATCCTCAATTTTTTTATACAAATTAATCATGTCTCCAAGAATCTTACTTTTAGCTCATGACAATAAAATTGGTGATTCTATTATTCTCACGGGTTTATTGAATGCGATTGTTAAGGTTTGGCCAAATGCAGAGATCGGTATTCTTTGTGGCAATGTTAATCTTGCTTTATATAAAAATCACCCCGATGTGAAATGGCTTCATGTGAGCCATAGTCGTAGCATCTTGATTCGAGCATACACAAGTTTAATGGCTAGATTTAAAAAATATGATTACCTTGTTTACTTTGGACTAGATGTTAACAAATCATCATTTAAAAAAATATGTAGTCTCATCAATCCAAAACAAAGAATACTATTTGCAAGTCCCATGATAAAAAATGCCTCTGATATTGTTTTAGAAGGTCCTTGGTCTAACTGTCATATATCAAATAGACACTTCACTTTTCTTCGTTGGATAGGAAGCAAACTAAAGTATTATCAATATGATATTAGACTTAATAAGAATACCGAGAAGACTGCTCAAAATGAATTGAACAAATCTGGATCTACTAAAAATATTATTATTAATGGCCGGGGAAGTTCAAAAGATAAATGCTTATCAAATGAATGGGTTGTTCGATTAATTATTAGCCTAAGGAAATATTATCCAAAACATCAATTTTTGATATTAAGTATAAGCAAAAAAGATGAATTAAGTCTTTCAGATAAATTTTCTAGAATCGATAAAAACTTAAGAATTATTCCTTATAAGAGCTCTGTTGATTCAAATTTAGCAGTTATTAAAAATGTTGATGCCATTATTACTACTGACACATATGTAGTCCATGCCGCCTGCGCTTGGAATATACCGGTCTTAGCTTTATATTCAATTCATGCTATTAGAGATAATCATCATGTGATATTTGGACCACAATCTGAAAGATACATACAGATTATTCCACCAAAAAAAGGGGTTGAAGCTATTGGCATTAAGGAAACGGTGAATGCTTTTAATCGGCTAATGAAACACAAAAAAATTCAAGACTGCAATTATCTTTAGCTTTACATTTAAAATCTAAGCATCAATTCATTTCTTCTAAGAAATGGTAGTGTCCATGGCGGGTTATATCGAGCTAATATTGGAGGGCCCTTTGGCTCTAAATTTCTTTTTTTCATTTCTTCGTTAAGTAAATTTAATATTTCGGCATATTTTTTTTCTCGCACCAAACCAGAGAATGTAATAACTGCAAATTTTTCTTTTGGCACATCTATGATTTTCACTTCCGGATTATTAGGAACAGGGAGAGTCTCTTTTGTATATTGCTTTGGCATATTAAAGCTAATATACCAACCTCTTTCAGTTTCTTCCGAAATAACTGGTGCAGTCATTTCAATTTTTTCTGAAGCATCGTAAGTAATTACCGGAGCTGTCATATCAATTTTTTTTGAGCCTTCATTTGTCTTATTGTTTCCAAAAATAAAATCGGCCAACAAACGAAATCCCTTATTTGACGCACTATCAAATGTGCCTGTAACAAGAACTTGAGCGATGAGTTTAGATTGGTACTCTCTTATTTCAAATGCATCTTTTTTTTCAATACTGATGAATTCTGGCTCTTCAATTGCCATAACAGTAAAGCTCGTTAAAAACAAAAATAAAGCTATAAAAATATTTAAACGCATCATGCCTATCCATTTAAGGTTATTAAATCAGTAATTATTTTTGCTGCCTTAGGTGCCATAGTCAATCCATAACGATAATGTCCTACATTTAAGTATACATTATTGTATTTATGATGCTTTTCTATCATAGGCACATTTCCTTTAGAACCTGGTCTCAAGCCACTCCATTGATTTTCAATATTGTATTTTTTTAATGCTGGCATTAAAGACTCAGCTTTCTTTTGAAGAGAATGCCTAGCCTCTTCTGTAATGCTTTTATCAAAACCAACATCCTCTTTTGTACTCCCCGCAAGAACTATGCCATCATGTCTTTGCACCAAATAGAAATCATCTTGGTAAAGAATATAGGGCAACTTTTCTTGAATAGCAGGGTATTGAATGAGCTGTCCTCTTATCGGTTTAATTTTTGGCATCTCAATTTCATTTAAAATATAGGAGCTCCATGCTCCAGAAGCCACAACATAATAATCAGCTTTTAAATTCATCCCATTCTCGATTTGAAGATGGCGGATAAACTCACTTGAATCGGAAATGGGAGTAACTTTTTGATGTTCCATCATGACAACATTATTTTTAATTAAATATGTTTTCAAGGCTTTAAGTAAACGAGGATTTCTAATTTGAGCAACTTGAGGCAAAAGTAAACATATTGTTTTTTCTGTTTGCACTTGCTGAATTTCAATATGATTTTTTTGGCACCAACTGATTGCGTGATCTTTATCAGCAACACCATAGATCAACATTCCTGAATCAACCCATTCAGGATCTATCCCTGTATCTTTTTTTAGAGTCTCAGAAAGCTCATAATAAAAGTTAGCGCTTCCAAAACAAAGATCATTAACAGTATCTTCGTAGTTCCAAGGTAATAAAGGAGAAAGAATCCCAGCCCCAGCCCATGAAGCTTCTTGGCCTATAGCGTTTTGATCAACCAAAACGACTTCGTATCCTTTTTTAATAAGAAAAAATGAGGTTATACACCCCACGATACCGCCGCCAATGACAGCAACTTTTTTTGTCATACGCTATTTGCCAGTCAGTATGTATTTTTCTAGAGCATTAAGTTTATCTGCTATGCCTAACACTACAAGAACATCCCCAGAAGACAAAACAATATCATCTCTAGGTTCTATATCTTCTAACATGTTAGGACGTCTTAAATACTTAAGCTCAACACTAAACATAGCAAATGGAATCTGGATAAGCTTCCATGAATGTACATGTGATTTTTTATTAATTTCGATCGCATGCAATCTCAATTGAGGCTCTGTCACTTGAGCTTCCGCATCTGACAAGCCGCCAAAATAGCCTCTAAACATTTTATAACGCTCTTCTCTAAAAGAACGGATACGCTTCACGACTCGATTTAAAGGAACGCCTAAAACGACAAGCGCATGCGAGGCTAACATTAGACTGCCTTCTAAAATTTCTGGCACAACTTCACTGGCACCGGCATTTCTAATGTCATCCATATGTGTATCATCCAGCGTTCTTACAATCACTGGTATATCTTTATATGTCTCTTGAATGACATGAAGCACTTTCATAGAAGCTCTAAAATCTGCATAGCTAATAACAAGTGCTTTAGCTTTTTTAATCCCTGCAGCTTCTAAAACAACCCTTCTGCTCGCATCGCCATACATTACATGTTCGCCGCCAGCTGATGCTTCACTGACTCGACTCGGATCAATATCAATCGCGATAAAAGGAATATTTTCTTCCTTTAAAAAACGGCCTAAGTACTGCCCACTTCTGCCATAGCCACATAAAATTACATGATCTTTTAAAGTGCTTCCTATCGATTGAATTGCTTGGACTGTATCAGCACTATTACGGTTATAACTTTTTGACAAATAACGTGCTATGCGGCCGTTATATTGAATAATGAATGGAGCTAACATCATTGAAAACAATGAAGCAGCAAGAATAATTTGGAATGCATGTGAACCAATGACATGCTCTTCTCTCGCAAGAGCTAATATCACAAAACTAAACTCTCCGGCTTGCGCCAAAATAAGTCCAGTTCTAATACCTACACCAATTTCATAATTAAATAATCGTGTCAAAAGCGTAATCACAAAGGCCTTAAATAAGATAAATCCCAAAGTAATTAAAACGACAGAACCAATATTCGAAGCAATTTGGTGAAGATTAAGCAACATACCAATACTTATAAAGAAAAGGCCCAATAAAATATCTCTGAAGGCTGCAATATCTGATTCAACTTGATAGCGATAACGTGTCTCCGAAATAAGCATCCCAGCCATAAACGCTCCGATGCCGTAAGATAATCCAGCCATCTTAGTAGCAAAGGAAAATAAGAGTGTAATCATCAAAACATTCATGATGAACAATTCGCGCGATCTTTGATTTGCTACCACGGCAAACCAAGAATTCATCAAAGGCCTGCCAAATTTAAAAAGAATAGAAAATAAAAAAATAGCTTTTAAAAGTGACATTAAAAATATAGTGCCAATATCACTTGTTGAGGCACGAAGAGCTGGGATCAATATTAAGATTGGAATAACAGCAATATCTTGAAAGAGCAAAATACCAATAGCCAATCGACCATGCCTTGAATTTAAATCAACACGCTCCATTAAAATTTTTGAAACAATGGCTGTTGATGACATAGTAAACGCGCTACCAATTACAAATGCTGAAGTTAAATGAAGCCCTAACCACCAGGCAAGACTAATGGAAGCAAATAAAGTAATAAATACTTGTGCACCACCCAAACCGAAAAGTATATTCCTCATGGAATAAAGCTTAGGCAAGCTAAATTCAAGTCCAATACTAAACATTAAAAATACAATACCGAATTCAGCAAAATGACGACCAGACTCAGAGTCAGGAAGTACCCCGATCAAATGAGGTCCTAAAATTAAACCCACAACAAAATAAGCAATCATCGCGGGTAATTTTAAATATCGGAATAGTCCAACTAGTAAAACTGAGCTTACTAGCAAGACAAGAACTAAGGGCAGAGAGTCAAACATTCATTTATCCAAGATTAATCAATAATTTTTAGGCTTAAAGTACATATAAACCCTTTTACACGAGTATCTATTACCCTCTACAATATCAATATGACGAAGACATCATCTAAAAATACGCTTGAACGCGCCCGCCAAGTCCTTGAAATTGAAGCACAAGAAATTTCATCTTTAGCAAATAGACTTGATGATCATTTCGTCAATGCTGTTCAGCTCATTTTACATTGCGATGGCAGAGTTGTGGTGAGTGGGATGGGGAAATCAGGGCATATTGGAAGAAAATTAGCATCTACTTTCGCAAGCACTGGAACTCCCAGCTTCTTTATGCATCCGGCAGAAGCCAGTCATGGTGATTTAGGAATGATTACATCTAATGATGTAGTTATTTTTCTATCAAACTCTGGTAAAAGTGATGAGCTCTTATCTATCCTTCCTGTTATTAAAAGAATTGGTGCAAAAATTATTTCAATTACAGGTAATAGCAATTCCGAGCTTGCAAAAGAATCTGAAATTCATTTAAGTGCACAGGTATCTCAAGAAGCTTGTCCTTTAGGACTTTCTCCTACAGCCAGTTCAACAGCGTCGCTAGCTCTTGGTGATGCATTAGCCATCTGCGTTCTTGATCAGAGAGCATTTACAGCTGAAGATTTTGCTAGATCACATCCAGGCGGCAGCCTAGGGAAAAGACAAGTGATTAGAGTTCGAGACATTATGCGAAAAGCTGAACAGGTTCCTTCAATCAATGATCACGCATTACTTTCTGATGCAGTCCTCGAAATATCTCTTAAAGGATTAGGTTTTACTGCAATAGTGGATAAAGAGTCTAGGCCTATTGGCATGTTTACTGACGGAGATTTAAGAAGACAACTTTCTAAAAAAATAGATTATGAAAAACAATCTATCAAAGAAATTATGAATAAAAATCCTAAAACAATATTTGATGATCAAATTATTATTGATGCGATCAATCTTATGGAGAGTAATAAAATTAATGGAATCCTTGTGGTGAATAGAGAATCCAAATTAGTAGGTGCCTTTAATATGCATGACCTTTTTAAAGCGAAAGTGATTTAATGGATTCTAATCTCAAGGCCCGCGCGCAAAAAATTAAACTTGTTATTTTTGATGTTGATGGCGTAATGACGGATGGCTCACTCTTTATAGGGGATGATGGCCAGGAATATAAAATGTTCAATACTCAAGATGGCTTGGGCATGCGATTACTTAAAAAAAGCGGCATTAAACTTGCAATTATTACTGGTCGCAATTCCAATAGCGTTCTTATTCGCGCCGAAAACTTAGAAGTCGATTACTTTTATCAAGGTATTTCAGATAAAAAAGAAGCATTTTCTGACCTCATCAAAAAAGCTGGATTGAAAGCGGAGGAATGTGCATTTATGGGAGATGACATTGTAGATTTGCCCCCCATGTTGCAATCAGGTTTAGCTATCACAGTTCCAGCAGGTCATGATGAAGTTAAAAAAATTGCGCATTTTATTACAGAAAAAATTTCTGGATATGGTGCCGTTCGAGAAGCTTGTGATTTAATTATGAAAGCACAAGGCACTTATGATGCAATCATTGCGCCTTACTTTAAATGATCAATCGCTTCTCTGTTTTATTTCCTATTTTCTTCGCTGCAATCTTGGCTTTTATTTCTTATTGGGTTCAAATTTCTGTTGAAAATGAAAGTGAAAAAAGAGGAAATAAGTTGAGCAATAGCCCTGATTACTTTTTAACAAACTTTAAAACAACTCAGACTGAATCAGATGGTTCTATTCGTTTTATTTTATCGGCAAATGAAATGACACACTTTGGTCAAGATGATACAACGCATCTAAAAAAACCACTTTTTATTAGATACAAAAATAATGTGCCTAGCTCTCAGATTGAAGGTGGCGTTGGTCTTGTTTCAACCGATGGCGAAGAAGTACAGATTATTGATAATGTAAAGGTAGCTAGACTTGAAACAGAAACAAAACCAAAAATGGAACTTTTTACAGATCAATTAACTGTATTGCCCAATAAAGACCAGGCATTTACAAAAAGACCCGTTCGCATTACTCAAGATCCTAAAACCGTCGTCAATGCAATTGGCATGAGATATGATAAAAAGAATGGAATAATGACGTTGTTAGAGAAAGTTCGCGTGCATTATGAAAAGCCAATAAAGAAAACAAATTTAAACGCTCATCCTATTATTCAAAATAAGAATCCGAAAAAATAATGCGCTCATATTTTTTTAAACCATCATTGCTGAAATTTATCTTCATTTGTTTATGTTTTGCAGGCATAAATTCGTCTTACGTCTTTGCGGAAAAAGCCGATCGAGATAAGCCAATCGAACTTGAGTCCGACACAATGACATCTGACGATTCAAAGAATACAAGCGTATATACTGGTAATGTCATTTTGACACAAGGCACACTGCTCATTAAAGCTGACGAACTTACTGTTCGAGAAGATAATCAAGGTTTTCAACATAGTACAAGTATAGGCAATCCAACAACCTTCAAACAAAAACGAGAGGGTAAAAATGAATATATTGAAGGAAGTGCTCAGAGAATCGAATATGACGGCCGAATGGACAAGGTTCATTTATATAGCAAAGCATGGGTAAAAAAAGGTGAAGATGTTGTTTATGGTGATTACATTATGTACGACGCAAATGCTGAATTTGCAAAAGCAATGTCAGGCAATACTAAAAATAAGGCAGGGGAAACTGTACCTGGCGGCAGAACGCGTGCAATTATTCAGCCAAAGAAAAAACCACAGGAATAGCGAACTAATATGAGCGAATTAGTTATTGAGAACCTTAAAAAAACCTTTAAAAAAAGAACTGTCGTTCAAGATGTTTCTTTAACTATCAAGAGTGGCGAAATTGTAGGATTATTGGGCCCCAATGGTGCCGGAAAAACAACCAGTTTTTATATGATCGTAGGCCTTATTCCCACTGATCGAGGACGGATTTCGCTAGATAATGTAAACCTATCCAAAATGCCAATTCATAGCCGCGCAAAATTAGGCTTGTCTTACCTACCTCAAGAACCTTCAATCTTTAGAAAAATGACAGTAGCTGAAAATATTTTAGCAATCTTAGAATTGCAAGAATTAACTCGCGAAAAAATGAATGCAAGACTTGAAGAGCTTCTTCAAGAATTAGGTATTAGTCATATTAGAAATAATGCTGCAATCAGTCTGTCAGGTGGCGAAAGACGTCGTGTTGAAATTGCTAGATGTCTTGCTTCTGATCCGGCTTTTATTCTATTAGATGAACCTTTTGCAGGAATTGATCCTATTGCGGTAATTGATATTCAAAAAATCATTAAATATCTTGCTAAGCAAAAAATTGGCATCCTTATAACGGATCATAATGTTCGTGAAACTTTGGGCATTTGTGATCGCGCATATATTGTAAATCAAGGCAAAATTCTTGCATCAGGCCTGCCCAAAACTCTTGCTAATGATCAAAATGTTAAAGACGTTTATTTAGGTAAAGACTTTTATCTATAACTATTCAAATTAGCGCTATTTAGGCGATGAAACAAAATCTTCAATTTAAAGCGACTCAGCATTTATCGCTTACCCCGCAACTTCAACAATCTATTAAGCTTTTACAGATGTCTTCGGTTGAGCTTAACCAAGAGCTTGAAATTTTAATTCAACAAAATCCATTGATTGAAATCATAGAAGAGGAAGATGAGGACGAAAATAAAAATACTTCGCCAATCTCCCAAGAAGAAACTTCATTTGAAATTTCAAATCATCAAGAATCTCAAGAACCAATTTATGAGCATGAAATTAATTGGGATGATGAATACACAAAAGATAATTATGTTGATTCAACCGAATATCAAGAGCCCGTATCGCAAACATTAAAACAATACCTTGAAGATATTTTTCACTTAATTCCAATTAGTGAAAAGGATCAGGCGATTATTTCTCTTTTAATAGACTCAATCAATGAAGATGGCTATCTAGAAGAGCCTCTTGATTACTTCTTAGCAAGCATCCCAATAGAGTATGAAGTTAGTATAGAAGAAATAGAATCTTTACTAAAACTCCTTCAAAAACAAGCACCCCCTGGTATAGGCGCAAGAGATCTCATAGAATGCCTAACACTACAACTTGAGAGTAAAGACGAAAATCCAATTCATTCTCTTTCAATTAAAGTAATTAAAAACCATCTAAACCTTTTAGCTTCACGTGACTTTGTGAGACTAAAAAAAATATTAGGGTGTGAAGATGAAGCTTTAAGAGATGTTCAGAAAGTAATTAAAAGCCTTAATCCAAAACCTGGAAATATATTTTCCACTATTGAAAGTCACCACTTCATTCAACATGAAGTGAATGTCAAAAAAGTTAAAACTAAATGGCAAGTTTCGTTAAATGAGCAAGCTATTCCAAAACTCCGCTTAAATCATATTTATCGAGACTTAATAAAAAATTCACAAAATGAAGTCTCCCATCATTTATCAAGTCAAATCCAAGAGGCCAAGTGGATTGTGAAAAATATTCAACAGCGCTTTATCACAATTCTTAAAGTCTCTGAAGCTATCATGAGACATCAAAAAGACTTTTTAGATCATGGTGAATCTATGATGAAACCTCTTGTTTTAAGAGAGATTGCTGAAGAGGTAGGTCTTCATGAGTCCACGATTTCACGTGTTACATCAAATAAATATATTAATACGCCCCGAGGTATTTATGAGCTCAAATTTTTCTTCGGTAGCTCAATTGATAGTGCATCAGGGAATGAACTTGCATCTACTGCAATTAGGGCTAAAATTAAAGAAGTCATTAAACAAGAAGATCCGAAAAAACCACTTTCAGACAATGAAATTGTCTTATTATTGAAGAATCAAGGTATTAATATTGCTCGCAGAACCGTTGCAAAATATAGGGAAATATTAAATATTGCCCCAACCAACCTTAGAAAAATTTTATAACTTTAACCTTAAGGAAATGACATGAATATTCATTTAACCGGCCACCATTTAGAAATTACTCCGTCATTAAAGGAATATATTCAAACTAAATTAGCTAAGATTTTTCATCATTTCGATCATGTAATTGACGCAAAAGTAACTCTGACCGTAAATAAATTAGAGCATATTGCTGAAGCTACCATTCATCTGCCCAAGAGTGATATCCATGCTGAATGCAGAGGCGAAAGTATGTACACTGCAATTGATTTACTATCAGGCAAATTAGATCGCCAAGTCATCAAATACAAAGAAGTTCATAAAGACCATCACCGAGTTCAGGGTGGCTTAAAACATCAACCGATTGAATGATGTATTTATCAAAGTTCTTAAATTTCATTTCCTTAAAATCCAAAGAGCCTGAAGATATAAATCACACACACGGCGTGTTTGTTGATATAAAAGGTAAGGGTATTTTAATTATTGGAAAATCAGGTATTGGCAAAAGTGAGGTGGCGCTTGATTTGATTTATAAAGGGCACAGGCTTATTGCTGATGATAGCGTGTCATTTTATAAAAGAAATCAAAACACCCTTGTAGGTAAACCGCCCTCATTATTAAAAAACTTAATGGAAGTCCGCGGCCTAGGGATTATTGACATTAAAAAATTGTTTGGTCGTAAAAGTGTGGTTCCGGAGAAAAAACTTTTTTTAGTGATTGAATTAAAAGCATTCCAAAAAGAAATTGATTGTTCAAGGTTAGAAATGACTGTGAATTCTTTTAGACTTTTTGATATTAACATTCCTAAAATTGAAATCCCCGTGACCGAAACAAGACATGTAAGTTTATTGATTGAAACCGCTGTTAAAAATTACATATCGCTTCAAAAGGGATCTAATACAATAAATAATTTATCAGAGAAACTTAATATGCAATTACGTTTGGATCATTAATTATGGAAGTTATTATTATTTCAGGATTATCAGGTTCAGGTAAAAGTATTGCCTTAAACGCGCTCGAAGATAATGATTTTTATTGTATTGATAATTTACCTGTCACCCTTTTATCGAATATTTCTCAACATCTTAATCATGAGCATCAAGATAAGGTTGCAATTAGTGTTGATATCAGAAGTATCGATATTGAAAAATTACCCTTCGTTATTAAAGAAATTGAATCTTTATCGATTAAAACAAAATTGATTTATCTAGAATCATCAACTGAATCTATTGTCAGGCGATTTGGTGAAACTAGACGTAGGCATCCTCTCGCAAACGAAAAGCTATCTCTTGCTGAAACTATAGAAAAAGAGCGTTCTATGCTTGCACCTCTAGCTGAGATTGGATACAAAATTGATACGAGCAGTATGTCAGTGAATGCATTAAAGAAAGCATTAAGTGAATTGATTGAATTAAAAGAGGATCATCTCGCTTTACAATTTAGTTCGTTCGGATACAAATTTGGCATCCCTCTTGATGCGGATTTCATATTCGATGTACGCTGCCTTCCTAATCCACACTACGAATCAAATCTTAAAAATTTAACTGGGCTGGATAATCCTGTTGCAGATTTTTTTCAAGGCTATAAAGAAGTTGATAAAATGTATCAAGATATCAATCACTTTGTAAACGAATGGCTGAGCGCTTTTAAAAAAGACCAAAGACATTCTTTGCATATAGCTATTGGCTGTACGGGCGGCAAACATCGTTCTGTTTATATTGCAAATAAATTATTTACTAACTTCTTTAACCCAAAATCTCAGGTAATTATTCGCCATAGAGATATTAACCATTAGACACTTATGATTGGCATCCTTCTTATTACGCACGGCGAACTTGGAAAATCACTGATTGAATGTGCAACCCATGTTCTTGGAGATAAACCAAAATTTCTAGACTCTCTTACTATTGAAAATGATTGTGCACATGACAATATGTATAAAGAAATCTCTGAGAAAATTAATCTCTTAGATCAAGGCAAAGGCGTTCTGATTCTCACAGACATTTTTGGAGCAACGCCCTGTAATATCATTACAAAAATAATTAAGCCGGGAAAAGTAAATGCAATTGCAGGTGTTAATTTATCAATGCTAATCCGAAGCATTAGCTATCGCCATGAGTCTTTTGATACTCTCGTTGCTAAAGCTATTGAAGGTGCCCAAGATGGCATTATTCATATTCAATCCAATCAATCATGTTAATAATCCCCATCAAAATTATTAACAAACTAGGTTTGCACGCAAGAGCTTCTGCGAAGCTCACTCAAGTGGCTAATCAATTCGAATCTGATATATGGATTGAGAAAAATGGTAAAAAAGTAAATGCAAAAAGCATTATGGGTGTAATGATGCTAGCGGCAAGCCAAGGTTCAGATGTCACAATCACAACCCAGGGCTCTGATGAAAAAGAAGCTTTGAATTCCATTGTAGATCTTATCAATGATTATTTTGGTGAAGGCGAATAAAGCCAAATGACTCCATTTAGCCTCCATGGCATTGGTGTTTCTAATGGCATTGCTATAGGCAAAGCACATTTAATTTCTAACGCGCTTCTTGAAGTCGTTCAATACGATATTGATATAAAAAATATTCCTCAGGAAGTTAAAAGATTTGAAGATGCTATTGCTGCTGTCAGAATTGAGCTCAATAAAATAAAATCTCAACTCCCTTCTGATTCCCCTGGAGAGTTAGGCGCGTTTATTGATACGCACATAATGATACTTAACGACAAGTCACTATCTGTATTGCCGAAATCTATTATCGAAAATGAAAAATGCAATGCGGAATGGGCAATCAAGAAACAAATGGATAGTGTTGTAAATCAATTCGATCAAATCGAAGATCAATATCTAAGAGAGAGAAAGCAAGACGTTATACAGGTAGTTGAAAGAGTCATCAAAATTCTTTTAGGTCACTCAAACCAAATTGCTGTAAAGAATAAAGAAAAATTAACGATTTTAGTGGCTCATGATATTTCGCCGGCAGATGCTCTTCACTTCAAGAATCATAAATATGCTGCTTTCATTACGGATGGTGGTGGTGTTACTTCTCATACCGCTATCTTATCTAGGAGTTTAAATATTCCTTCAATCGTAGCATTACAAAATGCTAGGGCGTTAATACGCGATAACGATTTAATTATCGTCGACGGAACAGAAGGTGTAGTGATTGTTAATCCAACTCAAGAAATTCAAAAACATTACAAAAAAATTCAGGATTCATGGGATAACGAACAAGAAAAACTTCAGCGTATCAAAACAAAAAAATCAATCACAAAAGATGGGGCTTCAATTCATCTTTTTGCAAATATTGAAGTTCCAAACGATATTATCTCAGTCAA